>Ga0194126_10008928_pt1 | contig 13497 bp, 11 predicted proteins | sample TA2KigC150mmetaG_FD_148641 | JGI IMG/M metagenome (GOLD analysis project Ga0194126, IMG submission 148641) | Freshwater microbial communities from Lake Tanganyika, Tanzania - TA2015035 Kigoma Deep Cast 150m | ecosystem: Environmental > Aquatic > Freshwater > Lake | place: Tanzania: Lake... | reverse complement strand
GATTTGATCAAAGTAGGAACCGGCAAATTTTTCATGAATGGCTTTCCCGGCTTTGCAGAGCTTGATAACCAATTCGGTTTCATAATGAATATCCGAAGAAAACGCAGGAAGATAGAAAGGCCTGTTGCGTAGAAGCAGAGAGGTATCAGGTTTGAAAAAGAAAACCGGTTCGGAGGGCAGGGGATTTCCCAGTTCCCTGGCGTGTTGCGTGTAATTCCTTCCGATGCAAATGATTTTCATTCTGAAAATAAATTGATCGTTGCCGAGCCTTTGTTGAAACCTTTCAACCGGATGGCCTCCACGACTTTTTTTGTCGTGAGCGGAAATTCACTCTTCATGATCCAGTCAAAATAGGAGGGCTCACGTTCAAATACCTCCTCAACCACTTTCCCTTTATGTTTTCCGAAGTTGAAGACCATCTGTTTTTTATCATTGTAGATGATGAATCCAACCAGATCGACGTTGCGGTTATTGTAAGAGAAATCGCTCAACGCTTTGATGTCATTCTGAACGGGCTTGCTGGTTCGCCCGTGGCGGTCGGTATATTCGGTATCCTTGTAGCGCTCGATTTGGGCTTTCAGGATTTCAAAAGTAGCGATGGTGTCTGCCTCTGCTGAATGGGCGTTTTCCAACTCCTTATGGCAGTAAAACCGAAGAGCCGCACGGAGGTTGCGCGGTTCCATCTTGTGGAAGATATTCTGGATATCGACTAATTTTCTTCCTTTCAGTTCGAATGGAATACCGGCTCGAAGGAACTCCTCCATCAGCAAAGGGATATCAAAGTTGATTGAATTGTAGCCTGCCAGATCGCAACCGTTGAGGAATTCAGCCAACTCATGACCAAGTTGCGCAAAGGTCGGCTCATTTTTAACATCCTCATTGGTGATCCCATGAATCTTCACTACTTCTTCCGGTATCGGAATGGTTGGGTTGACCCTGCGGGTCAGGATCTTTTCAGTATGATCGGTGTTCACCCGCAGGATGCAGATCTCAACAATCCGGTCGTTGGTGACATTGATGCCGGTTGTTTCCAGGTCAATGAAAGCCAGGGGTTTGGTGAGGTTCAGTTGCATGTCAGATGGATTGTTCTGTAAAGAAGTGTTCGAGGTGATACGTAAGCCTTTCCAGGAACCTTCCGGCGAGGGCGCCGTCAATAACCCTGTGATCATAAGAGAGTGAAGCGATCATCACATGCCGGATAGCAATGGTGTCTCCTTCAGGTGTTTCGAGAACAACCGGCCTTTTTTTGATCGCACCTGCAGCCACGATGGCTGTCTGCGGCTGATTGATGATCGGTGTTCCCATCAAGGTGCCAAAGGAACCAAGGTTGGTAAAGGAGATGGTTCCTCCACTGATCTCATCAGGTACGAGCTTGCTGTTGCGGGCCCGTTCAGCCAGGTCATTCACCGTTTTAGTGATCCCCAGGAGGCTCTTCTGATCAGCGTCCCGGATCACCGGCACGATCAGGTTGAAGTTCGGAAGGGCTACGGCCATCCCGATGTTGATATGCTTGTGCTGGATGATCTTGTTGCCATCAACGGAAACGATCACTCCCGGAATGTTTTTGACCGCCCTGGCGATCGCCTCCAAAATCACTGGCGTAAAGGTTAATTTTATCTTTTCCCGTTTCCGGAAAGCATCCTTATGTTTTTCCCGCCAGCGAACGATCCTGGTCATGTCGATCTCAACGAAAGAGGTGACGTGGGCAGAAGTTTGCACCGACTTGATCATATGTCCTGCAATGAGCTGTCTCACCCGGTCCATCTCAATTACGGTGTCATCTCCCGACCAGTCCATGACGGGTTCAGTTTTCGGTACTTTCACACCAGGCAGACTGCTCTTCCTGGCTTCAAGGTACTTGAGCACATCCTCTTTGGTAACTCGGCCTTCTTTCCCGCTACCCATGATCGTTTCCAGTGCTGCCATGCTGATCCCTTCCTCCCTGGCCATGCTTTTAACGAGGGGGGAATAAAACCGCCCGGAAGGACTCACCGGCTCCGGCTGCTCTGACGCTGTCACTTTAACGGCTGCCGGGGTTGCTTTTTCTTCCGGCTGGATGTTTTCTTTTGGAGGTTCCGGCTTGCTGATCTCATTCGTTCCTCCACCCATATTCACCCGGGCGATAACCTGGCCGACGGGAACAACATCACCTTCCTTGAAAAGTAACTGAACCAGGATGCCTGCAACAGGCGAGGGGATCTCCGAATCCACCTTATCTGTGGCAATCTCGACGATGGCGTCGTCTTCAACGATCGCATCCCCCTCTTTTTTCAACCATTTGGTAATCGTAGCTTCAATGATGCTTTCGCCAAGCTTTGGCATGATGATATCAAACATTGACATATCCGGATGCATTTTAAACAATCAAAGGTACGAGTTTTTAGGGAAACAGCAGGTCAGTGTCGTCTTCCCAGGTGTGCATATCCTTTGATCAGGATATTGAGGTCGTTTACGAACCGGTAGTCCCTGGCATAGAGGATATTCAGGCGCTGAACGGTATCGGGAGTGAGCAGGGAAGAGGGCAATGCATCGGCTGGAGTCAGCACACCGGGATGGATCATTGGAAGATTATGCAGGTTGATGTCTTCTGTCCTGGAATATCCAACCCAGGAGCGCTTGCCGAAAACAACCGAAAAGATGTTTTGAAGCAAGCCAATCGGCTTTCTGACAAGGAAGAATAAAATTGGATAGCAAGGGAGGAACAGCAGACTGATAGTCACATCAAGGAACCTTTTGTTCCGCCTGTTGCTGATCCGGGTGATCGGATTGGTGTTGATCACAAACACATCTTCGGCAGTATTGATTGAATTACTCCCGATGATGGAATAGCTTTCAGGTGGAGCGATCTTATAGTCAACCTGAAGATCCTGCAACTCCGACATCTTATCGATGATGTTGTGCGCAGCGACATCTTTGGCACAGAAGATAATCTCGTCGATCTTGTAAATGAGGATGATATCCCTGATCTGATCAAGGGTTCCGATGAAACCATTGGTTCCGGCAGAATGGTCGGGCGTGGAGACAAGTCCAATAAAGCCCGGACTCAGGGAAGTGCGTGTCATCAGGCCAGCAACCCTGTTGGCCTCTTCTTCCTGACCAACGATGAGGAATCTGCGGTTATCCTGGGCGCCCATCCGGAGGCCTCCAAGATGAAGCAAATTCAATAATAACCGAACCCCCAGCATGATAACCAATCCCCATGCGGCCCCGAAAATAATCAGCGCCCGGGAGAAACGATAGGATTCACTCAGTAAACCGTACAAGACCAGGATGATGATCGTCCCGGTGAAAATCCCCTGTACAACCTTGATGAGCCTGACAGGTTTATCATACCCGCCACTGAGGTATACGCTGATAAGCCATATGAGGACATAGGCGGGAACAGCAACCGTGATAAAAGTGAGCGGATAATGTCCTCCCTCGGGAAAGATCAGAATCCTTTCCCAATAGCTTTTGATGAAGAATATCCCGGCAAAAATCAGGATGCCATCCAGTAGTGGAAGATACAACCGGTCGAAGAAACGCCGCAGGATAGCCACAAATGCCCGGAGATAGATGGCCAGATGGATCAACATGGAAACCAGCCGGGCGTTTTTCTTGCTGAAGTGTTTCCGGGCAAAGACGATCATGGCCTGATAAAACATGAAAATATAATTCAGGCTGCTTTTCTTGGTGCTTTCTCCCTTGTAATGGATGATCCGCGTATGGGGAAAATAGTAATTTTTATATCCCGCCTGGATGATCCGGTATGAAAGGTCAATATCTTCGCCATACATAAAAAACGACTCATCCAACAGTCCCGTCTGATCCAGCGTTTGCTTACGTAATAACATAAAAGCACCGGAAAGAATGTCTACTGTATGAACCTTCTCTTTGTCCAGATAACCGAGATGATATCTTCCGAAAATCCTGCTTTTGGGAAATAGCGCCGACAAGCCGCTGATCTTGAAAAATGCCACGGAAGGTACCGGTAGTCCTCTTTTGGATTCAGGTAAAAAACGCCCTTTACCGTCGATCATTTTAACGCCCAGACCACCGGCATCCGGATGTTCATCCATAAATGCAATGACTTTGCTGAATGTATCGCTCTCCACGATGGTGTCAGGGTTCAGGAGGAGGATGGATTCCCCTTTGCTGATCCTGATTGCCTGGTTGTTGGCTTTGGAAAACCCGGTGTTTTCCTTGTTGGCGATAAGTCGGACGTCAGGAAATTTCGATTGGACCATCTTGACAGATCCATCCACCGAGTTGTTATCAACCACGATTACCTCAGCATCCATCCCATGCAAAGCTTTCCTTACCGAATACAGACACTGCTCCAGGAAGTACTCCACGTTGTAGTTGACAATAATGACCGATAATTTCATCTCCGGTGAAAGTTGTGCCAAAAGTAAAACAAAATCATAAGGTTCCGTTTTCGATACCTTTCACAATGTATTCAATCTGCATATCTTCTCCCTGTGGATCGTACCTCACTTTCAGGTCATAACCGAAGATACTGGCAAAAGTTTGCCAGAAAAATGCAGCAAAAGCCCCACGCAGCTCTTTGACGATCTCAAAGGAGGAGTTGCCGGTCTCACGGTCAACCAGTTTCAATAAGATCTTACCCTGGTTAAACGACAGTTTTTCGAGCTCATTTCCATACTGTGCCTTCAGTTCATCTTCAACCTTGCGCATGATCTGGCGCTTTTCCTTTTCTGATGAGGCGGATAACCAAACGGCTTCAAGCTCCCTGAATTTCACGCCAGCCATCTTGGCATAAGGATAAACTCGCTTGACATTTCTTGTCAACCGGTCAAATCGCTTGGCCTCCCGTGCAGAGTTGAAAGCAAGTGGAGGATAGACAACCACTTCTTCCAACTGCACCATGGGGATGGTGTCACCTGCAACCTTCGTAGCGGGTAACACATACATTTGCTGCTCCTGCGCTTTTGCATGAAAGAAGAAGGAAAGAAAACCAAAAAGCAGCAAGATTCTTTTCATGGGCTGAAATTATCCGTCTGCCGGAAATGAAAAGTAGATCAGGCGACTTTCAGCTTCGAGGCCCGTTCTTTGCGGAACTGGTCTTCCATAAATGCCCGGGAGACCTGCAGGGTTTTAACACCTGTCTTTGACGGGAGATCGAACATGCTGTCGGTCATCACTGCTTCAAGGATCGACCGCAACCCCCTCGCTCCAAGCCTGAATTCAATGGCTTTTTCCACCATGAATTCAAGGGCTTCAGGCTCAAAAGTCAGCTTTACACCATCCATCTCAAACAGCTTGGTATACTGCTTTATCAACGCATTCCTGGGCTCGGTTAGTATACGGATAAGGGCATCCTTGTCGAGGCGGTTAACAAAGGTTACCACCGGAAAGCGCCCGACCAGTTCAGGGATCAGTCCGTAACTTTTCAGATCCGGCGGTGCAACGTATTGCATCAGGTTATCCCGGTCGATGGCATCCCGCTTCTTGTCTTTACTATACCCGATCATGTTGGCCTGAAGCCGTGAGCCGATCTTTTTTTCGATCCCGTCGAAGGCTCCGCCGGCCATGAAGAGAATATTTTGGGTGTTGACCTGGATCATCCGCTGTTCCGGATGTTTTCTCCCACCCTGTGGCGGAACATTGACGATAGCCCCTTCCAGAAGCTTAAGCAAAGCCTGCTGAACCCCTTCTCCGGAAACATCGCGGGTAATGGACGGGTTATCACTCTTTCGCGCGATCTTATCGATCTCATCAATGAAAACAATACCCCGTTCAGCGGCAGCCACATTGTAATCGGCTACCTGCAGCAACCGCACCAGGATGCTTTCCACATCTTCTCCAACGTAACCCGCCTCGGTGAGAACGGTGGCGTCGGCAATACAGAACGGTACATGAAGAAAGCGGGCAATGGTCCTGGCAAGCAGCGTCTTTCCTGTCCCTGTTTCCCCAACCATGATGATGTTCGATTTTTCGATCTCTATCTCTTTGTCATGGTTCGCATTTTGACCGGAGATCCTCTTGTAATGGTTATAAACAGCCACACTGAGGACTTTTTTCGCCTCTTCCTGTCCGATGACGTACTGATCCAGGAATTGCTTGATCTCTGCCGGTTTATGGAGCTTGAAGTCAGGCGACTGGCGTTGGCTTCTTGTGGAGAGCTCTTCATCGACGATGGTTTTGGCCTGCAGGACACAGGCATCGCAGATGTGGGCGTTCAGCCCGGCAATCAGCATAAGGGTTTCTCTTTTTTCCCGCCCGCAGAAAGAACAACGCTCCGTTGACTTAGCCATACTCAGATGATTTTATACGTGTTTATGCAATACCTCGTCGATCATCCCGTAATCTTTGGCCTGCTCGGCAGTCATCCAATAATCGCGATCGGCATCCTTCCATATCTTTTTATATGGCTGATTGGAATGTAATGAGATGATCTCATACAACTCTTTCTTGATCTTCTGTATCTCATTGTGCTCGATCTCAATGTCGGATGCTTGCCCGCTAACACCTCCCATGGGTTGGTGGATCAGGATTCGGGAGTGCTTTAAAGCGGTGCGTTTATCCTTCGCGCCGGAGCAAAGGATGATGGCACCCATGGAAGCAGCCATACCCGTACAGATCGTAGCAATATCAGGCTGGATATACTGCATGGTGTCGTAAATGCCAAGACCGGCATATACACTGCCCCCGGGTGTGTTCAGGTAGATCTGGATGTCCTTCCTCGGGTCAACAGATTCAAGGAATAGGAGTTGAGCCTGGATGATGTTGGCCACATAATCATCGATCGGGACTCCCAAAAAGATGATCCGGTCCATCATCAGCCGCGAAAAAACATCCATCGTGGCGATGTTCAATTGCCGCTCCTCAATGATCATGGGAGAGATATAACTGCTGTTGATCCGCGCATAACGCTCCAGTGTAAGGGTGTTGATTCCCTTATGTTTGGCGGCATACTTGATGAATTCCTGATGGTCCATAAGTCGAAATGTTTATTGTGCCATTTTTTTAACGAAAGCTTCGTAACCCAATTGTTCCTCTTTCAAAGTGATCTTATCCTTGAACAACTGGATCAGTCTTTTATCATAAAGCTCATCATATATCTTTTTAACCTGCTCCTTGTCTTCCATTACCCTGTCGACGATCAATTCAATATCCGGTGGGTGATGTTCATGAACTTGATCATGATCTTGAACTTGATCTTGAACCGGAACATTAAACCTGTTCCTCATCCAACCCCTGACATATTCCTTGACGTCGTCTTCGTCAATCTTGATTTCATTGGCTTTTAGCAGATGATTCTCAATGATCTGCCACCGGAGGGAATCGGCGTAGAGGGGATACTGGGCATCAACCTGCTCCTGTGAGAATTTATCCTCATTGCTTTCCAGCAGCCAGCGTTTGAGAAACTCATCCGGCAGAGGAAGGTTGGCCCGTTTGACCGTATCTTTCTGGCACGCACTCAGAAAAGCTTGTTCTGCTTCTATCCTGAAGGAGGATTCAAGTTGCGCTTTTACTTTCAGTCTGAAATCCTCCGCTGTCAGAATATTGCTGCCTGGAAATACTGTTTCAAAGAAGGCTTCATTCATTTCAGCAGGTTCCACATGCAGGATGTCTAAAACAGTCAGTTCGAATTCGTTCCCGATTGATTCCATCCGTTCTGCTTTAACGCCCAGATACCTGGTCCGGTCAGCGGGGTCGGTGAAGAGTTTCGCCGGGTCAACCATCAGTTTCGATCCCTTCATTTGTCCCAGGAGTTGGTTCAGTTGCTCCTTGTCTTGAACCTTCTCCGTACTGAAATAGGATTGATGATGAATGCCCCCTTCTTTGGGGTTCCCGTTCTCAAACTCAGAGATCTCGTAATGGATCATATCATTGGCGACGACAGATTCACCATCAGCGTATTTTCCGTGTCTTTGGCGCTGCTCCGCAATATAATTCTCCAGGGTTTTATCATCCACCTCAATAGCGTAATAGGGGATTTCAACATTCTGATCCAACTCAACCTTCACCTCAGGGGATAGCCCGATATCAAAAAAGAACGAGAATGAGTCCTGAAGGTCAAAATCGATGGTTTTGTTTTTATCCGGATTTCCCAGTGGATGACCCAGGGTGTTGAGATTTTCTTCTTCCAGGTATTTGGATAATTTTCCCGATATCAGTTTATTGACCTCTTCTGCGGTCACCGCCTTGCCATACATCTTCCGGATCATCCCTGCCGGGACTTTCCCGGGCCTGAAACCGGGGATATTGGCCTTCCGCTGCAGATCTTTCAATGCTTTGCTTACATTTTCCGTGTAATCATCCGGTGTCACCTCCATACAAATGGTCGCCGTAAGGTTCTCCGTCGTCTCTTTGGTTATCTTCATCTTTTGGTTACTGTTTGTCTGTATTTATGCGTATTTCAGGGTACAAAGGTACGGTAATATTTTGTATAATAATAAGAGATGCATGTTGGATTGTATCCCGGATTGTTTAACATTCTTGCGGTTTATATTGTCAGGAAACGTATATTTGCATCAGCAATGTATTGGATCAGGCAACTACGTCCGTAATGATCATTTCCGTAAAACCGTGAATAGAGGAACCTGGATCTCGCTTATTCTTTTCATGACAGCCGGCTTCGTTGTCAATCACTCCTATGCCCAACCGAAGCCAGCAAGGCCCTCAGCAACAATTGCTTCCATACGTGATTCCTTGTCGATACTCGACACAGTGCTGAAAAACAACGGGTATATCTATCGACCCCCTGTGATCAAGGCGGCCAGGGACATACTCAGGATTTCATTTAAGCTCGATGACGAGAAACGCATTATTAATGCTTACCTGAATCTTGGAAATATATACATGGATCAAGCCCCGGATACTGCTTTGGGGTTCTTACAGGCCGCTGATTCTTGCATGCAAAGTTCAGGAATATTTGATAGAAAACCTGCATTACTATACGCCTTGGCTGAGTCCCATTCTGTGGCCTTCAATTACGAAACAGCGCTTGTTTTACTTGATTCATGTGTCAAACTCTCCCTGGAGGTGAGCGATTTCCGGAAAGTATCCGACTCCTATAACTTATTGGGACTAACCTATTTAAGTATTCTGGATGGAGATATGGCGAAGATCATGTTCGATTCTGCCCGTACAATCGCTCAACGACATAATGAAAAACATGAATGGGCGATCAGTCTGGCTAACATTGCCAAGATCACGGATGACAAGAACGAAAAAATCAGGCTTCAACGACAAGCTATCCAACTTCTTAAAGAAAACAATACAAGCGAGTATGATATTGGATCGATATATCACAACCTGGGTCTTCAGTTTGATAACCTCGATTCAGCCTCGCATTATTTCAACCTGGCCATTCGGATTGGAGAAAAGAAAAATTTCCCAACATTACTCATCGCTTCATACAATAGCATGGCCTATGTATGGCTTGAAAAAGGGAACTATGGAAAAGCAGAGGAATGCCTTCGTGACCATGCCATACCCATCGCCCGTAAAATCAATGAACTTGATTGGATTTCCGAGCTTTATGATAGTTATGCAGATGTATTAAGTGCCGGAGGGCGGTATAAAGAAGCACTGGAGATGCAAAAAAAAGCTCTTAGGGAAAGGACCTCTGCCGATGAGCAAATTGCCTCAAAACAAGTCAGGACACTTTCAAAACTCTTGGAACTTAAAAACAAAGACCTGGAGATCAAGAACTCCAGAAACGAGATTGCCATTCAGAAGAATCGCCTGTTTCAAACCAGGCTTTGGGGGCTGATTGTGATTTTGATGTGTGTGGTCGCTTTCTTTGCAGTCTTATTGCTGCTTCAAAGGGTCAGGCATAAACTGAAGCGTCAGCAATTGGAATCTGCCAGGCATCTGATTGAACTGGAAGAAAGTGAAAAAGGACGAACAGCCATGGAGTTGCATGACATCACGGGTCAGTTGTTCCTGGGAGTGATCCGGGAAATTGAGGATCATTATAAGGGAGATCCCAGCAGCTCGGAAAGAATTAAGCTGATTATCAAGGATTTATGGGACAGGATCAGAAAGATATCACACCGGATGAGCAGTAATATGCTCGAGAATCTTCCTTTTAATGACGCAATAAGGGGATTATGCAGTGATTTTGAGAAATCAGGTAAATTGAAAATAATATGCAACTTTGGAGAAGGTATCAATCACGTTTCTAGGGAAATTGAACTCCATACCTACCGGATGGTACAGGAGATGCTAAGCAATACCCACAAGCATACTCCGGGCGGGAATGTTTATCTAACCATCCTGATCAAGGGCTCAAATCTGTCTGTTTATTTCAATGATCCCGGCCCCGGATTCGATGATTCAGGTCACCATGGAATGGGGCTGATGAATATCTACCAGCGGACGCAGTTGTTGAAAGGGAAAGCTACCCTTACCACATCCCGGGAGAAAAACACTGCCTGGGAAATCACCATTCCGCTGAAACAAGCAACTTAAAAAATTAGCCATATGATCAGAGTATTTGCAGTTGAAGACCATCCGGTTACCCTGTCAGGCATCAAGAGCATGTTCAGACCTCACCGGGATGGAATCATGATCGCCGGGAGCGCTCCCAATGTTGACCTGTTCATCAAAACCACCAAAGCGGATCAGTTTGACGTCATCATTTTGGATCTTTACATCCCGGGCTTCCTGCCGACAGATAATGTGTCCAAGATCAAATCCGCATTTCCCGAAAAACCCATCGCCATCTTTACCTCAGAAGAACGGGAAGTATGGAAAAGGAAAATGATGGATGCAGGGGTCAATGCCTATGTGTTTAAAAACGCTGACCGGGAAGAGATCAAGTTCATTATCCGCAAGATTTCCACAGGAGAATTCTGCTTTTCAGGTTCACCCGACCTGGTTCAGGGAGCAAGGGATCCTTTACGGAAACTGGTGTTCACCGATAACCACCTCGAGATCGTTTCCTTGTTGGCACAAGGGAAAACACAGGCCGAAATTAGCCTGATCAAGGGTACCGGCGCATCAAATATTGAGAAAACCCTGGTAACCATCCGCAAGAAAGCCAAGGTGAAATCGAACTTTGAGCTCATCAAGGTTTTCATTGAACGCGGTTTTATCTGAAATTGATCAGAATTTCCTTCACAAAGTCATTTTTCCGCAGTTTTTCAAAAAGTACTGTTTTTTTTTTGGCTGCCAAGGCTTTTTGTTAAGTATTTGAATACTAACAATATAGCAATATTTTTTGAAAAAAGTATTCCGGAAATCCGGAATAAAAAAAAACGGGAATCCGCAATTGACTGATCCATAAATAGTTAGTATCTTTATGGGCAAATTCAATTGTTTAACTTAAATTCAATGAATCATGAAAAAGCAACTGCTGACTTTATCGATGATTATATTCCTGATTGCAGGAGTATATGCACAATCAACCACACCAATGCCAATTCCATCATTCAACGCTAATGTGACCTCTATCTCCACTTTTGTGGAAGTTCTCTCAACCGCCCCTTTTTTTACGGATGGAAAAAAGGAAATGAAGGTCAAGAAATATGAAAATTCTGGCGACAATTTCCAACCTGCACGGGTATGGTTCTTTAGTCTTGACCAGACTACCGTGTTAGGCCCTTTTGAGCTTTTTGACAACAACATCGTTTCCCAGGAAGTTGATAGCCGTCCATGGGGCGTGATAATCGAGTCGGGAACTCAAATTACCGTCGATGTGTGGATATACTCGGAAGAGGCATCTCCATCGGCTGGTAACTGATAATAGGGATTGGTATCGTATTTCCGGCGACTTTATCTGGCTTTTTGCCAGATAGAGAATGAGTATGTTTTTTCGTATCTTTGGACTTTCAATAATCAATAAAACAATCGATATGAAAAAGAGCATTTTACCTTTATTATTATTGGTTTTTGGACTTAATGGATATTCCCAGTCCAATATTACAGCGATGGTTGAAGGGAACATCGTCACGGTGATCCAGACTGGTACCCAGCGAAACTGTGGCGCCCGTTACCACATGGATGTCTACCAGGAGGGCCTTCTTGTTCAGTGGTTCCAGGTAGATACAGGTGCCATTGCTTTTTGTATGTGTGACTTCGACATGTCGGTCATTTTCGGCCCCATGGATCCGGGTAACTATACATGTGATGTGTATAGCCTTGAAAAATCCAGTCCGGGTGATACGACATTCCAGGGCTCCTGCACATTCAATGTTGCCAAGAGTGTAAAGGCTGATACCCTCGAGATCATGGGCACATCACAAAGCCCGTGCTACAATATTGTCATTTCTGCCAATGATCCACAGGAAACCTCAGGAGATCTGACCATCATTCCGAATCCTTTCTCCGACTATACAACTATTTCTTTTGATGCCGTCATCGCGGGGAATTACACCCTTACGATTTTCAATAATCTTGGTCAACCGGTTTGGACAAAGAAACTGCTTCATTCCAACCGCTTTGCTGTTCATTGGAATGGTAGAAACAACCACCAAAAGGAACTCCCCGGAGGCATCTATCATTGCATCCTCACCGCTGAAAATGGTAATATCCTGGCAAAAACAAAAGTGATCATGCTCGATTGAACATGATCACTTCCTGTAAGAGTTAATACCCTTGGTTTGATCTTATTTTTGAATGATCAGTTTACGGGTGATCTTTCCATGTTCATCCGTAAGCTCAAGGAAATAGGTGCCCTGGCGAAGTCCTTCCAGATTGAGGTCTTTCCGGTAAGGTCCCATGACTTGTTGTGGTGGTAGTTTGAATACCGTGCTTCCGGTCAAATCGATGACCTGTATTCCAATGGTCTTTTCTTTTGTTGTTGTAAAGGAGATGGTGAAATTCCCGTTGTTGGGGTTTGGTCGGATATCAAGCCCTGTGATCCCTGCTTCTTCAATGCCCGGGCAGTTAATGAAAGTGATCCGTATCGTATCCCGCCCTGTGCAACCCAGGGTGTTGGTTAAAACAGCAATGAATTCCTGAGTTCCAACTCCTATCCCTGTTGAATCAATGGTGATCGAGGATGTAGTCTGCAAGCCGGGATACCACATATACTGTGACACACCTGTTGTGGTGGCATCCAGCACGAGGAATTGACCCGTGCACACTGTGGTATCGTTTCCAAGCCAGAAAACAGGGCTTTCCAGTATCGTCAGATCGAGGCTGTCGGTTGTCATCTGACAGGGAGGTTGGGCATAACATGTTAAGAAGAGTGTGGCCGAACCGTTGGCGACATCCTGTTGGCCGGGGGTATAACCGGGATGGATGATGGCAGGATCGCTAAATGTCCCGTCTCCGGAGGAACTCCAAAGCAGTGACTGATATCCGGAAGCCGAAGCAGTAGTAACTGTGAAAGTTTCATTGGCACATACACTACCATCAATACCGGCTGATGCTTCAGGAGGTGAAACAAAATAAAGGATCATCGTATCGGTAGAATCACTGGCAAACATTCCGTAAGCATGCAAGGTCAACCGGACATTTCCATTGGTGATATCGTCAGGGCTGGCGTAATACAATGGATTTGGGATCGTATCGTTGCTGAAAGTACCTGTTCCGCTG
>Ga0194126_10008927_pt1 | contig 13498 bp, 9 predicted proteins | sample TA2KigC150mmetaG_FD_148641 | JGI IMG/M metagenome (GOLD analysis project Ga0194126, IMG submission 148641) | Freshwater microbial communities from Lake Tanganyika, Tanzania - TA2015035 Kigoma Deep Cast 150m | ecosystem: Environmental > Aquatic > Freshwater > Lake | place: Tanzania: Lake... | reverse complement strand
GCAAAAGTTTTGGGTTTCAAAGCTGAGGAAAAGGAATTCGCCAAGATTCCGGGCGGGGATGGAATTTGGCGGTGGTTTGTCACAGAGACGGGGACGAGGACTTGGTGGAGCGAGGGGATTGAGCTGCCGCCGGCGGCTTACGATCTAGATCTGGCGGAAACCGGGGTTTGGTCGACCTCGTGGGAGGCACGATACAAAACGCTCAGCTACCTCAACCGGATTCAGGCCAAGCGGGAGGGCGGCAAGCCGGATCAGGAAAGGGTGATGCTGAATGAACAGGGTGAGATTGCCTCGGCCTCGATGGCGAACCTGTTTTGGGTGCGGGATGGAAAGCTGAGGACACCGGCGAGGGAGTGTGGCTGCCGGGCCGGTACCGTGCGGAGGTGGGTGCTGGAGCGGAGTGGGCAACGGGTGGAAGAGGGAAGGTGGAAACTTGAGGAGTTCAATGGGGCCGAGGAGATCTTCCTCACCAACGCCCGGATTGGAATCAAGCCGGTGCGGACATGGAAAGGGCGGAAGTTGGCGGGGTCGATCTTGGCGGCAGAGTTGGCGGAGAGATTTTGGAAAGAGTCGAGCTAGGTCGGGGATTGAGGAGCGGGGCGGATTTCCTTACCGTGTGAGATCCATGCGCTGGACCCAAGCCCTGCTGAACACCCTCCGGGAGGCCCCCGCCGAGGCGGAAATTGCCAGCCACCGGCTGATGCTTCGGGCCGGCTTAATCCGCAAGCTGGGGGCGGGGCTTTACTCGTTTTTGCCGCTCGGCCTGCGGGCGCTGCGAAAAGTGGAAAAAATCATCCGGGAAGAAATGGATCGGGCCGGGGCGTTGGAGGTGCTGATGCCGGGATTGCAGCCGCCGGAGTTGTGGGAAAAGAGCGGGCGGATCACGGCGGCGGCGGATGTGCTTTTTCACGTAAAAGATCACCAGGATCGGCGCTGGGTGTTGGGCCCGACCCACGAAGAGGTGGTGACGGATTTGATGGCCGGGGAAGTGCAAAGCTACCGGCAGCTACCGCGGACGTTGTACCAGATTCAGACCAAGTACCGGGACGAGATCCGGCCGCGTTTTGGACTGATGCGGGCCAAGGAGTTTTTGATGAAGGACGCCTACAGTTTTGATGCCGATGAGACGGGGGCGAAGAAGAGCTATGAGACCATGGTGGGGGCCTACCGAAAGATTTTTGAGCGGACGGGACTGAAAGCCCTCCAAGTGGAAGCGGACACGGGCGTGATGGGCGGGGCGAGTTCGCATGAGTTCAACGTGCCGGCGGAGATCGGGGAGGGAGAGGTGGTGACGGAGGAGGGCGGATCCTATGTGGCCACGATTGAGAAGGCGGAAGGTAAGCCGGCGGCGCGTAAGGGTGTGGCGGGGAGCTTGGAGAAGTTTCCGACTCCCGGGGTGAGGACGATCGAGGATCTCACCAAGAAACACGGGGTGGCCCGCCAGGATCAGGTGAAGACGCTGGTGTTTACCAATGGAAAGGAGACCGCATTGATTTTGGTCAGGGGGGATGACGAGGCGCAGGAATCCAAAGTGGCCCGGGCGTTGGGGACCGGCTACCGCACGGCCGCCGATGCGGAGATCAAGGAGGCCATGGGAGCTTCCCCGGGAAGTTTAGGGGCGGTGGCCAGCACGCTGGGCGGAAAGAGGGTCCAGGTGGTGGCGGATCTGGTTTTGAAGGGGCAGGTGGGGATGGCCACCGGGGCCAACGAGAACGGATTCCATTTCAAGGGAGTGGAAGTGGAGCGGGATTTGAAGATCGACCGCTGGGCCGATGTGCGAACGGTGCGTGAGGGGGATCAGTCTGCCGACGGAAAGAAACTGAAGGTGAGTCGGGGCATCGAGGTAGGGCATGCGTTTTTGTTGGGCACGAAGTACAGCGTGGCGTTGGGGGCAAAGTTTTTGGATCCGCACGGGAAGGAGCAGCCGGCGGTGATGGGGTGTTACGGCATCGGGGTGACGCGCACCCTGCAGGCGGTGATCGAGGTGCATCACGACAAGGATGGGATCCAGTGGCCGGCGGCGGTGGCGCCTTACACGGTGATGGTGGTGACCCTGGATCTGGCGGACGCGGCGGTGAAGAAGGCGGCCGACGAGGCGATGGCCTCCCTGGAAAAAGCCGGCGTGGATTATCTTTGGGACGACCGGGATGAAAGGCCAGGAGTGAAGTTCAAGGATGCGGATCTTCTGGGCTTTCCTTGGCGGATCACGCTCGGAGCAAAATCGCTGGCGGCCGGCGGGGTGGAGATCAAATGCCGGCGGGCCGGAGCGATGGAAGTGGTGCCGCCCGGGCAAGCGGGGGGATGGGTGGTGAATCGGGCAACAAAAAGTTGATTTTTTTTGTGAACGACATCAGAAGCCAATTTTTTCGAAGAGGCTTTTTAGGACGAATCACCTGGTCAGCCGGAATTTTTGTATTTTCCGTTTCAGCGAGTCTTGGCGGCACCAATACAACCAACGGGCCCTCCTTTGAAGAGCTTGGACAGATGTATTTTTATGGGAAGGGGGCTCCTAGAGATTTTAAAAAGTCTTTTGACTATTTTCGGCAGGCGGCGGAAATGGGTAGCGGACAGGGGCAAAGTTGGGTTGGTTACCTTTATCAGATTGGGCAAGGAGTCAATGCGGACTACGGCGAGGCCCTACGTTGGACCAAGACGGCTGCGGAGCAGGGCCGCGCTTTCGATGCCAATCGCTTGGCCTGGTACTACTGGGAGGGCTTGGGAACGCCGATCAACCGTGAAGAAGGCTTACGCTGGCTAAAAATTGCCGCGGATAAGGGCGACGCAAACTCTCAAAAGCAAATTCCCGTTTGGACTGCCACTTGGGAGAGTGAAAAAAAGCAGCGGTTGGCCAAAAGCGAACGATCCAAGTCCGGTGCCGAGGCCAAACTTCAACCCGCCCTTTGGCGGGTAGCGGGTCCATGGAAAATACCCCCCGGGGATGCCCGGGAATGGTTTTCGAAGGTTGATTTTGCTGGGGTATCCGAGGGCCTGGCGAAAGGGTCCAAATCCATTTTTCTCGGGGAGGAACGGGACGTCTTGGAAGTGGATGCGCTCGAAGTGGGTAATTTTGCCAAAAGTCTCGGCACCCATGCGGATCGGATCGCCCTGGTGCAAGGTCGTTGGAACGCGAAAAAAGCCGGGAAGGCCCTTTTGGCCGTAGGAAGTGATGACGCAATCAAGGTTTGGGTCAATGGAAAGCTGGTGGCGAGCGACTGGGTAGGGCGGAAGGTCACCGCTTTCGAAGATCTTTACTCCATTGAGGTGCAAGAGGGTGAAAATCAAATTCACGCGGTGGTGGTGAATTTTTATGGCGATTGGGGGTTGTTTCTCTCTTTGCCTGAAGATCAAACAAAGGCGGAGCTTCTTGCCCAAGCGATCGGGAAGGGGGATTACGAAAGAACCCAGGCCTTGCTGGAATCGGGGGCTGATTTTCGAAGCCGTGTGGTCCGTGGCCTTCCTGGCCTTGAATTAGCACAGACAATGAAGAGGACGCATGTGGAAGAACTGCTCCGATCCTTCGGCGCGCGGGAAAGTCTGCTGGCTTGGTCCCATTATCCCAACCTGGTTCGGTTTCTGGGGCCGTGGTTTTTGCCCAAAAACGACAAACATCCTGGTTATGGTTTTCTGATCGCGCGTGGGGGCAAGGTGGTTTTTGAGCATTACTCGGGGCTCGCCAACGTGGAAAATAAAGTGCCCGTAGGACCGCTCACTAAGTTTGCCATCGGGTCCGTTTCCAAGCAATTTGTGGCAGCGGCCATGGCGCGGCTGCAGGAAGAGGGCAAACTCAAACTTTCTGACCCACTTTCCAAATATTTGCCCGACTTTCCCCGAGGCGATCAGATCACCCTGCGTCAACTCCTCGCCCAAACCTCCGGAATCCGCGACTATACCACCGGCAAGGATTTCCAAAGCCGATGCGGCAACGCGCCAGTCCCCGGGGAAGTTTACCAAAGTATTTTAGCAGCGCCCTATGGCGACCGGCCCGGACGTAGGTTCTCTTACAGTAATTCCAACTATTATCTGGCTGGAATGATCCTAGAAAAAGTTTCGGGAGAGAGTTTGCGGGATTTGCTCAACCGTCTTTTTTTCAGGCCTTTAGGTATGAAAGACACGGAGCTGGCCCAGGGTGGGGCGACGATTGAAAATTATGCAACTGCTTACCTCATGAGGAATGGTCGGGCTGAAAGAGCAAACACGTGGAACATGGACTGGGCTGCCGGAGCGGGGGGGATGGTATCCACTCCCCGAGACCTATTTCTTTGGAACGAGAGTTTGTGGGGCGGGAAAGTTCTTCGCCCTGAAACCCTGAAAGAAATTTGGCGGCCCGAGGCCTCAGAATTTTCACGGAGTGAAGACAGTGGCGAGGGATACGCCTGCGGCTGGGGTGTGGTCAAAACATTTGGGCAAACATGGATCGGACACGGAGGTCGTTTGCCCCCCTATCAAGCCAGTCTGTATCGGATTCCTGATCTGGAAATCACGGTGGTGGCCCTCACGAACGCCGGGGAGGGTTTTGGGATGGGGCCGGAAGATATGGCCAGGGGAGGTGCCTTTATTTTCTTTGGGGACGAGTTTTCCGGCTCCGTGCGGGATATTCCTTCCCCGGAGCTTTCGGAAGTGGAGATTCAACAGCGCACCGGTCTTTACGATGATGGGGTCAGCGTATTCGAAATTTTTCAGAAGGATGGCCACTGGTACTGGAGGGGTACGGCATTTAAGGACAAACTTCGGGTGGCTGGAAAGCAACACTTGATCGGTCAGGAATCAAACAAGATTATCGAGTTAGACATTCAGGACCGCGGGAAAATTCTCGGAGCAAAAATCATAGAAACCTATTTTCCGATTTTTTCGAAAAAATTACCTCCCCGAAAAGATTCTGAGGAGTTTGTGAGGGCCAAGATGGCTGAATACACCGGGAGGTACAGTTTTGGCCCCCATGGAGATTACGAGGTGACGCAGGAGGAAGGCCGATTGTATGGAAAGCTTGCGCAACAGCAGAAGATTCCTTTCAACGTTCTGGATCGGGACGATTTTGAGGTGGAAGGGGTCGGGGCAAGATTTTCGGTGATCCGGGACGAGTCGGGGAAAATTACCCGAGCCGATTTCCGTCAGCATGGGATGTTGATCGAGGCACCCAAAAGAAAATAAAACCTGCCGACCTGCACATCGTCTGGCTGAAAAATGACACCGCTAAGCCGCGGCTTACTCCGACCGCTTGCGCTTCGTGTGGTCGAGGATCTTTTTGCGGAAACGGAGGGTTTTGGGTGTCACTTCCAAATACTCGTCCTCGGCCAAGTACTCGAGGCCACGCTCGAGACTGTGCTTGAGGGGCGGGCTGAGTTGGATGCCCTTGCCGTCCCCTTGGGAGCGCATGTTGGTGAGATGTTTGGATTTGCAGGGGTTGACCACCATGTCGGCGGGACGGGAGTTTTCCCCCACCACCATCCCGGCGTAGATCTCTTCCTGGGGTCCGACGAAGAGGGTTCCGCGCTCCTGCAGGCCATCGAGCGCGTAGGCGGTGGAGGTGCCGGGCTCAAGCGCGACGAGCACGCCGTTGATCCGGGCGGGAATTTCTCCGCGGAACGGGCCGTATTCCCGGAAGAGGTGAGAAATGATGCCCATGCCCTTGGTGAGGTTTTGCAAATCCGTTTCGAAGCCGATCAGGCCGCGGGTGGGAATGGCCGCGCGGATCGAGGTGTTGTCCCCGTGGGGTTTCATGTCCTCAATCTCGGCCTTACGGCCAGCAAGATTTCCCATGATGTCCCCAAGGGCGAAGGAGGGGATCTCCGCGTAGAGGGTCTCGATCGGTTCAAGGACTGAGCCGTCGGCCGCTTTCTGGAAAATGACCTCCGGTCGGGAAACCAGAACCTCAAATCCTTCGCGACGCATCTGTTCCAAAAGGATGGCGATCTGCATTTCTCCCCGGGCCTTGATTTCGAAGGATCCGGCGGAGCCACCGTCCGTGAAGCGGAGGCTGACATTGGTGCGGATTTCCTTTTCGAGGCGCTCCCGCAGGTGACGAGCGGTTAAAAATTTTCCCTCGCGGCCAGCGAGAGGAGAATCATTGACGACAAACTGCATATGGATGGTGGGGGGATCAATGGCCACATAGGGCAAGGGGGCACGATCCGGTTTGTCCGCGATGGTCACGCTGATTTCCGGGGTGGCCAGGCCGGCCAAACCGACGATGTCACCCGCAGAAGCGCTCTCGATTTCAATACGCTCCAGGCCGCGATGGGAAAAAAGTTTGGTGACGCGTCCCGTCTCGGGTTTGCCTTCCGGATTTAGGGAGGCCACGGGGTCTCCCATTTTGACGGTGCCGGAGACGATCCGGCCGATGGAGATGCGGCCGACGAAATCGGAGTGGTCGAGATTGGCGACGAGCATGGCAAAAGGGGCTGCCAAGTCGCCCGGAGGTGGGGGAACCACTTGGAGAATGGTGTCAAAGAGCGGCTTCATACCGGCGGCCTTGATTTCGGGGGTGACCTTGCCTTCCCATTTCAAGGTGGCGTAGCCCTCCTTGGCGGAGGCGTAGACGGCGGGGAAGTCGAGCTGGGCATCCGTGGCGTCGAGTTCCAGAAAAAGCTCAAAGACCTGGTCGAGGACATTTTTGGGATCGGCGTTTTCGCGGTCGATCTTGTTGAGGACGACAATGGGTTTGGCGCCGACGGCGAGGGCCTTGCGGAGGACGAACTTGGTCTGGGCCTGGGGGCCCTCAGCGGCATCCACCACGAGGAGAACCCCGTCGATCATACGGAGGATGCGCTCGACCTCGCCGCCGAAGTCGGCATGGCCGGGGGTGTCGACGATGTTGACCCGGGTGCCTTCGTAATCAAAAGCGGCGTTTTTGGCGCGGATGGTGATGCCCCGTTCCCTTTCGAGATCCATGGAGTCCATCATCCGTTCGGCCACGACCTGATTGGAGCGGAAGGTGCCGGCTTGGCGCAGGAGTTGGTCCACCAAGGTGGTCTTCCCGTGGTCCACGTGAGCGATGATCGCGATGTTTCTGAGTTTTTGAGCCGCCATAAAAATCCCAAACTAGCAGGTGGCGTAAATTCGGCGAGGACGGAGTTGGCACAAATCGGCGATTCCCTGCCGGCGAAAAGGGGGCCAAATTGGTGCATGAAAATAACCCGTTATCTTGTCGTGTTGGTGGCCCTGGTCGGCGTGGCCGGGTTGATGTGGCTTTTCAAAGGGAAGGACTGGTTGATCCGGGATGCGATTGTCAGCGCCACGAAAAAAGCCACCGGGGTCAGCGTTCACCTGGGGAGCGTCCGGGTGGAACTGAGCAAGGGCGAAGGGCAGCTCAAAGACTTCCGACTCGGAAACCCGCGGGGATTCAGCGGGGACGAACTGCTGGCCGTGGGGAAAGGAACCGTTGATTTGGATCTGAAATCGATCACGGGGCCGGTTATCCGGGTGCAGAAAGTGGACTTGAACGATGTGTCGATCCTCTTTGAGGGGCGCGGCAAGGCCAACAATATGAACGCCCTTAAGGCGCAGGTGAATGAGCGGACTGCCCGCCCGCAGAAGGGCAAGGCCGAGAAGGAGACCAAAATCCGGATTGCCTCGCTGGTGATGAACGACGTGAAGCTGGATGTGCGGACTTCGGGAATCATGAAAGTGGGGAAGCTGAATCTGGGAACGATCCGGATGAGCAATTTGGGCGGGGCGGACGGAGACTCACCCTCGGAGATCGCGGCCGCCATCTCCAACGAGATCAGTGCGCGGGCGACGGCCGCAGTGCTGCAAAACATGAAGGAACTGGCCGGCCAGATGGGGCAAGACGTGACCAACTTGGCGGAGGGGTTTGGGGTGCCGGTGCCGGGAGTGGTGCAGGAGGCAGCCGGATTCTTGCAGAACCTGTTTAAGTAATTGCAAAAGGCGGGCATGAGCAGTTCCCGCGATTCGCTGGGATTGATCTGCGCAAGGGGGTTGGCGCGCGGGGCTGCCCGTCTGGTGTTGGTGGACGCCGGCATGGGGGGGCGAAAGATCAAAGCCGGAGTGCTGCTGGGGGCGGGCTTGGCGTTGGCTCGCAGGCTGAAACAAGAGTGCCCGGAAGCCAGAGTGGGGATTGTGTTGCCCCCGGGGGCGGGCGGAACCATCGCGAATCTGGGGTGTGTGTTGGCGGGAAAAACGCCGGTGAATCTGAATTTTACCGCTGGGCGAATGGCTGCGGAGTCGGCGGTGCGGCAGGCCGGACTCAAGACGGTGATCACCGCGAAGGCGATGGAGGAGAAGGTGGGGGAACATTTCCCCCGAACCGAGCGGAAACTGGACCTGGGCAGGGTACTGAAAGAAGAGAAGAAGGCGGCGGTGGTTTGGTCGTTGCTGGCGGTGGCTTTGCCAGGGAGTTGGCTGGCTTCCTTGGCCGGAGTGCCGCGGGAAGGCGGGGATCGGGAGGCGGGGCTGCTTTTTACCAGTGGGAGTACGGGGGAGCCCAAGGGGGTGGTCTTAACCCATCAAAATATTCTCTCCAACCTGGAGCAGATTCAGGGGGTCCTGGGAGGGTCGAATATCGGGTCTCTGTTGGGATGTTTGCCGTTGTTCCACAGTTTTGGCTTCACAGTGACTTTGTGGTGGCCGCTCACAGGTGGACCGAGGGTGGTCACTTATCCCAGTCCTTTGGATCCCCATGCCTTGGGGGAAGTGATTTTCGGTCACGGAGTAGAATTGGTGGTGACCACGCCGACGTTCCTGCGGGCACTGATGCGGCGGGCCGGGAAAGAGAAGCTGGGGGGATTGAGGATGGTGGTGACGGGAGCGGAGAAGTTACCCGGATCCCTGCGGGAGGAGTTTGCGGAAAAGATCGGGGTGAAAGTGTACGAGGGGTATGGGATGACCGAGGCGTCGCCGGTGGTGTCAGTGAACGTGCCGGGGGCCGAGCGGCCGGGATCGGTGGGCAAGCCGGTCGCCGAGATGGAAGTGAGAACGGTGGATGAGGCGAGTCGGCAGGTTTTGTCCAAAGGCGAACCGGGGATTTTGGAGTTTCGCGGGCCGAACATTTTCCCGGGGTATCTGGGGCGGCAAGACCTGAGCGAGAAGGTGCTGCAGGATGGATGGTATCACTCGGCAGACTACGGACGGCTGGATGGCGACGGCTTCCTGTTTATCGAGGGCCGGCGGGCCCGATTCTCCAAGATTGGCGGGGAGATGGTGCCGCATGGGGTGGTGGAGGAAGAGCTGGCCAAGTGGTGCAAGAAGCTGGGTCACGGCGGCGAAGGCGGACTGGAAGTGATGGTGACGGCGGTGGAGGATGAGAAGAAGGGGGAGTCGCTGGTGGTTTTGCACACCGTGGGCCTGGATCCCGCGGAGGCGGAGAGAGCTTTGCGGGAGGCGGAACTGCCGAACCTGTGGATCCCGCGAAAGTTCAAGCGGGTGGAGAAGATTCCGCTCTTGGCGAGTGGAAAGCTGGATCTGGCGGCGGCCAAAAAAATGGCGCAGACTTAGAAAGGTCAGGCGCTGTTAGCTCAATTGGATAGAGCATCTGACTTCGGATCAGAAGGTTAGAGGTTCGAGTCCTCTACGGCGCATTTTTATGATTTCGGATTTGGGATTTCGAATTTTGAAATTAACCACCCTTTCGGCAACGGTGGATTTTTTGATGAAAATTTGACCTCTGACCCCAAAGCCTAAAAAACAGGCGCATAAAACTCTATTGGATAATGACTTCCATGACCTCTGACCCCAAAACATGAAAATTAGCGGGTTTGGCGAAAGAGGAGCTGGGGAAAATAAGGAAAGACAGAGGCAAAATGCCAAAGCAGGGGTTGGCCGAGGGGGTGGAGGATGGACTGTTGGAGAAGGCGGGCCCAGCGGAGGCGGGCAGAAAATGAGTGATCCAAGTTCCGGGCGACCCGCTGGCAGCAGGTGGGCCAGTCGAGATTTCCCCGTGCCCACTCGGCCAATGGTTCGGCCGAAAGAAATCCCCCTTCCACGGCCATGGACATGCCGTTGCCCGTCAGGGGTGGGATCATGGTGAGGGCGTCCCCGATCCGGACACCGGCCTGGGCAGCCGCCCGCCGGGGTCGCAGGGAGATGGCGGAGACGCTGGAGAAGGAGTCCTCATCCCAGCGGACTCCTTGAAGCCGGCGATGGAGAGCCGAGCCGGGTTTGCCCCCCAGCCAGCTTCGCCAGTTTCGGGCGAGACCGGGAATGGTTTCCCGGGCGCGAAAGAGGCCGCAGACATTCACGCGGTTTTCCTCCACGGCGCACAGACCCACGTAGCCGTGCGGGGTGAGATGCATCTCCAGATCTTCCCCCATCGAAAGATCGAGGGCGTGGGCCTTGAGGCCGATCCAGCGCCAACCTTCCTCTTGGACGGCCGGTTGCCGGCCCGTGGCGGTGACCCAACCTTCCTGGGCGACTGGCGTTTGTCGGGTTTGGAGGTGGATTCGGCCTCCGGCCGAAGTGAGACGGTCCGCAAGGAGGTGATCGAGGCGGTGGCGCGAAAGGCAGAGGGCCGGACGCGGCAGGGATTCGTTGCGAAGCTTCCGGTCGTTCCGGAAAATCCTGAGTCCGACAGAGCGACGTGCACCTGCCTCAACCAAAATCTTCCAAGGGACCAAGGATTCGAGAAAATCTGATCCACGACCGCTGAGGTATTCGCCGCAGACGCGGTGGCGGGGGTAGGAAGTGGCCTCGTAGAGCTCGACGGGGACCTCCAGCTGGCGCAGCCGCAGTCCCAGGGTGAGACCGGCCAGCCCGCCGCCAACGATCTGGACCGTCTTCATCCGTGTTTTTGGGCGGAAAAAAAGTGGGTGAAGGGCCCGCAGGAACATTCCCTCACTTTCCACCCAGAGGAGGGCCACAACCCGGAGAGCTCGCGGCCACGGAAACCGGCGGCCACGCTGACGCGGGCGTCATGTCGGGTGACGGGATGACAGCCAATCAGCCCGAGGGTTTGAGTCGCCAAAAAGGCGAGATGGTTGCGGCGTGGTTCGGCAGCGGCAAAGGCGCTGGTTTTCCGCGCCAAGGCCGAAAACAGACGCGTGATTCCTGCTTCGTCGAAATGATGGAGAAAGAGATTGGCAAGGGTGGCTTCCACGGGCGGGTCTTCCTCCGCCCATTCAAAAATATCGGTGGTCATGACCGTGGGGAGCCAATTGCACCGGCGGAGGTGAGCGAGCGTGGATTCCGGCACGACCGGCTGGCGGTCGACAAAGAAGATCCGGGCACCGTGTCCTCCCTTTGGGTAGGCGCGCAAGAGAACCGTGCCGAGAAGGGAGCCGTCGCCGGCGCCGAGGTCGGCCAAGGAGGCAGGGGGACGGGCGGGAAAGTTTTCCGCAAACCATCTTGTCCAGAGTCCGATTTGACCGAGCAGAGGATGAAGTCGGCGGAGATCGCGGCGACTGGCTTGGGCGGCGGGATTGGTCGGGGGAAGAGAGTCGAGGAGTTCGGGGGTGAGGACCCGGGCCTTCACCGGCGCACCTCCAGAAAAGCGCCGAAGCTGGAAAAGCCGGCACCAAAAGAGGCAAGCCACCAGAGACCGTCGGGCACGCCGTTGCGGAGGGCATGGTCGAGAGCGAAGAGGCAGGACGGGCTGCTCATGTTGCCGTGGTGGCACAGGACCGAGGAACTGGGCTCCGTCTGTTGATCGGTGAGTTGAAATTCGCGGCGCAGGGCCCGCAGAACCTCGCGACCGCCGGCGTGCCAGATCCAGCCGCGCACCTCGTGGGGCTGTCGGCCGTGATCGGCACAGGCCCGGTCAAACACGGTGCGGGCGTGGCGGGCCGACAGGGAGGGAACCTCGGCGGAGAGAAGGTTGCGGAGCAGGCCGCGCCGATGGTCGAAGCGCAGGTGCTCGCGGTGTTCCGGTGCCGAGTGACGGGCGGAGCCAGCCCAACGGACGGAAGGGCCCTGAGGAGAAGGCTCCGAGCCAAGGACCACGGCCGCGGCGCCATCGCCAAAGAGACAGGCGCTGATCAGGACGCCGGGATCGTCGTCGAGATAACTGGCGGCGGAGCAGATTTCCACGCAGACCACGAGGACCCGGCGGGCGCGCCCGGCTTGGAGTTGGGCGGCGGCTTGGTCCAGGGCCGGGAGGGCAGCCCCACAACCCTGACCAACGAGATCGAGCAAAGAGGCCGAGCCCGGAAGCCGAAGACTTTCGGCGACATAACTCGAAAGACCAGGGCAGAGGTAGCCGGTGCAGGTGGCGACAAAAAGAGCATCGATCTGATCGGCCGAAAGGTGAGCATTTTCCAAGGCATGTTGAGCGGCTCGGGCGGCGAGATGGGGGGCGTGTTTTCGGAAGCGGGCCATCATGGAGTCGGGCCGAAAATCAAAGGCCTCCCGCACTTCGTCCAAGGCGAGGTGGCGACGCTCAATGCCGTTTTTTCCGGAGAGAACCTTGCGGAGAAGGTTACGGGATTTCTCCGTCAAGGTGGCGAAGGTGGGATCCACCTCCAGGGCTTGGAGGACTTCGGCCTGGGCAAAGGAGCGGGCCGGGACGGCGAGGCCAAGGGAGTGGAGGAACATGGTGGGTGGCAGGCGGTCAGTTGAGGAGGAGGATGAAGACTGAAGCATGAAAGGGAGAAGGCAAAAGGAACTAGAGAAGCTTGCGGAGTTGGGGGAGGGTGCGGGTGTTGACGACGTCCTGGGCGCGGAGCCAGCCCTTGCGGGCGACCGTCACCCCGAGGTCGAGAAAACGAAGGTGTGCGGTTTGATGGGCATCCGGGTTGATGCAACAGAGGACGCCGAGATCCCGGGCCTTGTGCCACCAGCGCCAATCGAGATCCAAGCGCCAAGGGTTGCAGTTCAGTTCGATCCAGGTGCCGGTTTTGGCAGCGACCTCGAGCACTTTGGGGAGGTTCACCGGGTAGGGCTCGCGTTCGAGGAGGAGCCGGCCGGTGGGATGGCCAAGGCAGGTGACCCGGGGATTTTCCATGGCCTTGAGGAGGCGATCGGTGTTGTCCTTCTCGTCCGAGCTGAAGCCGGTGTGGATGGAGGCGATGACGTAGTCGAGCTCCGCGAGCACGGCATCGGGAAAGTCCAGCTTACCGCCTTTGAGGATGTCGCATTCGGTGCCGGCGAGGAGAACGCAGGCCGGTTTCTTCCGGTTGTAAGCATGGATGGCCTCGACTTGGGCCAGGAGTTTTTTTTCATCGAGTCCGTGGGCCTGAAAGGAGGAGCGGGAGTGATCGGCGATACCCAGCCAGGCCAGACCCAGGTCCGCCGCAGCTTGAGCCATGGCTTCGAGGGTGTCCTGCCCATCGCTGGCGAGGGTGTGGTTATGGAGACAGCCGCGCATTTCGGCACGGACGAGGAGATCGGGCAGCAGCTTTTTTTCTGCGGCCGGGATTTCTCCCTGATCCTCGCGAATTTCCGGGGGCATGTATTCCAAACCAAGAGCGCGATGCAGGTCTTTCTCTTCTTTGAGAGGCATGGCTTTTTTCGACCCCTCCTTGAACAGGCCCCACTCACTGAGGTGCAGGCCACGTTCGATGGCGCGCTGCCGCATAGCGATGTTGTGCTCCTTGGAACCTGTGAAATGGGC
>Ga0194126_10008921_pt1 | contig 13503 bp, 12 predicted proteins | sample TA2KigC150mmetaG_FD_148641 | JGI IMG/M metagenome (GOLD analysis project Ga0194126, IMG submission 148641) | Freshwater microbial communities from Lake Tanganyika, Tanzania - TA2015035 Kigoma Deep Cast 150m | ecosystem: Environmental > Aquatic > Freshwater > Lake | place: Tanzania: Lake... | reverse complement strand
GTTGGTGTATCTACTCCATTCAAACCAAACAGATGTCTACCTTCAAAAGTTAACCCAGATACTGGAGCAGTAGTAAATGTAATTTGTCCTGCGTTTATTGTATAATCTATTCCGGCTTCTTGAACAATGCCACCAAGAACAATCAAGCAAGCTTTTGCAGTTAGTCTAGTATAAGAAGCCCCGTTTACGGTAATATTAAATACAGTGGCTGAGCCGTTAAATGATCCACTAATATCATCAAACGTATCAACAGTACTTACTGAGTTTTTATAAAGATATGGAGAAATACCGTTGTATGCCATGTTAGATTCTCTTTGAAATATTTATTTTATTTGTATTACTTGAATGGATCCAGCGCCGCCAGCACCACCAGGCATTCCGCCCGATGATAAAACTGCACCGCCAGCGCCGCCGGCAGATGTAACAGTGCCGTTATTGGTATAAGTTCCTCTATGTAAAATTATAATATTTCCACCGCCAGATCCGCCTCCGCCAGAACTATCGCCGGCACCACTCGCAGTAAGTCCAGTAGATCCACCAGCAGAACCTTTAGATTCAATAATTCCACCAGAGTTGATTGTTAAATTTCCACCAACAATTAAAATTAATAATCCACCAGTTCCACTACTTCCATTTGATTGTCCGGCAACACTATTTCCAACTGCAGTTCCTTGTGCGTAACTAGAATTTGCAGGATCAAATGGTCCTCCCACAGAACTTCTAGATCCACCAGGGTTTCCTGCGCCGCCTCCAGCTGTATGTCCATTGCCACTTACTGTTCCATAGTATGATGTAGCTACACCTCCAGATCCTCCCGTATCACTTCCTTGTAGACCAGGATATAAACACTGTGTGGAGTTGGGCCCAGAGTGCGCGGATCCACCAGATCCAGATCCACCACTAAAGCATGTGCCGATGCCGCCACGTTCAACACCAGAATACATACCGCCAGTTGTTCTTGCTCCAGTACCTCCACCTCCAGATTGTCCAGTAGAACCTGATGTTCCTACATTTCCAACCGTCGATCCAGCAGCACAAGCAATCGCAGCGCCACCTGTTGCGCCAGTTCTATAAATTGAAACTATATTAAATGTATTAATAGGTAAAGATACAGAAGATAATCTACTATCTATATTATTGTTACCTGCAGATTCTGTTCCTCTAAAAAAATAACCTAGTGAATTTAATCCACTAATTGCTGCAGGAGTGCCAGAAGTTGGTAAATATGGATAAAACAACCCAATATTATTACTGTAATCAGCAGTTACTTCTGATGATATATTTGGAGTTGACGCCCCTCTAGCAGTCATTGATAATGTACCTGAAATAGTACAATCACCTTGAACATAAATTAATAGTCCTCTACATGGTTGATCTGTAGTTACTGTTCCTCCAGCTGCAATATTTAATGTAGTAAAATGTTTGATTACCATTCCACCATCATAAGAACCATTTTTATTTGGTACTGTAAATTGTGTTACTGCCATGATAGGTTATTAAGTGAAGGAACCTGTACCGTCTGCACCACTACCAAAGTAGTTGGTGGAATTGACGGTATAACTAAAAGCTCTTGATGTTGAGTTAACTCCATCAGAAGCTGTAATTGTAAAATTGTAAGTTGTTGATACAAATGATTGTGGAGGAGTTCCAGTAATTGCTCCACTAGAACTGTTTAATGATGTTGATGGTGGTAAACTACCACTAGTTACACTATAAGTAATTGTCCCTTCTGCGTCTGAAGCAGATACAGAAACTGATATAGCAGAACCAGATAGTGATGTCCCAAGACTTCCTGATGAAGTATTCCATGTTGGCACCCCGCCGCAATCAATATTTGCATCAAATACTGAAAATGAACCAGATGAATTTATTATTTTTAAATCTAATGGTTCTTGACTGACTGTAAAATTTTGTGGGGTAGTTACTGTTGCCGAAGTAGCAGAAATATAGGTATATGTTCCGGCAGTATATTCTGTACCATTAGAAGTTATAAATTTTACAGTATCCGTAGAATTAAAATTTGATCCAGTTAATGTAAACGTGGTTCCACTGTTTCCATTAAAAGTTACTGGAGACACTGCAGTTATTTGAGGAATTGGTTGGATAGAAGTCCAATTTGTAATTGCTGTTGAATAGTATTCAATTGAATTAGTTGTTGTATTGTATCTTAAAGTACCATTTGGAGGATTTATAGGTCTATTATTAGTAGTTCCTACTGGAATACTAAATGGTTCTTTTATAGTTCCAATTAATTGAGCTTTAGTTTGAGCCATATTTTATATACCTCAAGTCTGTGTCAACAAACAAAGTCCCGCTATCATAATTAACATCTCCAAGAACTGGTCCTACTAGTTGTGCCTTAGTTTGTGACATGAGTTTTTAATTATTTATGGTTTTTCTGGCCAGGGAACACCCCATACACTCACAGAAAATAAGTCTTTATCTTCTAACCATTCTTCAGTGACTGTTGGAATATCACGAAGTTGTTGTCGGTATATATTCATTTCACTTTTGTACTCATCAGAAACGTTTACATCAGGCATATAGATATAATCAGTTTCTGCAATACGTTTATTTCTTTCTTGACGAACTTCGTTGATAAAATTTTGTTTAAATTCTTCTAAAAGTTCTTCTTCTGTTTTTGGGTTATTCATAATGATTAATTATTGAGTGCAGTTGCAAATCTATGTATTGCAACTTGAATATTCCTTCCAGGACTACCATCTAAAGTAAGAGCAAAATTAGATTGCCATTGTAAATATATTCTACCATCTCCATGTGGTGTTAATAAAGTTCTAAATTGTATAACCTCTGCATTTGGTGCGTGTCCTGCACTATGTAGTGTTATACCTGCTGCATTACCAGCGTTAGTGGCTCTGTTAGGCATCACAAACCAACCAATATAAGACATATGCCATGATTGTCCAGTGTTATAAGTATCAACCCAAGCATCTAACAAATAAATTCCAGTATCAGTTGTTCTATCAATACCAGTATTATACCAGGTGTTTGCGGCAAAACTTCCTGTTATAGTTACATATTTTTTATATCCAATATCCAAACCTGCTCCAATATTATTTGGTGTTATTAAATTACCACTTGAATCTATATTTAATGTTTCTGTAAAAGAAGTTTGACTATTTACTTTATACCATTTATGAGTTCCACCCGAATAATAGGAAACAGTATTGGCATGAATTCCAAATCCAGCTGCCCAAGTATTGCCATCATTATACATTGTGATTTTATTTGGACCACGAGCAGTATCATTGAAAACGTTGTCAAAGAGTAATCTCTTATAAGAACCAAAGGCAGTTGTATTACCACCTGCAGCACCGTCATTGATTTTAATAGTACCATTAACATCTAATTTTGCTGTTGGATTTGTGGTTCCGATGCCGACTCCAGTAGTATTAATTCTTACGTATTCAGTAGTTGCATCTACACTTCTAATAACGTGTATATTTGCGTCATAGTTATTGGTTGAATCTCTACCAAGTTCAATATTTCCACCAGATCCAGATACTGCACCACCTTGTAAAAGCAATGTTGTATTGCTACTAAATGGTGCTCCTATTGTTCTGAAAGACCCACTATTTGGAGTTATTGTTATATCGCCAGCAACTTGAAGAGTTGATGTTGGATTTGTGGTTCCGATGCCGACATTACCAGAAGGAAGTATAGTTGCTGCTTTTGTTGCGCCGGTAACAACAAAATCAATAGTATCAGTGGCACCAACAACTCTTACAACACCACCACTAAAAGTACCTCTATCATATCCAAATAGTGCTCCATAAGATCCATTATTATTTGCACCATAGTATGCTATTCCATTAGCACTTGGAGTGCTAATTTGAACTGGTACATTACCATCAACCAAAGAACCAGAACCAACAGAAAGTTTTGCTCCTGGATTTGTGGTTCCTATGCCGACATTTCCACTTGCTCTAGTAACATTAATAGCATTTACAACTGTAGCAAATTCTACAGTTCCAAATGTAAATAAATCTGCAACACTATCATATCTTATAATTCCACCAAAAGCAGTAGTGTTAAATTCACTAATGAAAATATCTCTTGTTCCAGTTCCCTCAGAACCACCATCAAGTCTTAAAAGTGTTCCTTGAGTTCCACTGATGTGAAGAGGATTTTGTGGATTTGTGGTTCCTATGCCGACACCAGTATTATTAATTCTTACCTGTTCACTTGCCTCGCTATCTAATCCACTACCAGTATGAATAGAAAGTGCATTAACTCTTCCTTTTAACCTTGCACCACCAGTGTTGAATTCAATTTCTGCGTCAGCACCAGAAAGTCTTATATCCCCAGAAACATCAAGTTTTGCTCCTGGATTTGTGTTTCCTATGCCGACATTACCATTTGCTAGAATAGTTAGGGCATTTTGAGTTTCTGATGTACTAAACGCCAATGCGCCAATACTGGGAGAGAACATGCCAGTGGAAGAACTATTAGTAAACGTAATAGTAGGCGAAGAAGGATTGCCGGGGGCCAACGCAAATGGGTTTACTGCCTCTAAATAACCTGTTTGTACCTTAGTTGCTGATGGCATCTGTCTTTATTGCATTTGAAGTAACAGTGTAATCCATAAATGTAAGTCTTTTTGAATATTTATGAAGGCACTGATGCTGCTGCCTCTTCGTTTCTTTGTGCTGCTGTTTTGACTAGACCTTCTTCATAAGCCGCAAGAACCATATCAGGTTTGTTGGTTGCGGTGATGGGTTGGTTGTTATCTAACTTATGCTTTACATATAAGTCACAGATCTCATCAATCGCAATTCTTGCCCGATTATGTGCTGCGTTATCAATCCAGTCTTGTGGATCTGCTGCAGCATATTGAAGTGCTAGATCTTCTGCTTCGGTTAAAGTAATTGTATAGTCCATATTAAGTCTTTTTGAGTATTTATTATCCTATTAAGTGACCACAAAATGATCCTAAATTTTCACCATAGTAAAGATCAGTTCCCGCAGCCAGAGCATGAACTCCCATTTGTACATAATCATTTACCGCAAGTGATAAGTAAACAATCGCAGTAATCGTAGCGTGATCATTTGGTGCAATCATTTGGGAATATCCAAATGATCTTGTTGTTGCATTTGCACCATTTTTATACAGACTTATTTCAACATTTCCAGCAGCACTTACATGTCTTGCTAGTCCTTTTATTTGAAACATATAAACTCCAGCAACAGGAGCAGTAAATCTACCATTTGAGGTATTAAAATGAGACCCCGTGTTAACTAAAGTGGCATTCCATTGAGTTGAACTAAAAATACCTGGTGCATTTACGGCGGCGCCGCCAGTTTGATAAGCATGGAATGCTGGTTGATAAGGCATCGTCACCCTACCACTTGAATCTATACGAAAAGCAGGAAGGGTAGGCGACGAAGCTTTTTGAATATAAAATGAATCGGTATTTCCATCAGCAACTAAATCGTAAAAGGCTTGAATATCATCAAGATTGCGAAGAGAAATAATTGCTGCTCTTGATGCACCTTTACATATAAATGACGTATTTCTTAATGCATCTCCTGGATCAGATCCAGCTGTAAAATTAGAAGAAGGTGCAGTAGATACTGTTAGACCTTGTGCTCTTGCTTGTGTATCTCCAGAATTATTATTTACCCAAGAATTACCTTGAACGTGAAGTTTTACTTCTGGATTATTGGTTCCTATGCCGACATTACCACCACCCATTCCTATGATGGTATTACCACCATTAGGTTGTAGTGATAAAGTTCTATATGCAACAGATTGTTCTACCGAACTAATAGACCAAACAGGAACTGAATCAGTAGATGCACTTCGTTGAAATACTAATTGAAATGCATTTGCTGCATCGTTAGAACTGAATGCTACAGGATTTCCATCTGCAGAAGTTTTTGCTGCAGATCCATTAACTTGTAATCTATGTGATGGATTATTGGTTCCTATGCCGACATTAGCTGCCATAGTAGCAGTTATAATATTGTCAACGCCAAAGCCGCCTATTGTAATATAATTACTATTTGATCCAGCTCCTTGATATCTAAATCCAAAATATCCAGAATTTTTAGCTGATAGCGCATTGCCTATGATGTTAATAATGTGAGCGTTTGCTTCGTTAGGAGCTAATCCAGATGTCAACCAATGGTAACCCCCGCTATTTAAATTAGAAGTTGACGTTACTTTAGTAACTTCTGTTCCATTAGATCCAGCACCAGATACAACAAATTTACGATCAGGATTTGTGGTTCCTATGCCGACATTACCACTTGAATTTATACGAACTCTTTCTGTATTTCCTGTAAAGAATATTATATCTGTATTTTCATAGTTTCTAATTTCAATATTATTTGAACCATCATATCCTAGAACAAAACCATCAGCAGCAGTTGCTCCAGTAGAAGTATTTGTAATCTTAATGGATCCACCAGTTGAACCAGTGTCAGATATTGCTATTTGATTTCCGCCAGTACCACTAACGTGAAGTTTTGCTGATGGATTTGTGATTCCTATGCCGACATTACCACCAAAATATGCTTTCTTTGTAGAAGTGCTTTGGCTATTTCCAGCATTAATAAAGAAATCTAGAATATTATTTTCATCTTCACAATAAATTGGATAAACATCATCGCCTGCATCATTACTATAATCTGTAATGTGCATTAATACTGAATTTCCAGTATTATATGATTGATTATATTCTCCTCCTATTACGAAAGTTTTATTATATGCAGATACTGCACTTCCTACTGTTCCCCCACTATACCCTCTTAAATTTAAGATTCCTGTTGGATTTGTGGTTCCTATGCCGACATTAGTACCTTCAATACTCAACCCACTATTAGTTCCACCATTATAATTGTATCTTAATCTAACATTAGTGCTTCCGAAATCAATGCCCGCAGTATCTAAATTTGCAAGTGTACTTACACCGTCTGCAATAACTATATTTTTATCATCTATACTTAACGTTGTTGAATTAATAGTTGTTGTAGAACCATTAACTGTTAGGTTGCCCGCAACTGTTAAATTGCCTGAAGTATCCCAAGATGGGCCGCCTGTAGATAATTTTATAGGAGTTACTGTGAGATCTGCAGGAGTTCCAACATCAACAATATTGCCATATGATATAATAAAACAACTTGTATTGACTAGAGGTGCAACTGCAAAAATAATAGTATTATAGTTTATTCTAAACCCAGTATTTCCTGTTGAGTCTGGTTTTTGTATGACACCACCGAGAGATACTAGAAGATGCCCACTAGAAACTGGATAAAAATTCGATGTTACTCCACCAGTTGTTCTAGTCAAATTAAATGTAGTTAAAGATCCATTAAACTGAGACTCTATTGAGTTCAGAATAATGACTTCTCCAGGAGTAGGGCTGCGACCAATATATGACATGAGTTTTTAACTATAATAAGTATTTTTAAAATATTTATTTTATTTGTACCATCTGAATAGATCCAGCACTCCTCCTAACAGGACCTCGACTCCAGAAATAAAATTAATTTTTGTATCAAATCGTAAATCATCAGTTAGTAACGATACAGTCCCAGTATTAGTGGTTCCTGTTGGTATTGCAATTGGTTCTTTTATAGTTTTTATTAATTGAGCTTTAGTTTGAATCATGTTTAATCACATCAAGTTTGCTCTAATACACTCACAATAGCATCTATGCTTGATGCAATATCTGAGGATATTTGGATTTTATCTCCAGTTTGCAAAATAATTTTATTACCTGCATTAAATTCAAATGCAGATCCGTTTGGGATTGGAATATTGCGAATTAAATATACATCATCATTTGCTCCAGATTTATTAATGATGACGTTACCATTAACCTGGTCTCCAGTTATATTGGCAAGATTGCAACCAATGACTACCGCAGTTGTTGAAGCGGGGACTGTGTATACATCAGTTGTTGATGTGCCAATTGAAGTTTTTGTATAACTTTTAAATACATTTGCCATTATTTCAACCCAACGCAATTGCTAACGCGAGTGCATCGTCTAAAGATCTCTGTTGCAAATCTATGATAGTGTCTCCTACTGCTCCTGTTCCTTGTCTTAGGTAAAGTTTCCCGTCAGCAGTATTGATTGCTAACTCTCTAAGAGCAAGATTTGAAGTTGTTGGTGCTTGACCAGTTACAGAGCTCGACTTAAGTTTAATTGTTGTTGCCATTGATCTCAATTCTCCAAACTAGGTATATACCTACAAAAAAGGAGGGATATATATCCCTCCTTTATTTATATAGAAGAAGTATCAGACTTCTCCTCTTTCCTCTTTAATTTTTGCAACTTCATCAAGAATTTCTTCTTCTGAAGGTTTTACTAAAGTTTCTCCTTCTGCATAAACAATTTGTTCATACCAGGTTGGATCCGTTTCTGGATCTGAAGAAGGAAAGCTGCCCTGAGGAAGAACACCGTTATGAATTCTTAATAGGGCTGCTGATACGTATGCATATCCATATCTAACTGACATAATTTACCTCCTTATACTTCTGCAGTTACAATCATACCATGAGCAGCGTGCTCATTGATTAGTGATAGTCCACTTTGTTTATAGACATAATAAATTCTGTGTAGACCAGCACCAAGAGTTCTTGACCAGCTAGTACTTACAGTCTGGTTGTCGCCTTGTGTTTCTCCATAGAAAGCATCAACTGGGACGAAAATTCCAGAACCAGATGAAGTTTCACCAGAGAGTCCAGAACCGGCACCATCAACGGTAACACCAACGTCAACGGAATCTAAACCAATTGTCTGATAACAAATAACTTGAGCTGTGCCAGCACCGCCGGCTACAGGGTTATTGTAAATATCACTGAATGATGTAATAGAAGAATCATCTGCGGTTAGGACTTCAATTCTTGCTTTTGCACCATATGTTGGAGGTGAACCCCATGGATACCACTGGTAGGTATTCCAAGAACTTGCAAACATGAATCTTTGTGAAGATCTATATGTGTTATAGAAGTTTGCAATTCCAATAGTTGGAACATCAGCTTCAGCAAGGTTATTAGCAAGTCTTCCACCCAATTTAACCGAACAAGTACCTGCTGTAGCACCAGTCTTGACAAGACCAATATATCTCTTGGAAGCATCAATTCCACCAACTGAACCTTTGGTTACAATACCTTGTACCTTCGCTCTGGTTGGAGGGGTGTGAAAGTCTGACCATGCAGCATACTCAACTTTTAGGTCTGGAGTTGTAACACTGCCAGCATTATAGAGGTATACATCAAATACTGTGTTAGCAGTAAGAGCTGTTCCGCCAGCTTGACCATCTGAAGTAAAGTAGAACTGTTTGCTGTTTTCTGGAACTGGAACAATCGTCCAAATATTATTCTGATAGTCATATAGAGAAATTTCATTTCCTCTGAATGGGTGTAAGTACCAAGATGTTGCGGCACTGACATCAACAGTTGGATATAGGAAACCAGTTCCTGCACCAGGAGCATTCAGTGACATTCTGATATTTGTTAGACCCTTGATACTAGATGCAGTTTTACTTGACAGTGCATATGGTGTAATTGCAATACTTTCCGAAGTACCAAGTGCTGCTTCTGCAGATGTTGATAGTCTTACGAGACCAGCGGCATCAGTCGTCGCCGCTTTAAGATCAGATGTAACACCAGAAATAGCAAGTTTAGTTGAAACAACTAGAGTTGAAATAGTTGCGGTATCTTGAACAGTCAAACTAGTTGTTGTAAACGAGTTTGCAAGTCCTTGGAGTTGAGTTAAGAACGATTGCTGTAACTGAGAAATGTTGCTTGTGAGTGACTGGTTAACCTGTGCAATACTATTAGTGATAGAGTTGAATGTGTTTGAATAGTCAATCAAACGAGTCTGTGAAGAAGTTCTTACAGCAGGTACGTTTAAAGTTACAGTCTCATATCCACCAGCATCCTGAATGTTGTTACCAATATAGAACTCACCAGAACTGTTAGTACCAGTAGATGCGTTTAGGCCACCGTTGAGATCAAGAGTTTGAGAGACAAACTGCTCTTGTCTCGAAAGAACAACTTGGTGGAACTGTGGTAGAGCGGTTGAATAGTTACCAGAACCATAGCCTATGTATTCCCAAGTGTGAGAAGATGCGCGAATGATTGATGGTCTGTGTAGTTTGACGTTAACATCGTTAACGTCAATTCTTCTATCACTTCCACGAACGTCTTTACCATGAGTATTCTGAGTGGCATTTGACTGATATGGGGTTGAAGTTGAAACTGCAGTCGTGGTGCCGTTATACTGAAGACCTAACTGAGTGATGATCTTGTCGCACGTTTCTCTGGTTAGAGAAGTAAACTGTAAATCATTTCCAGTTGGAGCTGAAATAAATAGGTTCTTCTTAAAAGTATTGTTGTTTGCAGCAACGTTAAGAATTTTAACCTTTGATATTGAAGATCCTGGGTTCCAGTTTGGTTGATCTTCATCAATAGTTGGATATAGATAGTTGATGTTTTGAGTAACCCCATCAGGAATTATATTAACGCCCTCATAGAGATAAATTGCGCCTGGAGCGACAGTAGATTCCGTTGTATTCCTAACTGAACCAAGTAAACAAGTTAGATAGTAAATACCATCCTGCTCCCCGAAGATATAATCCTGTTCCGTATCAACACTTAAAATATAAAATACATCATTTACCGAACCAGTGTTTGGACGAAGAATAAATCTTCTCTCTGGTGGTTTGCAGTTTAGATTTTTTGGAAGAGTATATTCTATTCTCCAAAGAAGTTCAGAGTTTGCAATAGAAGTTCTAGTATCAGCAACTCTTTCTAGGCCAACGTTGGTTGTGCCAGCTGTGAAGTAGTACTGATAGGTTTTCTTGGTTGCAACCTCAATTCTAGTATGGAATACACCCAAAATACCAGAAGTAGTTGGAGTTGGCTGTTTTGTAATTACGAAAGCTGTATTATTCCCGGCGCTAGAAAAAGTAAGTGCAGGACCATTAATAGTTCTTGCAAGTTTAAAGTTGTTTCCAGACTTACCAACAACAAAATATGGAGTAATTGAATTTAATTGTCCTAAGTTATCTGTTGGGGTTGGATATGTTGATACGGTACTGATTAAAACTTCATCGTTATTGTTAATGGTGTGTGCAGAACCAACCGAGAATGTGCCATCAGTTGCATACCCGCTTGAATTTACTACAGTATTAGAACCAGTTGTAGGAGCAGTAGTCAACTTGAGGTATAGATAACCATACTTTTTACCAAGATTTGGACCAGTAGTATGAGTTCCAATGATATCAAAACCATAGCCGAGTCTTTCGAGATTATTGGCATCATTGTAACTTGGGTCTACTGTCGATGAAGTTGTTCTGATCAGATCTGTGTAAGTTGTTCCACTAAGAGTAAAGAGAAGAGTCTCATTAGTCTTTTTGGTTAAGAGATATTGACTGGTTGTACCGAATGCAAGATATCTTTTATTTACGCCCTGTTCAATAAGTGTGAGTTCTTGAATTTCATCTTCATTGATTTGCCCACCAATATAAAGAATTTTAAAATCATTTTGGAGATTTGTTGAAAGTGATCCAGCACTTGCATAAGGTGCAGCTGCAGCATTTGCTTCTGCAAATAGAGTTCTTTCTACGTTAGGGAAATCAATCTGAACTGTACTTGTACGGAGAGCTGGATCAATACCTCTAGGTGGAATTATAGCAGTAATCTTGCCGTTTGAATTTTGAGGATATGCAATCTGTTGGAAACCTCTAGTTTTCAACGAAACATTACCGAAGTTGGAGTTTGAGTTGGTGATTGACATGTCCCCACCGCTGTCGCAAATGAAGTGGTCGGAGTAACCAACTGCGAACACCGAAACAATCTGCATAAATGAAGATTCAGATGCCTTGATATGATAATTTCTCCAAGAATCCTTGTAGTTGTCAAATACTGTTCTTGGGTTGTTGTTGATGAATGCTCTCGCATCTTTTTGGAGAGAAATACCAGTGAACTGTGCAACAACCATGGATTTGAATCCAGTTGAATCAGCACCAGAAGCGTGCATACCACACATACCCCATACGGAACGGAGTGAGCAGTTAAAAACATATGGAGATGCAGAGTCAACTGTATCAACGGTATTTGCGTCAGTAAAGTTACCGACAATTCTATTTTCCTCAATTCGACGACGAAGTTCTTGAATTGAGTTGCCAGATGCAGGAATGTTGCCATCTAGTTGGTCAATTTTTCTGTAATACGCATTTAGGTCATCAACAGTTGCAAACTTGAAACAAACTAATCTGTGGTGCGAAAAATTTGCGCTTGAATGAAGATTATTCTGTGTTGAATATGGTTGTCCTTCTGCATCTTTAATTGTAAGTTGCCAGATATAGCAACCACCAGTTAGACGGAAAATTGCAGCCTCTGAGCCGGATCCTTCTGGATCTGGAACATACTTAGGACGAATAACAGTCTTTCTGAGGTCCATACCAACGATGGAAGTACCTCTAGGAACAATTAGACCACCATTTGATGCGTTAAACTTATAGTAATCAGTTGGTGCGAGTGAGTTCTGGGCAATTAAACTGCTGTAGTCTCCACTCCATTCTGGACTTGCACCTTGGAAAAGACCAGGACGGTTGTCAACAGTGTACTGACCTGGATAAACAACAATTGTAAAATATTCAAATCTATCAGCACCCAATTCTCCAGCAGCTTCACCTACCCCTTGAACATATGATCTTCTAGCAGCTTCAATAAGAGCACGTTCAATGGTTTTAAATGGTCTAGTTAAATTTTCACCATTGTTACCTATTGTGTCGTCCCCTTTACTGTCGTTACAATTAACGTAAAGTGTCTTTCCTGTTGCACTAGAAGAAGAACTATCTGTAACTGGTAGATATGTTGGAATTAGTGGAGTACCTAGAGTAAGTTCTCCATTAGGACCAATTTTAAATCTCTCAACGCCGCCTGTTGAGATAGCAATTGTATTTGCTGCGGGACTGTAAATACCCGTATCTGTGTCGGTATCAAAGCTGATTGCAGGAGCGGCTGGAGAATTGTTTTGATCAAACTTGATCTCCACTCCAGGAGCAATACCGCCAGATGTAACTCTCGTTAGAGCCATAAATTTGTCTCCGATGAATGATGGAATACATCTGAACTTATTTATAGGCGTCTAAAAATTTGCATTCAAAAATTGAACTAAAAAAATAAAAATATTCCGCTATTTTTTGTCAGTCTTGCGGTAAATCTTCAGGATTTTCCAATTCTAACTCAAACATCAGAGGATGTGCTTGCTCATCAATCAGATAAAAAGATGACCTGTATAGATCTTCTGGTTCAAAAGTACGTTGTTTATCTGCGGCTTCCAAATATGCAATATCATATATTACTTCTTCATCTAAATCATCAAAAGTGAAGGGTATTTCATTGATAAAGTACATTTTTACAATCTGAGAACCATTGTTATACCAACAATAAGCATGAGATATTCTGTACTTCATGGAAATCCTGGCCAGATTCACTATTTAATACATATAGGGCGAGG
>Ga0194126_10008920_pt1 | contig 13507 bp, 9 predicted proteins | sample TA2KigC150mmetaG_FD_148641 | JGI IMG/M metagenome (GOLD analysis project Ga0194126, IMG submission 148641) | Freshwater microbial communities from Lake Tanganyika, Tanzania - TA2015035 Kigoma Deep Cast 150m | ecosystem: Environmental > Aquatic > Freshwater > Lake | place: Tanzania: Lake... | reverse complement strand
CGCCACACAGTGCAGGATGTCGTCCCGCACCAGGACGCTGCCGTGCACCGGCCAGACGGACTCGACCTGCTCGTAGGCCATCATCCGCAGGTCGGCCGGCGCCGCCCGGAAACGCCAGACGAGTACCCCATCGGCGGCCCGCAGGCAGTATACCCAGCCATCGGCCGAGCCGAACAGCACCCGCCCTTTCCAGAGAGTCGGCGGGCTGTCCACGCGGCCTCCGGTGGTGCAGCTCCACAGCCGCGTACCGGAACCCGCTTGCAGGGCGTGGACGGTATGGGTATCGATGGACGCCACGAACAGCCGGCCGTCGGCCACCACGACGCTGCTGAGACGCCCGCCCAGATCCGCCTGCCAGAGCGGTTGCAGGTCGGGCGCGACAGTCGTGGCAGTACGGCCGCTGCGCTGCGTGTCATGCCGATAGGTCGGCCAGTCGTCTTGCGCCGAAGACTGCGCCTCAGTCAGAGGTGCGTCATACGCCGGCCCACGCTCGAGCCGGGATGACTCACCCCCCTGCCGCAACCGGGCGAGCGAGGCCGATTCCGGCGCCAGGGCGCTGAGTCCCAGGAGCTTGGCCTCCAGGTAGCAGCCGCAGGACTGCGGCGGCGCATAGACCAGGCCGTTGCAGGGCAGAATGCCATAGATGCACCCGCCACGCACCCAGTGGTGCGGCTCCCAGGTCTCTTTCTCGTGGTCGATGAACTCGATGCCCGTCCGGGAGGTCAGGATGTACTTGTCCGTGGCCTTGCTCGGGTAACAGCGATGATGGAACCAGTAGGTCTGCACATCCGGCGGGAACTGCTTGCGGACCGCACCCGTGTGCGGGTCCAGCCCCTGGAAGACCCCGGAATCCGCGCCGAGGGCGATATCGGCGGACCAGACGAGGCCGTTGACCACGTACAGGTCCTCGGGCGACTGGTGCCCGGAGCGCGGATGGCCGGCGGACCACAGAGTCTTGCCGGTCTCGGCGGCAACGGCGGTCATCGAGCGGTTGCCGCCCGCGAAGACGACCACATCCTTCCAGACCAGCAGGCGCGGCCCGAAGCAGACCGGCATGGGCCGCCGGCGGGCGACCGGCTCGGAGCTCCACAGCGGCGCGCCGCTGCGCCGGTCGAACGACACAAGCCTCTCGCCGTCATGGCAGTACACCCGTTGGGAATCGGCGGCCAAGGTCAGCGGCGCTACGGCGGTGTCCTGTTTCCAGAGGACATTGCCGGTCTCGGTGTCCACGGCCACGATCGCACGCGGGTACCCATCCCAGGCCCAGCCTTTGTTGGCATGGTTCGAGTTGTCCCAGACGTAGGGATACTCCTGGCGGTACCGGGGCCATTTCGAGGGCTCGTCGCTGACGAGCAGGAACGCCACGCCCTCCGAGACGATGATCTCTTCCGTCTGGGCCGTGCCGGCGCAGGTGCGGAGGGTCCGTCCCGTAGCGGCATCCAGGATCGTCAGCGGCGCATCGAGGCTCGGCGTCACGAAGACCTTGTCCCCGACCGCGACCAGGCGCCGCGTGATCTGGGCGGGTCCGCTCTTGAGCGGCCACAGATGCGTGTTCCAGGCGGGAATCGGCCGTTTCCACAGGATCGTCCCATTGAAGGCATCCCGTGCGACGAGGCTCCAATGGGCGGGCAACTGGATCGAGGCCCGCGAGCCCTCGTCCACGATGTAGAACAGCCGGCCCTGGGCCGAGACCACGGCGCTCATGCTGGCCATGTGGTCGTGGTGCCGGGACCAGCGCGGGCTGCCCAGCCACTGGTACCGGCGCGGCGGACCGACAACGGTGTCCTGCGCCACGGGATTGCCGGTGGCATTATGGAAGAAATGGGTCCACTGGTCGATCTCGGCGGGCCAAGGCTTGACCGTCCTCGTCCACGTATCGCCCTCCTTGAGGCAGGCGACGCCGTTGGGCGCCAGGATGCGAAGGACCTCCGTCCTCGAAATCCCGTCCAACTGCTCGGCGACGACCAGATTGGCGAAGTTATCGATAAAGGGCAGCGCGTCTTCCGTCAACCGGTCGACCGAGACCCGGCCGTACAGGCCGAGCGATTGCAGGTGGGCACGGGCCTTGGCGACGTTCGTCGGACTTCGGTCCAGCCCCTGGACCAGGAACCCCTCGCCCGCGTGCAGCGCGGCCGTCAGGGCGCCGTCGCCGCAGCCGAGATGCACGACAAGTCCTCCGGTAATCCCGGCCGACTGGAGAATCTGCGCCCCCTGCTCCCGGGCAGTGGCGCCGCCGTAAGGCGTTTCGCCTGATGCCCCTGCGGGCGCGCCGCGCGCCGGCTGCCCGGTCGAGACGCCGATACCGAATGCTGCGATGAGAATAGAAATGCCGATTCCGAGACGTGACGATCCTGGACCCATGGCGGTACCTCCTTATCAGTCGCACACGATCAAGATGGCGGTTGTTCCTATTGTAGCCGGATTCCGGCAGGGAACAACCCGTCAGTCCGTGTTTTCCAGGGCAAACGCAAAGCCCCGAATACGGGTGGCAGCGTCAAGGCCGGTAGGCCTTGGCGATGGTCCTGCGCACGGGCAATCCACCATCGCCAAGCTCCGAAGACTCCGCTTGACGATGCCACCCATGCAGCAAACCACTTTGCGTTTGCCCTGCCGCGTTTTCCACGGCGGCTCGTGCGAGGGCCCGGGCGCCCGGGCTGGACCGTCTTCCTCGGCACGGCCGCCGGGAATTTACAGGGCAATTGCATGTGCCCCCACTCCCTTGGTGACGAGCGTTCGGAGTTCCGCCTTTGAGTTTTGACGGACAAGACCGGTAATCGCGCCACACCCGTCGTTACGCCGATGTGCCTCGCGCCAGGCAACGTGTGGTTGTAGGGTGGGGCTTGCCCCACCGGGAAGCCGGACCCAAGGAAAGCGGTGGGGCAAGCCCCACCCTACACATTACCGAACTTGCTCGTCAAAACTCATTAGGTGGCGATCCGCCCAGGCGTAAAGCGTCCAGCCCAACTCGTACGGGCGACATTCCCGATTGACCCGAAACCCGATGCAGCATTTGTTCGCCAGGCGATGCAACGTCGTCAGACCGGCCGCGGAGGATACCGCGCGCACCACCCGCGAGACTTTCAGCGGCTCGCGCTTCTCGATGTCCCGCCAGATGATCCCGAGTTCCGGGTGGACCAGGTCTTTCTGAAGCTCGTTGTTCCCGGCGATCCAGCGCAAGCCCCTTTCGATGGCCGCGCCGTGATCTTGTCCCGTGGCGCGATCGTACGCCAGAATCGCCATGGGACCCATGGCCTGCTGGTGGACGGAGAAGACAGGGTACTCCTCGGAGATGCGGCCCGTGGCGGTATCGTAGTGCCACCACCATTGTCCCAGCGGCCCCTGCAGCCGGCACAGAGTCTCGACAGTGCGTCCGGCCATGTCCAGGGCCGCCCGATTGTCGAAGATGACGCCATAACAGGAGTACGCCAAAATGGGATACACCTGATCGGCAAAACAGGCGATCCGCCCGCCCACCCGTTCGAGCCAACTGTCCCGCGCATGCCGGCCGAACAGGCCGGACCGGGGCGAGAACAACTGCAGGAGACGGGCATCGGCCTCTTGCCGGATGCCCTCGATCTGAGTCCGGTGCTCGGGACAGCCCTCATGAATCCTGAGGCACGCCGTCAACACCCAGGCGAGTTCCACCGCATTGCATCGATGGGACTGGGATTCCCACAGTTCCACCATCCGGCGGACGCAGGGACCGGTGTGGTCGTGTGCGCTTTCGCCGGAAGCCCAGACCCACAGGGCGGCATCGCCGAGATCGCGGATCGTCGCAATGCGATCGGCGAGTCTCCGGTGCAGGTCCGGCAGCGGCGTCGGATCGGCCGGATGGTGCCGGCGCCACCGGCTGATGCCGATCTGGCTGATGGCCGCATGGCGGAGGCTGTATCCTTTCGGCCGCGGAGGACCCTGCGGGTCGCTTCGCACCGTGTAATGGAAATCCTGGGGACACTGGCGATAGTAACGGCCCAATCCCTTGAGGGCCGTCGCCAGGACCATCTCCAGCAACTCCTCCGTGGAACGCATACCCCCCTCCATGGACAAAGGCTACCGATCCTGGCCTGCCGCCGTCATCCTTGCCGCTGGGACAGGCGCCATGCCACCGTCGACGGAGGCGGGGCAAAGGCCTCTTGCGGCTCCGGTGCGGGCGACTCCATGGGCTTGACGAACAGGGCCGCGTAATACACCGGCGCCAGGCCCTCCAGACACATATCGTGATCGACGCGGACAATGGTCCTCTCGAATGCCGGCCCGGCGGCGATGAGCCGTTGCTGAAAGGCCTCCCGGCTGTACCACCGGCCGAAGCGATTGCCCCAGCCAGGCCACGGGGTCCGGTGCGCGCCCGGGTCGAAGAGATCGGAGCCGGCGCACAAGGACGGATCAAAAAGATTCACGTGTTCATCGCAGACGCACAGGGGCACGATGACCAGCTTGCCCCCCGGCAGCAGCAGGCGAAAGGCCTCCCAGAGGAATGCCGTGTCCACCTGTCCCTCGAAGCAGTTGAACGCGCAGAAGCAGACCACGTGGGAGACGGAATTCGCGGGGAGCCCAACGGCGGTGGCGGCGGCGCCGATGCGCCGGCCGTGCAGACCCGGAGGATACCGGCAATCGAGGTCCCAGGTGGTGCACCCGTATTGCCGGCGGGCCATGCGGCCCCAGATCCCCATCCCGGCGCCCGCGTCCACCACGATGCTGGCCGGCGTCAGGTCACAGAGGGCAAAACCGATCTGGTGCCACAGGGCATACCAGACCCGCCGGCCGCCTTTGTAGTAGAAGCGGGGGAACCTCATCCGGGCCATGAAGGCCGCCAGCTCGCGCTGCGTTGCGGTCAGCTCGGTGACGGTCCATTCTCCGCTGTCGCGGAGCCAGGAGCAGGGTCCCGGGACTTTGCCGTCCGGGCGGCCTCCCGGCGGCGCCGGGCGCTGTCGTTCGTGAAAGTGGAAGGAAAGAATGTCCGCGATTTCCGCGGCGGTGCCCCGGATACCCAGGGTCCGAAGAGAATGCCCCACCCGTGCCGCCCCGTTGAGAACCGGGGACTCCGTTCCACACAAGCGACGGGCCGGCGCGCCGGCCGCGGCGGGGTCTTGTGGCAGAACGCCGCCGGAGGCGTCTGCCACTGCTGGGGACAAATGTCCGCTCATATCCCGTCCTCCTTGACAGAAGAAAATTCGAAATCCGAAGCACGAAACTCGAAACAAATCCAAAGGACCAAAACGGAAGAGAATTCGAAGCGGGACCAGCGACCGGCGCCGGCGTTTCGGTCATTTGTGCTTTAGGTCTTGAATTTGTTTCGGATTTCGACACCGCGAACGCGGAGAGATCAATTCGAAATTTGACTTTCCGGTTCTACGCCTGCCCCGGGAAGATCCGCTGCCACTGTTCCTTGCGCAGAAGCGCGCGTGCGGCCGGCGGACAAGGGGAATCCTTGATCACGAAGGCGCCGCAGAGATAACCCAGATACCGTGCCACACTTCCCACCACGCGCGGCCTCTCGATCAGGCACCGGCGGAGGCACTTGATGAAGGAGAACAGCGGATGGTACCCAAGCTCATATTCGCTGAGGCCCTGCCGGAACCGCGCCTTGAGAATGCCGGTATTCTCGGCCGTGCCCACGACCCGGTGCTGGGTCACCACGTGCTGCGGGAAGAACCCGGTCTCCCAACCGCCAACTCGCGCCATGAGACAGGCCAACGTGTCTTCGCCCCCGTAAGGCAGGGGCAGATACCCGCCGATCGCCTCGAAGCACTCCCGTCGGAACATGAGAATCGATCCGGGGATGGCATTCTTGTGCAGGATCGGCCGGTGTACCGTGCCGTCAAACGCGTACGCCCCCCCGGCAATCCCCAGCCGCGGGTTCTCGGAAAACGCGCGGAGCATGCTCTCATAGTAGTCCGGACGCATGGAGATATCGGCATCCAGATTCCCCAGAAAGGCGTAAGCCGCTCCCGTTTCCTGTACCCGGCGATAGCCCTGCTCGAACGCGGCGATCTTGCGCCGGTAATAGGTGCCGCTCTGATCCCGGGTCCGGTGAATCGGCTGCACGCAGGGAACCTCCCGCGCCAGTTCCTCGAGGAGCCGGCCGGTCCCATCCTGCGAGCCGTCATTGACGATGACCCACAGGACCGGCGGGATGGTTTGCGCCGTCACGCTCCGGACGAGACGGGGCAGATTGGCCTCCTCATTGTAGGCAGGCGTGATGAGGCAGTAGCGTTGTTCCACAGGTGTACCTGAATTGAAGTGGCCCGGGGCCCGGGTCACGGGGCACGGGTCACGGGTCATAACCATGCACCCACAGGCGTCGATTCCGCCACACGTGAATCCACATGTCCAAGGAACGAACGGGTTTTCCGCCAAGCCGCTGACAAACGTACCCGCAGAGGAAGCGTGAGAGCGACCAGGCCATGAGCAACCGTACCCCCACCCATCGTTTCCAGCGCGGCCAGTGCTTCTTCATCAGGGCGACCTTCGCCTTGAACACCTTGACCATGCGGATGCCTTTCGACGCCTCCGAAGCGCCGCCATAGTGAACGATCGTGGCCTCCGGCGTGAACCACGGCCGGGCCCCCAGACTCCGGGCCCGTGTGCACAGATCCACCTCCTCGCCATACATGTGGAAATGGAGATCGAACCCGCGGAGCTCCTCCCAAAAGGCGCGCGGGATCAGAAGACAGCAGCCGGTGATGATATCGACCTGGCGGGGCGAGTCATACCGCCAGTTGCCGAACCCTTCCGGGTTGAACAGATCGGTCGAGCGAAAGAGAACCGTCAGGCCCAGCGCCCGACAGAACAGGCTCCAGAGCGTCGTTTGGTTGTAGCAGCAGGTGGGGTTGAGAGAGCCGTCCGCGAAGACGGTGCGGGCGCCCCAGATCCGCGCCTGCGGCCGGCCGCGGGCGAAAGCGATCAGCCGATCGATCGCGCGGTCCAGGATCACCGTGTCGGGATTCAGCAGGAACAGATACTCCCCTTGGGCCCGGGCGGCCGCCAGGTTGTTGGCCCCGGCAAAACCCAGGTTCTCCGCGGAGGCGATCAGAACGACCCGGGGAAAGTGCTCCCGGACATAGTCCGCCGAGCCATCGGTGGAGTTATTGTCGACCACGAGGATCTCGAACGAGGTGTCGAGCGTCTGTGCATGGATCGAGCGCAGACAATCGGCCAGCAACTCGCGCGTGTTGTAGCTCACAATGATGATCGACACATCCATAGCTATGATATCGAGAGCACCACGTCCTGCCGGCTCGTGCTTGTGAGGTCGGCGTGCCGGGGCTTCACGGCGAGGTAAATGGGTTCCGGGGAGAGGCCGCCTTCCCGAATGAACGTCTCGTCACACAGATCCCGAACCGAGATGGGTTGCACGTCAAAGCCGTAGGCACGCACGCGCTCGGGGAAATCCACCCCGTAGCGTCGAACATGCCCGGTCTCCCGCGGACGGGGCGCGCCATATTCCACGGTGGTCCGCGCCGTCCAGTCGATGGGGACCTGCAGCACCGCGGTTCCACCGGGGCGGAGCACGCGCCAGATCTCCCGCAGGGCCTCGGCCTCTTGCGCCACATGTTCCAGAACGTGGAAACACACGAAGTAGTCACAGCTCTGGGCCGCATAGTGCATACGCGTGAGATCTCCCCGCTCCATCGCATCGCGGCAATAGTCGAAACTCCGGTATCCGCGCCCATCCTTGCGCTCCAGGCAGTACTTCTGGAAACTCCGCATCGGCGCCACCTCCAAGACATCCGTGAGGGGAGAGAAGAAGGCGGTGGTCTCCTCCAGGATGTGGACCAGCGCCCGGTGTCGGTCCTGGCACAGGCACCGCGGGCAGACCGTGGCCCGCTCATAGTACCCCGGCCCGACATTCGGGTAGAACGCGGCGCCCCGCCAGCCACAGATATTGCACCGCACCACTTGGCGGACATCGTGCAGCCAACAGGCCACCGACCGGCAGGAAGCGCGCCAGGCGTTCAGAACGAAGTCGAAGTCGCCCGTCGCGGCCGATCGCGCCGCAAAACGGCTCCACCGGCACAACAGACGGAGGCGCCCCAGTTTGATGGCGGGAGAAATCGCGTACGTCGATGTGGTCATACCTTCCTCGTTCATCACAGGCCGGGCCGCATCAGCCCGGGCAGACCCGGGCAGATCGCCGGCTGACTATCGCGGGGCGCGCGACGCGGAGCAATCCCGCGACCGATTCTTCGGACTCTGGAATTCCAGGAGGGGACGAGCCGGGCCGTGGGCCGGTTTCTCGACTTCTTCGCTAGGGGGCGCCCGGAGATCCGACCCTTCCCAGCGGCAGGTCCGGGGGATGCGATTGAAATTCCAGACGCGCGCCAGTTGCTCCAGGCGTGCGAAACGCACGAGCTCCCTGGAGATCTGCCGCTTCTCCGCTCGTAGCGATCCATACAGAAAGCCCGCCAGCGTGGCCGCCGCCCTCACTCCATAAGGTTTTTCCAGGAAGGCACGCCTGAGGTACTTGGTCAACACGAAGAGGGGATGACTGCCCAAGCCATATTCCTGGAGCCCCAGCTCGAAGGAGGCCCGCAGGATGGATTTGGCGTTGCCCAGGCCCGTCGGCCGGCGGTGGATCACCTTCAACTCCGGAAAAGACCATGCTTTCCAGCCCCGCAGGCGAGCCAGGAGACACGCGCAGGTGTCTTCGGCCCCGTACTTCAGCGGGATGTAACCGCCAATCTGCTCGAAGCACGACCGGCGGAATACCTGAATCGCCTTGGGCGTGGAACGACGGTCGTTCATCACTTTGTGCAAGCGGCCCGCGATGAGATTCTCGTAGATGCCCGAGGCCACCCCCAACGCGGGGTCGGCCTCGAAGCGGGCCAAAATCTGCTCATCGTAGTCCGGCGGCAGCGTGATCTCCGCATCGAGCACGGCGAGGAACTCGTAGTCGAGCGTTTCGACCTGCCGGACCCCTTCCATGATCGCGTACACGTTGCTGGCGAAGTAGGATTGGCTCCCGTCGCGGAGCCGCCGATGGTACTGAAGGAATTCATGTTGCCGGACCCACGCGGCGAGAAGGGCCGGGGTCTCATCGGTGGAGCCGTCGTCGACCACGACCCAGCGGCACGGCGGCACCGTCTGCCGCAGCACGCTCGCGACCGTGGCGGGCAGATGATCGGCCTCATTGTGGGCCGGCGTGACGATCACGTACTTACGATTCATATGTCATCGCGAGGAGCTTCAGCGACGAGGCAATCTCTACTCGATGGTCTCAGGACTTGCGAACTGCGGTACTGGCGCCTCCGGGCCCGGCGGGGTCCCACGGGCAACGCACAGGCCTTGACAGCCGTGCAGAACCGCCAGCGCCCCAGCCGCATAGGTTCGTGCGACACGCCACGACTGCACTCTCTCGCTCGTCCGGAGGCACCCCCGGATCGCCCAGCCGGGGATGCGAATCAGAAAGAACAGGGCGATGAGGCCGCACGCCAGGAGATATTCCGCCCGGCTCTTGTGCTTCTTCAGGAACTGCAGAATGCCGCCCCAGACCTGCAATTTGATTTTCGATCCGACCTGTCGGCTGCTTGCTCCTCCCAGATGGATGATACCGGCCGCGGGCGTGAACAGCACATCCCATCCCGCCCGGCGGAACCGATAGCACCAGTCCGTCTCCTCGGCATACAGGAAGAACGCCTCATCCATCCGGCCGACCTGCTCGATGGCCTCGCGGCGCACGAGCATGTAACAACCGCTGACGACATCGACCGGACGGATATCGTCCCGGTCCCAATACGTCATGAACTCCCGGCCCCAGAATCGGCTCCGGGGAAAGAGCTTATATCCGTAGGTGAAAGCCAGCAGCAGGTTCAGAGCCGACGGAAACATGAAGCAGGTATTCTGCCGCGTGTGGTCGGGGTTCAACACACGACAGCCCACCACGGCGGCCCTGGGATGCGCGGCGGCGAAGGCCACGGTCTTTTCGAGGGCCCGGTCCAGGACCACCGTATCGCTGTTGAGCAGCAGCACGTACCGGCCCCGGGCTAGGGCCATCCCCTGGTTGTTGGCGGCGGCAAACCCCCGGTTCTCGGCGTTGGCGATCAACCGCACGTGCGGGAAATCCCGGGCGACCATCGGGGCCGATCCGTCGGCCGAAGCATTGTCCACCACGACGATCTCGCACTCCACCGCACCCGCATTCTCCTGAACCGAGTGCAGGCATTCGCGGAGAATCTCCCGGGTGTTCCAACTGACGATGATGACGGTGACATCCGGGTCGTTTCTCACGGAAGCAGCGATTCGTTTCAGAATGCTCCGAGCGCGCGGAGGATTCGGTCATCGGTAGGCCTGCTGCAGTCCTGCCGCCGCCAGTTGCCTCGACGCCACCGGAACGGGAGGGGCATAGGCGCGCTCGTAGAAGCAGGCGCCACTGGCCAGCAGCAGATACCACGGCATCGTGATCTGGCCGAAGTACGACACCCCGAAGAAGGAAATGACGTGGGCGAGCAGGGTAACCAAGATCCCCCAGGCCAGGTACGATTCCCCCTTCTCCGTCGGATGCAGGGACAACCGGACATACGCCCGCCCCAGCGCGATGAGCATGATGCAGAACAGGACCAGAGTGATCAGCCCCCCGTTGGCGGCCTCCAGAACGAACTGATTGGTCACGTCGCTCAGACCCCAGCCCCAATGGGCCGTGCTGCGGGTGCCCAGAAGCATCCATTCCCGGAAATACGCGATCGCCTGATTGACCAGGTAGTAGCGATGCCAGCCGGTGGACCCGGAGATGATGCCCACGCGCGCCAGCAGATGCCAGACGGGGGCTCTCATCACAACGTGCAGGCACGCCAACAGGGCCACCGTGGCCCAGGCAGCAGTGCCGCTATAATGCCGGAGCGGATACAGCAGCAACAGAATCGCGACGGCCAGCAGGGTCAGGACCGGCGTACTGGAGGAGGTCGCCACGACCATGAACGCGCTGGCCGCCACCGCCAGCCACAACAGCACTCGATGCTTCGGCTGCTGCCGCGCGAAGCCGACGAACAAGGGCACGAGCGTCGCCCAGAACAGACCCATGATGATGGAGTGCGGAAACGTCGCCGCACAGCGGATGTTCCCGTCGCGCAAGCTCGTTCGCACACGTCCGAGCACCACGAACGGGTTTTCCCCGGTCGCCCGCTCCAGGGCGACGAATGGCAGCATGGCCAGGGCGCAGACGGCCAGAACCACGTACGCGAACCGCAGATCCGCCCAGGAGCGGACGGTCTGGCGAAAGATCCAGTAGAGGCCGAGCCATTCCAGCAAGCGGCCGGACTTGAAGATCAACGACGCCAGATTCAGCCACTGGAGGAAGAATATGATGGTGCCCACCACCACCCACGCCAGAACCAGAGCGTCAAACCGGTTCCACCGGATGGGGACAATCTCGCCATAGAGCCACAACCGGGCCGCCGCCACCAGGATCAGGATGTGCAGGGCGCGGAAGTGGAACGTCTGGAAGAGCAGAAGGTGCTGATCCGCCGGCGCCCAACAGGCGGCCACGGCGAACGGCAGCAGCAGGTACTTGCGAGGAATGATCAGAATCGACGCGGAGAGCAATAGAATGATGAAAAGCGTCGCGGATGTAATTGTCGCCTGGTATTCACCCATACTCTAACACCCTACCTTTCTCACAAGGCCCCTCTTCCACCGCGACCGCGGTGGGAACAACGCCTTGGGTCGCTCCAACCTCAATGATGAACGGCGCCGTGCGCCTGCCTCTGCCGGCTCCTGCCCGGCGGCACCGGGCGGCACCGGGCTTTCAAGTGACGGTACTCTCGGATCGCCCGCAGGGGCGCCACCGCAAAGGCCAGCGGCTTATAATAACCCGGATCGAACGGGTGAAGACACAGGCATTGCCAGGCCGTCTTCAGACCGTCCCACGGCCTTCCCTGGCGTTTGAGCGAGACCACGCTGCGGACCGCATACGGAATGATCGTATTGACCGCCATCACGCTACGGGCCGGGTCGCGGTGCGTGATCGAATCGTGGTTCACCCGATGGCTGTAGAGACACTCGCCCAGGCACAAAATGGGAAATCGCTCTCCCACCCGCCAGACGAAATCGACGCCTTCCGCGAGCCGGACGTTCTCAAACCGCAGGTCGCCGACCAGGCTCCGCCGGTACAGGCCGGTGGCATCATGGGCCGGCACGTCGAACCGCAGGCCGCTCTCGCGCCGGATCGCCAGGCACACTTCGTCCAGCGATTGCACCCGACACGGCAAGCGGCCCCATTTTCGATAGCCGTGCGGATCCTGCACATGTCCGACCATCCAGCCCCGGAGGGAGACGCCGAAGACCCCCAGGACCCCCCAGGAGCCGAAGAGCGCTTCCACCGTTCGGATCTGGTCGGACAGCCGGCCGAACCAGCCCGGAGGCAGCAGGACATCCTGGTGGAGAAAAACCAGGATCTCGCCGTGGGCCCGGGCCGCTCCCAGATTCAGAGCCTGGGGCACCGAATAGCGGTTGCCCGCATTGTCGATGACAATCAGCTCAACCGGCTCATCCTGCGCCCGTTCCAGGCACGATCCCAACGCCCGGCAGAGCAGCTCCTGATCGCTGACACAGGCGACAACGCTGAAATCCATTTCTCCTCCGCGACCCGTCGCTCCTTGACAGTAGCCCCTTCGATCGCCCGCGGATCACCGCTGCAGTGCATGTTTGATCTTCCTCACAGGCCCCGCCAGCGTGGGAAACGCCAGCTTGAATCGAATTCTCAGCCAGTCCGACCTCCATTGGCGGACGGCCGGGTAGTGCTCGATCAGCCAGCGGGCATTCTCGTGGTCGCCGGCCGCGATCTGCATGTGAATACTCTTGACGGCGTGACACGCCAGCCACGAGGACAGAAAGGTCCGATACGCGGGCGGACAGTTGCGCCAGATCGCCTCGGGGTCGGTCAGGACCGGCTCCATAGGATAGTGCGGACGCCCGCTGGCAAAGCCCAAGCCGGAGGCGGCGGTGTCGTACCAGGCCAGCGGCTCGCAGATCCGGTACATCCAGTGATTCAATGCCACCTGGATCCACAGGTAAACGTCCTCTCCCAATTGGCATCCCCGCTCGTAGAAGCCCCCGTAGCGTTCGACCACGTGCCGGCGGGCGACGACGGCGCCGGACCAACAGCAGTGGAAAAGACGAGGGATCTGTCTTCTCGTACCCTGCGTGGGCAGGCGCCACAGGCCGGGCGTCACACCATCCAGAAGCCCCACGCTCCTGCGCTCGTGCGGTCCGACGTAGATCCCCGTGGTGGCGAGATCCGCCTGGGGGTGGGTCTCCAGGGCCGACACGGTCTTTTCCAGGAACGTCGGCAGCCACACGTCGTCGGAATCCAGGAAGGCCAGGTAGGCGCCGGTGCTGATCCGGATGCCGTGATTGCGGGCCGCCCCGGGCCCGGCATTGTCCTGGAACACGTACCGCACCCGCTCGCCATGGGTCGCCACCTTGCGCTCGGTCTCGTCCTGCGAGCCATCATCGATCACCAGGATCTCATATGAGACGCCGGGCGGACACGTCAGGTCCCGCAGGCTCTCCA
>Ga0194126_10008911_pt1 | contig 13517 bp, 10 predicted proteins | sample TA2KigC150mmetaG_FD_148641 | JGI IMG/M metagenome (GOLD analysis project Ga0194126, IMG submission 148641) | Freshwater microbial communities from Lake Tanganyika, Tanzania - TA2015035 Kigoma Deep Cast 150m | ecosystem: Environmental > Aquatic > Freshwater > Lake | place: Tanzania: Lake... | reverse complement strand
AGGAAAATCTTGCTCGGTCTCATTCCTCGCTCTCCTCCTCTGGAGGAACCATGCCCGCTCGTCTTTCGAACGGTTTTTTCAATAATCATCCTTAACCTAATAATTTTGTTTTTATCACGAAAATGGGTATGCTTTCTTAGAATCTGTTAGCATTTCCATTTAAGTGATAGCAATAAAATTAATACTGTAAAGGTCAACGGATGGGTTATTTCAAAAATTTTATGGATGCATATACAATATTTATAGATTTAAACTGTTATGTTTATTGACAATATCCTGGACTGTTATTTCCTCAAAGGATTTGTAAAAATTTCTGTTTATCTGCTCCCAGAATACCCGCATTGCGCATTTTTTGTACCTTGAGCACATATCAGGTTCTTCAAGGCATTCGATAAGTGAAATTGGTCCTTCAAGTGCTTTAACAATTTCAGTCAGCCTTATTTCTTTTGGATCCCTTGCAAGAAAATACCCACCGTGTGCACCCCTTGCAGATTTAACAAGCCCTGCAATTTTTAATGGAATAATGAGCTGGCCGAGGTATTTAAATGAAATTTCCTGGGAAACGCTTATATCCTTAAGAAATACAGGACCCATATTAAATTTTAATGCAAGCTCAAGGATTAATCTTGCACCATATCTGCTTCTTGTGGATAGCTTCATAATGACTTCCTATATAATGTTATTATATTTGTATAATTATGTTATTATATTTATATAGTTTGAATTTTTAAAAAACATACAATAATAAAAGTATCAAAACTTCTACAATAATTCATAAAGAACTATTTTTTATAATTATTATTTTATAATTATTACTTTTTTTATAGTATTAGTATAGTTTAATTTAACATAAATTATTATGCTGTTCAAGAGTTAGGTTTAATTAGGTTTAATTAAAATATAGATAGTATTAAAATTATAGATAGCATTCAAGTTTTAAGATTGAAATTATTATAAAAAATTATAAATCGGTTTATAAAATTTAATTTTAGTCTGCCGTTAAACATCCGGGCTTCGGTCTGGCGATGGGTAAGCTTTTTTATTTTATAGAATAGAGAGGAAACCCATAACTTTAGTCAGTGGAGTTTTGCTATTTTTTTTAGGATGCGGCTTGAAAAATTAGAGAATTTATATATTATTGCACTGATTGAAATAAGTCTGTAAATCAGAAATAAATGAATCAGAATTAAATAAATCAGAAGTAAATGAATCAGGGGTAATTAAATGTCAGAGAATGCTTACAGAATAAAAGTTAATTTGTTTAAGAATATCTTTGTTATGTCCAGACCACCATTTCATATCGTTGGAGTACTCCCTTTTGTTTTTGGGACTTTGCTTGCATATAAAATTACAGGTGCTTTCAGTTTGCCTGTTTTTCTGCTCTCAACTTTTGCAGTAATTCTTGTTATGCTTACAACATACTATAATGGTGAATATTATGATATAAAGGAAGATGCCCTGGCTGCAAAACTTGGCAGGAACATTTTTTCAGGTGGAAGCCAGATAATTGCACAGAATATACTGCCGAGAAAATTTGCAAAAATTGGTTCAATTATTTCAATGGTGCTTGCAATTGTAATAGGTTTATTACTGCAGTTTTATTTCAGGACAGGAATACTGACTATTCCATTGGGTGCAGTCGGGATTTTTTTAGGTTTTTTTTACTCAAATCCCCCCTTCCGATGGGTTTCAAGAGGTGTTGGTGAGCTTTTTATAGGTTTTTGTTATGGATGGTTAACAGTTGCAGCAGGTTTTTATTTGCAGACACAAAAATTTAATCAGCTTGCAAACTGGGCTTCAATCCCGATTGCGCTTACAATATTTAACGTTATCTTAATAAATGAGTATCCTGATTATAATGCGGATATTCAGTCAGGTAAAAGAAATATAGTGGTCAGGTTAGGAAGGGAAAAATCAATTTTCATATACACTTTATCTGCAGTGCTGACATGGTTATTTTTTAGCCTGTCAATACTGTTTGGAATTCCTCTCATAACAGTTTATTTTTATATTCCATTTTTTTTAACTTCTGTATTTATAATTTTTTCTCTGGTTAAAAGGACATATTATCATAAGAAGAAACTGGAAATGCTGTGCGGCCTTACAATATTTATAAATATTGGAGTAACACTATCTTATATTTTAGGTGCAGCTATAGCATTATAGCTATCTCTAACTGCAAAAAGTGGCTTCGGAAAGCGGTTTATCTTGGTTAAAAGTTTTTATAGATTTTCCATAAATAAAATATTCTGGCCTCCAGGCATGGTTTTAAGACAGCTTGCAGGCATTATCTATTTTTCGAATTTAATTGGCTGGAAAAAATTCTACAAATGGCTTTTCAGGTATTCATTCAGGACACTTCCGTCTGCAGCGGGTGCTATTGGAATGGGCTGCATTGGCTTTCCAAATCACCCTGTTTATGAAATTACAACAAGATGTAATCTTAAATGTATTCACTGTCATACTAATGGCGGGGAAGGAAAAATTTTAAACTTTGGAAATGAATTGGCTACAGATGAGGCTAAAAAACTTATAGAGGAGCTTGCAAAAGTTAAAGATTTCAGAATGCTTGTATATTCCGGAGGCGAGCCTCTTGTTAGAAAGGATATTTTTGACTTATTGAATTATTCTAAAAAAGCGGGATTTATAAATGTTTTGGCAACAAATGCAACACTGATAGAGTATGATACTGCCAAACAATTAAAAAAAGCTGGTGTTGTCTGTGTTGCTGTTTCCCTGGATTCGTCAATTCCTGAGGTGCATAATAAAATAAGACAGAATAATAAAGCATTTGAGCTTGCCATGAGGGGGATTGATGCAATTAAAAAAGCAGGTATTTTACTTCAGATAAATACAACAGCAATGGAATATAATTTTAAGAATTTAAAAGAAATAATAAAACTTACTGATACTCTTGGCGCGGCGATCATGTTAATGTACCAGCTTGTACCGGTTGGAAGGGGTTGCGCAGTAAAGGATGCAACATTAAATTTAAATACAAATGAGAAACTGATTAAATATCTGTCAGCAGCACAAAAAGATGTGCCTTTTATAGTTGAAACAGTGGCTTCTCCACAATACTGGCCGTATTTGATGGAAAAAAAAGGCATTAATAATAATTTCTATTTAAGGTTTGCAGAAAAAGTCTTTCACGGCTGCTCGGCAGGCAGTGGCCTTGTTTATATAAAATCAAATGGCGATGTTTGGCCCTGTCCTTTCCTTGAGATAAGTGCAGGCAATGTAAGGCAAAAACCTTTTAATGAGATATGGTATAAAAGTGAGATTTTTTTAAATTTAAGAAACAGGGCAAATCTTTTAAAGGGGGGATGCGGTAATTGCAGATATATTAATGTGTGCGGTGGATGCAGGGGAAGGGCGCTTGTTTTGGCAGGCGATTATATGGGTGAGGATAAACTATGCTTTATAAAAAAATAGCTTGTATTTTTATTAAAAATTTCATATATTATCTTACGGTTAAAATATTTGAAATAATCAAATAGTAGGAAAATAAAAAACAAAAACAGATAAAAAGATAAAAAGTATTGTAAAAATCCTTTAAAATAGTCCGGCGAGACTAAAAAGGGAAGAGTTGAATAAGTTTAAATTTAAAATTAACAATAAGACATTTATATATAAAAGCCTTCTTCATTTAATTGCAAGAAGGCTTTTTTGTTATATTCAGCAATATCAGCAATTAAGAAATAAATGAAAGAAAAAGCATTAATATTAAATGATATTGATATAGATAGAATACTTAAAAGAATTTCACATGAAATTATTGAACGTAATAAAGGTTCCAATAATCTTGTTTTTATAGGTATACAGAAGAGAGGCATACCTCTTGCTTTAAGAATTGCTAAAAATATTTCTGAACTTGAAAACATTAAACTTGAAGTTGGAAAATTAGACATTACCTTTTACAGGGATGACCTTTTAAAAAGAGTTAAACCAAAAGTTGAAATTACTGATATACCCTTCAATATTGATGATAAAGATGTTGTGCTTGTGGATGATGTTTTATTTACAGGCAGGACAATAAGAGCATCACTTGATGCATTAATTGATATGGGCAGACCTAAAACAATACAGCTTGTTGTGCTTATAGACAGAGGACATAGAGAACTGCCAATTAAAGCTGATTATGTTGGTAAAAACATACCAACTTCACTTAATGAATTTATAGAAGTAAATCTTGTTGAAATTGATGGTAAAGACAGTGTTACTATATGTGAAAAGGATTAACTTAAATTACATAATATATTTAAGATATATAGTATATAGAGTATATAGAAAAAAGTCAGTATGAGGGAAAATGCTTAGTGTAAAAAATATTATTGATATAGATGATTTAAGCTCTGAAGATATAAAACTTATAATGGAGAATGCTGACTCTTTTGGTGAAGTTCTGGAAAGGGATTTAAAAAAAGTTCCAACCCTGCGTGGAAAAACACTTGTCAATTTATTTTTTGAACCAAGCACAAGAACAAGAACATCATTTGAGATTGCTGCAAAGAGATTGAGTGCTGATATGATAAATTTTTCGGCATCAACAAGCAGTTTAAAAAAGGGGGAGACAATAATTGATACAGTCAATACTATTCAATCAATGATTGCTGACCTTTTAATAATAAGGCATCCGGACAGCGGTGTTTTAAATTTTATTTCCAGGAATATAAATACCCCGATTATAAATGCGGGGGACGGAAAACACCAGCACCCGACCCAGGCGCTTCTTGATTTATATACAATTAAAAAATCATTTAAAAGTTTTAAAGATTTAAATGTTGCACTGGTGGGTGATATAGCAAACAGCAGAGTTGCAAGATCTAATTCAAGGCTCTTTAAGAGAATGGGTATGAATGTGTCACTGGTTTCAGCACCCATGATGCTGCCCGAGGATATTAGTTATTTTGGTGCAGATATTTTTTATTGTATTGATGATGTTATAAAAGATGTGGATGTTCTTTATATGCTGAGAATGCAGTTTGAAAGGCAGCAAAAAAAGTATTACCCGTCAATAAAGGAATATAACAGGTTTTTATCCCTAAATACTGAAAGATTTGGAATGATGAAGAAGGGTTCAATCGTTATGCATCCAGGCCCTGTGAACAGGGGAATTGAAATCAGTGAAGCTGTAATGAATCTTGAAACAGAAATGCCTGCAAGGATAAAAATTAACAATCAGGTAAACAATGGTGTTGCAGTAAGAATGGCACTTATTTATTTAATTTTAATGTCACGCCAGGAAAATATTTAAAAATGATGGATAATAAAAAAATAAATACCGGAATACTTTCAGGCATAAATAACATGCTTATAAAGTCGGTAATTATTATTGATCCGTTTGAAGAAAGGGAATACACATCAGATATTCTTATTGAAAATGGCATTATAAGAGCTGTAGGTACTGATTTAAAGATAGGCAGTTCAGTTGATTTTGAAAGGTTTCCGGAATGTTCAAGGATAAAATTTGCAGATAACCTGATGCTTTTTGATGCTTCAGGTTATCATGCAAGCCCCGGTTTTTTTGATATGCACGTTCACTTAAGAGAACCGGGTGACGAAGATGAAGAAGACCTGGAAAGCGGTATCAGTGCAGCATTAAGGGGCGGAATTACCTCAGTTGCATGCATGCCGAATACAGATCCGCCACTTGACAGGGATTTTCTTATAAAGGATATAAAAAACAGGGCTTCAACGCTCGGGTTTAATGTTTATCCTATTGCTGCAGCTACAAAAGGACTTGAAGGAATTGAAATGACTGAAATGGGTATTCTAAGGGATAGTGGTGCAGCAGCATTCTCTGATGACGGAAAATGTATTCAGAATGCTAAACTGATGTATGAAATTATGAAATACTCAAAAATTTTTGAAATGCCGCTGATTTTACATGAAGAGGATTACTCTTTTTTGTCTTCCGGGATGGTACATGATGGGTACTATTCAGCAGCTCTCGGTCTTGATGGAATACCTTCACTTTCAGAGGAAATTATTGTTGCAAGGGATATAATGCTTGCAGAGAAAACATGTGCGCAGATTCATATAACGCACATAAGCTCCAAAAGATCTGTTGAGCTCATAAAAAAAGCCAAAGAAAAAGGGATAAATATTACCTGTGATGTAACACCGCATCATCTTTATTTTGATGACAGCAGTCTAAAAGATTATAATACGAATTTTAAAGTTAACCCGCCATTGAGAAGCAGTAAGGACAGGCAGGCAATTATAGAAGCTGTAAAGGCGGGTGTCATTGATGCAATTGCGAGCGATCATGCCCCTCACCTTGAAACTGAGAAAAATATTCCTTTCAGTGAAGCAGCAAATGGTGTAATTGGAATGGAGACCTTGTTTAAGGCAGCTTATACAATACTGTGTAAAAAAGGTAATTTAAACTCAGTAGAATTAATAAAGCTTTTAACAAAATCACCTTCGAAAATTTTAAAAATAAGTACCGGAAAAATAAATCCTGATTTAAAAGCTGATTTTGTAATTCTTGATCTTGAAAGAGAATCTGTAATAAGAAGGCAGGATTTTTTTTCCAGAAGTTCAAACAGCGCTTTTACAGGCGAAAAACTCACAGGGGAGATAGTACTGACAGTCTGCAATGGAAAAATTGGTTTTCTTAATAATAGCGTTAATTTGGAAAAAAAATTGGGAAATTTTAGATGAAATTATTATTTAATATTCGAGCTGTTGTTTTTAGATATCCTGAATAACCGGGAATAATAATAATAATAATAATAATAAATAGTTTCTAAGGAGCTGTTAAATTGAAAGCTGTTCTTTTACTTGAAGACGGTACAATGTTTAAGGGTAAAAATTTTGGGGTCAGCGGTGAGGCTGCCGGTGAGGTTGTTTTTAATACTTCAATGTGCGGTTACCAGGAAATACTTACTGATCCATCATACTATGGCCAGATTGTTACTATGACTTATACCCAGATAGGAAATTATGGTGTAAACAATGATGATATTGAGTCAAAAAAAGTCCAGACATCAGGTTTTGCTGTAAGAGAATATCTGGATTACTTTAGCAGCTGGAGAGCAAAGTCAAGCCTCCAGGATTACCTTAAAAAGTACAGTATTGTGGGGATTTCTGAAATAGACACGCGCATGCTCACCAGGCATATAAGAATAAAAGGTGCAATGAAAGGAATTATTTCAACTGAAACTGATAATACAAAAAAGCTGATGTCAAAACTAAAAAATCATCCTGATATGGCTGGAAGAGACCTTGTTAAATACGTGACCAGCAAGGATTGCTATATCTATAATGAAAAAAAATGCAGCAGCAAATATTCAATTGTTGCAGTGGACTACGGTATTAAATTCGGCATTTTAAAATGCTTTGACACAGCAGGTTTTAAAATTATCGTTGTTCCTGCAAAAACACCCCCGGATGAGATTTTAAAACTTGAAACTGACGGAATACTTCTTTCAAATGGCCCGGGAGATCCTGCTGCAGTGGGCTATGCTATAAATAATATAAAAGCACTGCTAGGGAAAAAACCCGTATTTGGTATATGTATTGGCCATCAGTTAATCGCACTTGCCCTTGGGGCACAGACATATAAATTAAAATTTGGCCATCATGGCGGAAATCATCCTGTTAAGAATTTACTGAATGGAAAAGTTGAAATAACAACGCAGAATCACGGATTTGCCGTTGATTTCAATTCACTTAAAAAAATTAAGGGCTCATCATTTGAATTAACTCATATAAATCTTAATGATAATACAGTTGAGGGAATACAGTACCCTGACATCAGTGCATTAAGCGTCCAGTATCATCCGGAAGCTGGGCCGGGTCCTTATGATTCAAAATATATTTTTAATAATTTTATTGAGTATTTAGAAAAGTTTTATAGGAATAAATGAAATGCCAAAAAGAAAAGACTTAAAAAAAATATTGATTGTAGGTTCAGGGCCAATTGTAATAGGGCAGGCATGTGAGTTTGATTATTCGGGAACACAGGCATGCAAGGTTTTAAGGGATGAAGGATATGAGGTTGTGCTGGTTAATTCAAACCCGGCTACAATAATGACAGACCCTGAATTTTCTGATAAGACATATATAGAGCCGTTAACTCCTGAATTTGTGACAAAAATAATTCAAAAAGAAAGACCTGATGCAATGCTGCCGACACTTGGCGGACAGACGGGTTTAAACATGGCAATGATGCTTGGCAGGGAAGGAGTTCTTGATAAGTTTGGTGTTGAATTAATTGGTGCAAGTGTTGAGGCAATAAGTAAAGCAGAAGACAGGGAAAAATTTAAAAAGTCAATGTCAAACATAGGTCTTGAGGTACCGCCAAGCGGGTATGCGCACAGTCTTGAGGAAGCAATTGATATAAGCGGTGAACTCAAATTTCCGGTTGTCGTAAGGCCGAGTTTTACTCTTGGCGGAATTGGTGGAGGGGTTGCATTCAATAAGGAAGAATTTATTGAGATTGTGACAAGAGGTCTTGGTTTTTCACCGATATCTGAAGTTCTTATTGAAAAATCAGTGGCAGGATGGAAGGAATATGAACTGGAAGTTATGAGGGATAAAAATAACAATGTGGTAATTGTCTGCTCCATTGAAAATTTTGACCCCATGGGAGTTCATACCGGTGACAGTATTACTGTTGCTCCAGCTCAAACATTGACCAATAAAGAATACCAGGATATGAGGGATGCTTCTATTGCAATAATGAGAGAAATCGGGGTTGAAACAGGGGGGTCAAATATACAGTTTGCAGTTAACCCTGATAACGGCAAAATGGTTGTAATAGAAATGAACCCGAGGGTATCACGAAGCAGTGCGCTTGCATCAAAGGCAACCGGTTTTCCGATTGCAAAAATTGCCACAAAACTTGCTGTTGGTTATACACTTGATGAAATACCGAATGATATAACAAAAAAGACACCTGCATGCTTTGAGCCGTCAATTGACTATGTGGTGGTTAAATTTCCAAGGTGGGCTTTTGAAAAATTTCCCGGAACGGATATTAGCCTTACTACAAGGATGAAATCAGTGGGTGAGGCTATGGCAATAGGAAGAACATTTAAGGAAGCACTTCAGAAGGCAATAAGGTCTCTTGAGATTGACAGGTACGGTTTGGGTTCAGACGGTTATGATAAACTTGATAAAGAACTTCTTGCAAATAAGCTTACCATCCCGAACCAGGACAGGGTATTTTATATAAAACTTGCTTTACAGCTTGGCTTCAGTATAGAAGAAATATACAATAACACAAAAATTGACCCCTGGTTTTTAAATAATATCCTGCAGCTTGTAGAATTTGAGAAGGAATTTAAAAACTGCAGCAGGGAAAATATTGATGCCGGGAAACTTTATGAAGCAAAAAGGCTTGGGTATTCAGATATGCAGCTGGCTTTTATGTATGGCTGCAGTGAGGATTATATAAGAAATATAAGGTCAGAGTTGGGCATTAAGGCAACTTTCAAAACGGTTGACACCTGCGCTGCAGAGTTTGAGGCTTATACTCCTTATTATTACTCAACATATGAGACAGAGAGTGAAATAAAACAGACAGGCAAGAAAAAAATTATAATACTTGGCAGCGGTCCAAATAGAATTGGCCAGGGAATAGAATTTGATTACTGCTGTGTTCATGCATCTTTTGCACTTCATGAAGATGGATATGAAGCAATAATGATTAACTGCAATCCTGAAACTGTAAGCACTGATTATGATACTTCTGACAGGCTTTACTTCGAGCCATTGACGTTTGAGGATGTAATGAATGTAGTTGATGCTGAAAAGCCTGACGGTGTGATAGTCCAGTTTGGAGGGCAGACACCCTTAAAGCTTGCAGGAAAACTTTATGGAAGTGGGGTAAACATTTTAGGGACTTCTCCGGACAGCATTGACCTTGCCGAAGACAGAAAAAGGTTTGGCAGCATGCTCTGTACCCTTGGTATCCCACAGCCTGATAACGGCACAGCTATGAATACTGAAGAAGCGGTTAAGATTGCCCGCAAGATTGGCTATCCTGTACTTGTAAGGCCTTCTTATGTTCTTGGAGGCAGGGCAATGAATATTGTATATACAGAGTCAAGCCTTATTAATTATATAAGCAGCGCATCACTTGTATCTCCTGACAAACCAATTCTTGTGGACAGGTTTCTTGAAAATGCAGTTGAAGTTGATGTTGATGCAATTTATGACGGAGAAGAGCTTTTTATAGGCGGAATAATGGAGCACATTGAGGAAGCGGGGATTCATTCGGGTGACAGTGCCTGTGTCATTCCACCTTTTTCACTCAGCAAAAAAGTGATTTCAGATATTAAGGATTACACTTATAAAATTGCAAAAGAGTTAAAAGTTATTGGACTTATTAATATCCAGTATGCAATAAAAGATTTAAAAGTTTATGTACTTGAAGCAAATCCTAGAGCATCAAGGACAGTCCCGTTTGTAAGCAAGTCAATAAAGGTTCCCCTTGCAAAGATAGCGGCAAGGGTGATGACAGGTAAGAAGTTAAAGGATATGGACTTTAATAGAGTTGACTGCCTTTTGTTAAAGTATTTCAGCATAAAGGAAGCAGTACTTCCATTTAACAGGTTTCCCGGCTTTGATACTATTTTAGGGCCCGAGATGAAATCTACTGGAGAAGTTATGGGCATAGATAAGAAATTTGGAATAGCTTTTGCTAAATCACAGATAGCAACAAACCAGAAAATGCCGGTGAGCGGAAAAGTATTTATAAGTGTAAATGATAAGGATAAAAACCATATTGTACCTATTGCGCATGAGCTTTCAAGATTGGGATTTAAAATAATAGCCACAAAAGGAACATCAGATATTCTTGAAAAAAATGGTATAAGATGTGATTCAGTGTTAAAAATAAGCGAGGGCAGGCCAAATGTGCTGGATATGATGAAAAATGGAGAAATTGATTTAATTATAAATACTCCCGAGGGTAGAAATGCAAGAAGTGACGGATATTTTTTAAGAACCCAGGCAGTAATGCAGAATATTCCCTCCGTAACCACAATTTCTGCTGCCTCTGCAATTATTCAGGGAATTAATGAATTGAGAAAAAATTCTAATATAAGTGTTGAATGCATTCAAAACTATTGATTTGGGGTAAAATGTGAAGATACTTACTGGTGAAATTATTGAAAATAAAAAGTATGGAGAAAATTTATTTAAAATTGAAGTTTTTTCACCATATATTTGCAGAAATGCAGCACCTGGTCAATTTATAAATGTAAGGTGTAATTCCGGGGTTGTTTTTGATCCACTTCTTAGAAGGCCTTTCAGCATATATGAGATAGATAAGAATTTTAATGTTTTTTCGATTCTGTATATTGTCAGGGGCAAGGGGACGAATTATTTAGCAGGTCTAAAAAAGGGAGATATACTAAGTTTTATAGGACCGCTTGGACAGTCTTTTAAAGCTGATAAGTCTTATAATAATTATTTAATTGTTGGCGGTGGAATTGGCGTTGCACCCCTGTGTTTGATAGCAAAAAAAATTATTGAAGAAGGAAAAAAAGTGTTTTTTATTGCAGGTTTTAAGGATGCAGTATTTTACATATGGGAAAGAGATATTATAAAAATACTCAGGGATTATAAAATTTTTACTGAAGACGGTTCATTCGGTGAGAAAGGCTTACCGACTGATTATATAAAGGATAATTTACAAAATTTTTTAGATAACAAGCTGGTGTGCTGTGGGCCAAGAGAAATGCTCGTTTCTTTACAGGAAATTGCAAAACGGAATAAGATATCTGCAGATGTATTGATGGAGGAACGAATGGCATGCGGTATTGGAGTATGTATGGGTTGTGCTGTAAAAATTTGCAGCCAAGATGGCAATATTGAATATAAGAAGGTTTGCAGCGACGGTCCAATATTTAACCTGATGGAGGTGGTTTTTGATCAGTAATATTTCTCAAACACCCGACCTGTCTGTAAATCTTGGTAATATTGAATTAAAAAATCCGGTAATAGCCTGCTCAGGAACTTTTGCGGGCGGGGTTGAATACAGCAAATTTTATAATGTTTCAAAGCTTGGAGCGATTACTACAAAGAGTTTTTCGCTGAAAAAAATGCATGGAAATCCACCACCAAGGATATGGGAAACTGCATGTGGAATGTTAAACTCCATAGGACTTCAAAATGAAGGGATAGATTATTTTATAAATAATGATCTGCCATCTATAAAAAAAATTTGTTCAAGTATTATCTTAAGTATTTTTGGTAAGGACAATAAGGAGTTTAAAGACACTGCGCTTAAAGTTAAAAAAGTACAGGACACTCTTTTAGCAGTTGAATTAAATTTTTCCTGCCCGAATGTTGAAAAGGGTGGAATGGCATTCTGCCAGACACCCGAACAAATTGAGGTTGTAGTAGCCAATTTAAAAGAAATTCTTGATATACCTATTATAGCAAAGTTAAGTCCAAATTTTGATACCATAATTCCAGCTGCAGTTTCAGCAAAAAAAGGAGGTGCCGAAGCAATTTCACTTGTCAATACTTTCAGTGGTGCTGCAGCGGATATTGAAACTTTTAAACCAAGAATTGCAAGCGTTACTGGAGGCCTATCCGGCCCTGCTGTAAAGCCCATGGCACTTGCAAGGGTATATCAGCTTGGAAAAGAAAACATACTTCCAATTATTGGTATGGGCGGAATTTTTAAATGGGAGGATGCCATCGAATTTTTCATATTTGGTGCTACAGCAGTTGGCATTGGTACAGTTAATTTTACCGAGCCTGATGCAGGAGAAAAAATACTTTCAGGAATTAATGAGTACCTGGTTAAAAAAAATATAGGTGATATAAAGAATTTAATTGGAAGAATTTTTACAAATTAAACTACACTTTTATTATATTTAAAGTTATGGATTAAAAGTTATTAGTTCTCAATGAATAATTATCAAAAAAAATAAATATTTAAAAAAAATTAAAAATATTTAAAATTTAAAATTAATTCCAGTAAATAATTTCAAGAATAACAAATTATTCAATATAAGCTATTTAAGGTCAGTGATTTCGTGGGGTATTATATTAAGCCAGTTGGAAAAATAAAGTTAGCTGATAGGCTAATAATAAGCATTGATGTTTCATCAAAACAGGATTTGATATCTTTATGTGCTAAAGTAAATAACAGTGTTTCCACTTTAAAATTGGGGCTTGAGCTGATTTACAGCTGCGGGCTGGATTCAGTAAATATTGTTAAGAGTTTCGGTTATAATGTTATGCTTGATGCAAAACTGCTTGATATTCCCAACACAGTCAGCAGGGCTGTTTCTGCAATAACGCATCTTGGAGTTGATAAAATTACAATTCATACTCTCGGTGGCTACAGGATGTTAAAAGAAGCCAGAGAAAGAATAATTTCAGTATCATCCAAGCTAAACATCTTACCCCCCTCTTTGTTCGGTGTTACAATCCTTACAAGTCTTGATAATAATGATTTAAGGGATATTGGATTTAACAAGAATTTTGATGATTCAGTTTTGAATCTGGCAGAACTTGCAATTAAAAGCGGTCTTGATGGGATA
>Ga0194126_10008902_pt1 | contig 13523 bp, 12 predicted proteins | sample TA2KigC150mmetaG_FD_148641 | JGI IMG/M metagenome (GOLD analysis project Ga0194126, IMG submission 148641) | Freshwater microbial communities from Lake Tanganyika, Tanzania - TA2015035 Kigoma Deep Cast 150m | ecosystem: Environmental > Aquatic > Freshwater > Lake | place: Tanzania: Lake... | reverse complement strand
CATTCTGTCCTGTTGTAGAATCTATAACCATAATAATTTCATCGGGATCGCGGTTTATTTTTTTTGTGATCACCCTTTTTACTTTTTTTAATTCTTCCATAAGATTAAACTGGGTATGCATTCTCCCGGCAGTGTCTATTAAAATGATGTCAATATTTCTTGCAAATGCTTTTTCAACACTGTCATAGACAACAGCTCCCGGGTCTGAAAACCTCTGGTGATGAACTATCGGAATATTTAAAGCCTGTGCAAAATGGTTTAGCTGTTCATAGGCTGCCGCACGGTATGTATCCGCCGATGTCAGAAGAACTGATTTATCCATTTTTTTAAAATAATTTGCAAGCTTCGCAATAGTTGATGTTTTTCCAACACCATTTATACCCACAACCATCCATACCTGCGGTTTTTTGTTTTCCGCTTGACAGGCATCTGCCTGAGTGTTTTCAGTTTCCCTGTTATTTAAAATCCCGATTAATTCATTTTTTAAAAGTTCAATTATTTTATCAAGGTCAGTTATGTTTTCCCCGAATGTTTTGTCCTTAATATCAGTCACAATCTTATCAGCTGTTATCGCACTGACATCGCTTAAAATCAGCTGTTCCTCCAGCTCACTGAAAAACTGGGTGTTGCTTTTTTTGAATTTATTCCATATATAATTCAGATTTTTAATTAATTTCTGCATTTTCCCTCTCAACTTTTTCTGAGACAATCTTTGATATTCCGCTTGATTGCATGGTAACACCATAAATAGTATCAGCAATTTCCATGGTCTTTTTCTGGTGGGTAATGATTAATATCTGCCTGTTTCTTGAAAATTGCCTGACCAGTGTTATAAACCTGTTGAGGTTCATATCATCAAGTGCTGCGTCTATTTCATCAAAAACATAAAAGGGTGAATAATTGGTGGCAAAAACTGAAAAAAGGAAAGCTATGGAAACAAGAGCTTTTTCCCCACCGGACAGCAGGGAAATCGGAACTATCTTGCTGTTGCCGATATCAACCTTTAACTCTATTCCATGATCCTTCTCATCATCCACAACTGTGTCGGTCAGAAACATCTCGCCATTTCCAAGGGGGAAAAGTGATTTGAAATAAGATCTGAAATTTGAATTGATTTCTTCAAATCTCAGATTAAAAATCTCCTCAATCCTTTTATTTATGTCCCGTATAAGTTCCTGCAATTTATTCCTGCTCTCTGTAAGGTCATCTTTCTGAAGTTGCAGAAAATCATACCTTTCTTTTATTATCTTATACTCAGATGTTGCATTCGGGTTTATGCTTCCGAAGCTTTTTAATTCATTTTTAAGCCTTCTTACTGTCTTTTTTGATTTATCAGGGTACTCTGAAGGGCTGTAATTTTTATATATGAATTCAAGGGGGAGATTATAGCTGTCAAGTATTTCCTCTGTAAGGTTTTTTACTCTCTCCCTTATTTGTTCACGCCTGAAGTCTATTCTGTAAAGCTCATTTTCCAGAGCTTGCTTCTTAAGGTTAGCGTCTGTGGTTTTTTTTAAAAAGTCTGCAGTTTTGAAGTTATAATTATTTATTTCACCGGCAAGTTCCTCAAATTCCTGGTATACAGATTTTCCATATCTTTCAATAGAAGTTTTTAAATTTTCAATCACATTAAATAACCTTGCAGTTTCTTTTATTTTTTCCAGGCATATTTCCTGTACCGCTTCAAATTCTGCAAGTTTTTTTTCAATTCCGGTCTTAAGCTCCTCAATTTTATTTTTGCTGGTCCCTGCCCCGGATGGCACCATTTCCGTATTTTCCGGGACGTTATCTGAAGAGACATTTATCAGCTTTTCAAGTTTTCCCATTCCTTCAATTATAGCATGATAATCCTTTTCCAGTTCCTTTTTTACTACTTCATCTTCAAGCAGGGCGGTGACTTTAATGTAGAATTTTCTGATTCTTTCCATACTCTCAGATAATTTTTCCATTATGTACCTGCTGTCTTTTTCTTTTCTGCTGCTGCCAGCACTGCTGTTTACAATATCAAACGAAGCATTACTGAAAGATATGTACTGGCTTCTGAACAAATTGAAAAGCATATGAAATATGTTTTTCTTACTTTCAAGCAATGAAATATTTCTATCAATAATGCTTTTGTGATTATTAAATTTTTCAATCGTTATTTTGCACCTGTTGAAAATTTCCTGTTTTTCAGAAAACTTTTCTTCGTAGTCTTTTCTTTCAATTTCAGTTTCTGCCAGTTTCCTGTCTGACTCTTCAAGGTTCTTTTTATTATCACTGTAGTTTTTATTTTCAAGATCCCAGGAACTGTTCAAATTATCGAGTTCTTGTAAAAAAAGACCCATTTCCTCATCTTTAAGAGTGTTTAATACTTCAAAATACTTCTGTGCCTTCTCTGATTCAATTGCAAGTGGATCCATGGTTCTTTTCACTTCAGATACCAGGTCATTTATTCTTTCTATATCATCATTCACCTTTAAAAGTTTTGCTTTTGATTTTGCCCTTCTTATTTTATGTTTTGCAATTCCAAGAATTTCATCTACAACCATCTTCCTTTCGGAAGGTTTCAAAAGGGCCATTTCATCAATCTGGCCCTGATTGATTATCGTGTACAGTCCCTTTCCTATACCTCTTTCTGATGTCAGATCAAGGATGTCAATTAACCTGCAGGGTGTTGAATTTATAAAATACTCGCTGCCGCCTTTCTGGTACACCCTTCTCATTATTTTAACATCATTGAATTCAAGCGGCAGGAACCTGTCCCTGTTTTCAAACATAAGGGATACCTCTGCTATTGCCAGCTCTTCATTCCTGCTTTTAAAGATGACATCCTCCATTGAACTTCCCCGCAGTGACTTTGCACTCTGCTCACCCATAACCCAGGATATTGCATCAGCTATATTGCTTTTTCCGCTCCCGTTTGGGCCCACAATAACGCTTATTCCAGGTTCAAATGTCAACTGGCTTTTTTTTGCGAATGATTTAAATCCTCTGAGTGTGATATTTTTAAGATACAATTTAAAAAAACCTTCTGAACATTAAACAGTTAAATTATAGAGGCTCCTGAGGGCTTCTTTTGCAGCTTCCTGCTCTGATTCCTTTTTACTTTTGCCGGAGCCGCGGCCAACAACCTTATTGTCTATTTTTGCGCTCGAATGAAAAATCCTGTCATGGTCCGGTCCTTCAAAATCTTCAATGCTGTATTTCACAAGTTTACCATAATCAGCCTGAACCGCTTCCTGAAGATAAGTCTTGTAATCCGATATTTTAGGGCTGCTTGCCTTCTCTTCGATTATATCTTCAAATTTATCCAGAAACCACTGGCTTACAAAATTTATACCCCTGTCCAAATATATTGCGCCGATAAAAGCTTCAAATGTATCTGCAAGAATGGATTCCTTGCTCCTTCCCTCAGAACCTTCCTCGTTTTCACTCAGAAGAATCTGCCTGTCCAGTTTTAAATTCCTTGCAATATGGGCAAGGGTTTTTCCCGACACAAGCAGAGATCTTATCTTTGCAAGCCTTCCCTCACTCAAGAACGAAAAATTTTTGTAAAGGTAGCTGGTTATTATAAAAGAAAGTATGCTATCTCCAAGAAATTCAAGCTGCTCATTGCCGCGTGATTTGATATTTATCTCACGGGCAAATGATCTGTGGGTCATGCTTTCAACATATATTTTTAAATTATCAGGATCAATTCCAAGGCCAATTAACCAGTTCTTTAACCTCTTCCTAAGTAAACCCTCTTCCATTCAAAATGCTCTGTTGTTTTTTAGAAATGAATAAAAATTATAAATGAATTATTTTTTTGAATGAGCATCAATATAATCAAGGGCATTTTTTACCGTAACTATTTTTTCCGCATCCTCATCGCTTATTTCTATGCCAAATTTGTCTTCAAATGACATAATAAGCTCAACAAGATCGAGAGAATCAGCCCCAAGGTCATCCACAAACTTGCTTTCAGCTTTGATATCCTCCTCTTTTACACCGAGCACCTCAACAAGTATTTCTTTCAGTTTGTCAAAATTTTCCACACTTCCTCCTTTAGGTTTTATTTTACCTTTCTATTTCTTCTCTAATCTTATTAACAATATTTCCCTTCAAACTTTCATCTGCCACCTGAACTGCATTTTCAATCGCCCTTGCTTTTGAGCTTCCATGAGAAATTATGGATATTCCATTTATGCCGATAAGCAGGGCACCTCCATATTCCTCATAATCAAATTTTTTCTTCATTAACCTGAGACTATTTTTTAGAAGGAGAGCGGAGAATCTGGTCATAAAATTGGTATACAGCAAACTCTTAATTTCACTGAAAAAGAATCCGGCCATACCTTCAATTGACTTTAAAAGGATGTTACCCGTAAAACCGTCACAAACCACAACATCCGCTTTACCCTCAAATATATCCCTGCCTTCAACATTACCAATAAAATTAATTTTAGTGTTTTTCAGCAATTTATAACCCTCAACCACTGTCTCGGTACCTTTTTTTTCTTCTGATCCCACATTAAGCAACCCTATTCTGGGTTCCACTATTTTAAGTATCTGGTTAGCATAAACTTTTCCCATAATTGCAAACTGTTTAAGATACAGGGGTTTCATTTCAACATTTGCACCTGCATCTATAAGGACAAATCTTTTATCAGCCACCGGTATTACAACTGCTATGGCAGGTCTGAGCAGCCCCTCTATTTTTTTCATATTAAACAGGGAGCACGCCATGACCGCACCGGTATTGCCTGCAGAGAGAAATGCATTTCTTCCGAAACGTGCTGCTTCAAGAGTACCTAAAAAAACCGGGGATTGCTGCTTGCGCTTGATTACATCAGAAGGTGCATCGTCCATTGAAATACTGTCTGTGGAATTAATGATAGGGATACCGGAAATATCCAGATTATTTTTACCTGCTGACCTGATTATCCTATCCCTTTCACCGACAAGTTTAAGTGAAATCCCGTATTTTTTACTTCCTGAAATTGCACCTTTTAAAATCTCATCCGGTGCAAAATCACCACCCATACAGTCAACGACTACAGAATAATCAGGCATCTTATTCAATATAAACCCTTTGCTTTAAAAAAGATATAAACGGCATGCTGTACATATTACAGTATTAAAGATTACTGTATATTATTCTCAATACTGACCTTTTTGCAATATTATATAACAAATAAGATTTCAAGTGAGATATTTTTTCCGGCATAACGTGTATAGCAAAACTGAAAGTCATAAGAAATATTACTGAATCCTTATCCTTACATCACCGGCAATAACACCTTTTCCTTCACTCCTGACAAAAAGTGGATTTATATCCATTTCCACTATCTCTGGAAAGTCTGTCACAAGCTGGGAAATTCTCAATAAAACATCCTTGATGCTTTCAATATCCGAAGGGGATTGCCCCCTTACACCTCTAAGAAGTTTAATTGCCTTAATTTCTGAAATCATTTCACTGGCATCTGTTTCATTTATTGGTGCAATCCTGAATGAAATGTCTTTGAGTATTTCAACATATATCCCGCCCAGTCCGAACATGATCATATGGCTGAACTGGGGGTCTTTGTTTATCCCTATTATTGCCTCTTTAACATCTGTAACCATTTCCTGAACAGAAATCCCTTTTATTAATGCATCGGGAATCCACCTTTTCACATTTGACAGGATTGATTGAAAAGCCTCAGCAAGCTCTTCATCATCTTTTATACCAAGCTTTATACCGCCAACATCTGACTTATGGAGAATATCGGGTGAATCAATTTTTAACACGACGGGATAACCTGTCTTTTTAACAATTCTTTCTGCATCTTCCAGTGAACCTGCAACCTCAGCATAAGGAACCCTTATCCCGTATGCCTCCAGAATCCCCCTGGATTCCATTTCGCCCAATTCAAAATGGCTGAATTTCTTTGCATTTAAAAAAGCCTCTTTGACAAATTTTCTGTCAACATCAAATACTGGCGGTGCTTTAATCTGTTTTTTTATCCAGTCAGACTGGTCAATCATTGCTTTCAAAGCATAAATTGCCTCTTCAGGAATGGAAAAGTTGGGGATTTGACTGGCATTCAGGTAATCAATGCCCTCGCTTACCTCCTGTCCGCCCATAAAACTGGTAAGTATGGGAATTTTTCTCCCTGACTTTTTCAGGATTCTCGCAAGTTCTTTTGCAGTCTCCAGCTCCTGAGTCATTGCCTGTGGAGTTAAAAGGACTATGACAGCATTTATAGCCGGATCCTGAAGTATCACATCAAAAACTTTTGAATATCTTTCTGAAAGAGCATCACCAAGCACGTCTATAGGATTATAAAAATTTGCCGCCGGGGGCAGTATGGTTTTAAGTATTTCAACAGTTTCTGGTTTTATCTTTGCAAGCTGAATATTATTTTCTTCACATGCATCACTTGCCATTATTCCCGGTCCGCCTGCATTTGTTATTATTACGATATTTCTGCCTTCAGGCAGAGGCTGGTGGGCAAAAGCGATTGCGAGGTTAAAAAGATCTTTTATATTTTTAGCCCTTATAACACCCGTCTGCTTGAAAGCAGCATCATAGGCTTTTGAGGAACCGGCAAGTGTGCCAGTGTGAGATGATACCGCACGAGCACCTGCATCGGTATTACCGGACTTTATTATTATTACAGGCTTTTTTTTTGTGACCTTTTGGCATGCTTCCATGAAGGCGCTCCCGTTGTTTACACCTTCAATATAGGCAGTTATGACATTTGTATTTTTATCCTCCAGCCAGTCCTCAAATAAATCGACCTCATCTATATCTGATTTATTTCCAAGGGACACAAATTTTGAGAGTCCAATATTATTTGTCTTTGCCCAGTCCAGAACTGCTGTTCCAAGTGCGCCGGATTGGGATATGAATCCAATAACTCCTTTTTCAGGCATGTCAGGGGAAAAAGAAGCATTTATAGGGCAGTTGAAATCAATCATTCCAAGGCAATTTGGGCCCAGTATCCTGATTCCAAGCTCCCTTGATTTTTCTACAAGCTGTTTTTCCAGGTGAGCACCCTCTATACCTGTTTCCTTAAATCCTGCAGACACAATTATTGCAAACCTGGTTTTTTTAACAGCACATTCTTCAAGTGACTGGATAATATAAATGCATGGAATTACCAGTACTGCAAGATCTATAAAATCGTTTATTTCAATAATTGATTTATAACACTTGATTCCGTGGATTTCTGAAGCGTTTGGATTGACAAGAAAAATTTTTCCTGGGTATCCGCAATTAAGGATATTGTCAACTATGGTATGGCCTACTTTTGTCTCGTCTCTTGAAGCTCCTATAACAGCAACACTTTTCGGGCAGAAAAAGTCTGTAAACCTCAAATAATCCTCCATCTAATATCAAAAACAAAACATATTTTCTTAAAAAAGTTATCAGGCACTTTCTTCTTTGTTTTCACTGTCATGTCCGGGACTGGATTCCGCAACAGCGGTTTTACCCCTCCGCCCTGAAACACCTGCAGCCTGTTTTGCTTTTGAGGCTTCTTTTTCAGTCTGTCTGGTTTTTTCTTTACCTTTTTCTTTTTTCTGTTTTTCTACCTTTATTATTTCTTTATTGTCATAATAACCGCATGCCAGGCATACTCTGTGTGATACCTTTTTTGCCCGGCATCTTGGACATTCAACTATACTCAAAACAGCCAGCTTAAAACTGTTTCTTTTCATATCCCTTTTTGATTTAGATCTTTTATTTTTTGGAACAGCTGCCAAAATAAAACCTCCCTTTAATCTTACAAACTGTTACAATCCTGTTATAATTTAACAAGTACACTAATATATCATATAAAAAATAATTATCAATAAATAAAAATTAATTTCCTTCCACCGGCAGGCAGGTTGCATGAGGATTTAAAAACAGAACGTTTATTTCTGCTGATGTTTTGTAGTTAGTGATGCTTTGAACTGTTCCCTGCCCTTTTCAATGGCGGAGAGTATTTTGTATAAAACTGCCTCAAGGCTTGCAAGCTTTTCATCAGCATAATCCTCAGCTTCAAGCCTGATAGTGCGTGCCTTTGCTTCAGAAATTGAAATGATCTCCTCTGATTTCTTTAGAGCATTCTTCATTATTTCATTCTCACTGAGCATAATCTCGGATTTTTCTTCAGCTTTCTTGAGAATCCTTAAGGCCTGCCTTTTTGCTTCTTCGAGCATATTTTCTCTCTCTTTAACAATCCAGCGGGCCTGTTTGAACTCCTCCGGTATAACATTCTTCAGCTCATCAAGAATCTCAAAAATGTCATTTTCATTTATTATAAAATTTGAGGAAAAAGGAATCTTTTTGCTTCTGGCAATTACTTCTTCCATTTTTTCAATAAGTTCTAAAGCATCCATCTAACACCCCGCATTTTTTTTATTTTTAAAGCTTGAAATAATTTCCTTTTCTATTTCTTCCGGAATAAGCCCCTTTATACATCCATTGAAGCTTGCGACTTCTTTCACCACACTTGAACTGAGATAAGCATACTTCGGGTGTGTTACAAGAAACATTGTTTCAATCTCCGGATCAAGTTTTTTATTCATCTGGGCCATCTGAAACTCATATTCGAAATCTGAAATCGCTCTGAGCCCTTTCACTATAACAGAGGCATTTTCCTTCCTTGCTACATCAATAAGCAGGCCATTGAATGAAATAACCTTAATTTTTTCTCTGCCCTTAAACACCCTTTTTATGAATTCTACTCTCTTTGAAACAGTATACATGGGTTTTTTTCTGGAGCTTGCAGATACAGCCACAATTACCCTGTCAAATACCTTTGTGCATCTTTCAATTACGTCCCTGTGTCCTTCAGTTATTGGGTCATATGTACCCGGGCATAATGCTGTTTTTTCCATTTTAATTCTGTGTTTTCAATTTTAATTATTAATAAAAATCCGGAAAATTTCCATGCTTTAAAATTCTGACTTAAAAATAATATGCAATATTTTTTCATACTGCAAGATAAGAAACTATTTTATCACCAAAATGTGATTTTTTTCTAACTTTTAATTTGCTTATTTCATTTTCAACAATTCTTTTAAAAAAATATTCATATACAATTACAGTGCTGCTATCACAAATTCCGCTTTTTTTTATCAGGTCAAAAACCTCTTTCATCATTTGTTCACTGATACTGTATGGCGGGTCCACAAAAATAATATCAAAAATAATATTTTTAATTTTTTTTAAAAAAACAGGAACGTCGCTCTTCACTATCCGGAATTCAAATCCAGGATTTTTTAAAATAGCTGTATTTTCTTTAATAAGATTTATTGATTTTATGCTGCTGTCAACGAAGCATACCTCTGAAGCTCCCCTGCTTGCAGCCTCAATACCAAGTGAGCCTGATCCCGCAAATAGATCCAGCACTCTGCTGCCGGCAGTCTTTTCTGAAATAACATTGAATATGCTTTCCTTGACCCTGTCCTGGGTTGGCCTTATATCATAATTATCCGGAATTTTTAATTTCAGACCTTTATATTTTCCTGATATTATTCTTATAGTAAATCACCCGTAATTCACATGTATTAATAAGCTGCTAAAGCTTGAAGAAGGATTATTCAATGGAGAAAATATAAGGATAAAGCGGCTGTCCGCCCAAATGGTACTCTATTTCAAGTTTGGGAAATAATTTGTGAAGTTTTTCCTGGATTTCCTGGTTCAATTCCGTTCCGGTTCCCTCACCACAGTAAAATGTTATCACTTCCTCATTTCCTGTAACCATATCCCTGACAAGCTCAATAACAGAATCTGCAAGGCTTTCGGAAATGACTTTTACTTTACCGTTTGCAAGACCGATATAAGCGCCTTTTTTTATCTCACCCACATAAAGGTTTGCATCCCTGACCGCGACAGTAATCTCACCGGTCCTTACATAACCTATAGCCCTGTTCATGTTCTCCAGGTTTTCTTCAAGGCCTGCATCGGGATTGAAAGCCAGAACTGCAGAAATCCCCTGCGGGATGGTTGTGGTTCCCACGACAGAAATGTTTCTTTTAACTATTTTTTTTGCCTGGTTTGCAGTCAGGATAATATTTTTGTTATTTGGAAATAGTATAATCTTTTCGCAGTCAAGCTTATTAATTGCCTTTACAATCTCATATGTGGATGGATTCATGCTCTGCCCGCCTTTTATAATATAATCTGTTCCGATGCTTTTAAATATTTCTTCAAAGCCATCTCCATTTGCTATTGCAATTAATCCATATTCCTTTTTCGGCAGTTCAATTTCTTCCGGGATCTCTACTGCTATTGCCTGTTTGCTCTGGTCTATCATATTATTTATCTGGATATCATGGAGCGTTCCTTCTTTTAAAGCCCTCTGCAGTACCCTGTTCGGAAAATTTGAGTGCACATGGACTTTAACAAGCCTGTCATTGCCAACCACAAGGGCGCTGTCCCCAAAACTTTCAACATCTTCTCTCAGCCGTGCAATATTGATATTTTCACCCTTTATCATAAACTCAGTGCAGTAAATATTTTTAATTTCTGATATCAGTTTCATCTTTTTAAGGCTTGCGGATTCAGCGCTTTCCTCAGAAGGCAGAACGTCTGCCGGAGATTTAGGCTGTATATCATGGCTGAGATCAGGAATAATATTATCCATATCCTTCCTGTTATTCTTTCTGTTACCGGGCTGACCTTTTTTTGCAGCCGGATTATTGCTGCTGCCGCTGCTGTAAATATTTATCAGTGCTTTCTTTAAGCCTATAAGTATTTCAAGCAGCCCCTGGGCTCCTGCATCCACAACTCCTGCCTGCTTTAAAACAGGGAGCAGAAATGTTGTCCTCAAAACTGATTTTTCAGTCTCATTTATTATTAGATCCAGCAGATCCATTACTGAATATGGTTTCCCGTCCAGAGATTCAACGGTCTTATAAATATCCTTTATCGTTGTCAGCATGGTTCCTTCAGTAGGATTCTGTACCGAGCTGTATGCCAGTTCCATTGATGACTTTACTGCATTTTTCAGAGCAGTCAGGGAAAAGTCTTTTTTCTGCACCAGTTCATCAAAAAAACCCTTCAGAATCTGTGAGAGTATTACACCTGAGTTACCTCTGGCACCCATCAGTGCACCATAGGAGATCTTATCCCCAAGATTCTTTACAGTAAAACTGTCAATGCCAGAAAGCTCCTGCTGGACTGACTTTAATGTAAGAAGCATATTGGTGCCTGTGTCGCCATCAGGAACAGGAAATACATTGAGATCGTTTACCTTGGCTTCTTTTTCCTTAAAACTCGATATAATTATTTCCAAGGTTCTGGTTACATCGTTTTCATTTATTTCATAATCCATTTCGGTCCCCTGAAATTACACTGAACTGGAAAAATTCCTTTTTAATTTTAATAATTTATTTCCAGATTCAATCCTGGTAATTTTTTTCAAAATACTTAAACAGGGTTTCAGAAATAAGTTCAAGTCCTTTTTCATTAGGATGAATACCATCCTCCTGTAAAAGCGAATTCAAATCTCCTGCACTGTCAAAGACCTGAAACATATCAATGAAATCAACCCCTATATCGCCTGCAATCATATCTGCATTAAAATTATAGACTTTATATATTTCTTTTTGTTTCTCATTATATTCGGTTTCCTCACCCACCGGGAAAAAATCAGATACAGGTGTAATTCCGGAAACGAGAATCTTTATATTTTTTTCCTTAATTTTTTTAATTATCTCTGAAAAATAATATTCAAACTCTTCAGTGCCCAGACAGGGCGCATAACGGCTGCCGTTCTTTTCATAGAAAAGCTCCCCTGAAATCTGAAAAGATTTTGGTCTTTTTTCAAGCATCCCGTCATTCAAGCCAAAATTGATGAAAACATAGTCCGGGTTAAATGCAAAAATATCCCTGTCCAATCTTTCATATGCGTCCTTTACAGTATTTCCACCAATGCCGCTGTTTATAACCCTTGCAGAAGGGTTTGACCGGGAGACTTTTTCCTCAAGAAGATACGGGAAGGACAGCTCGTAACTGACATTCCATCCGAATGTGACAGAATCACCAAAACAGATTACAAGGGGCGTATTTTTTAGCACCTCTTCAGCACTGATAACTCTTGTTTCAAACCTGAGCCCGGGATAATTAAAAGGAATATCTGAAGATACTTCTTCGACTTTTTTCAGCAGGCTGCTGCATGAGAACAGACCGGTTACGGCAACACAGAAAAGGAAAATAAAAAAATATCTCAATAAATTAAAGAGGCTTAAATTTTTATTCTTATTTTTATAATTTATCAACTTGCAACACCTGTGTGTTTTTGAAATACCCATCCTGTCTTAATTTTTTTTACTTTTACTTTCGCTTCCTTGTAAATTAGACAATAAAGTGTTACTATACCTTCCGTTTTTTATTATGTATTATTTTAAATTATTTTCAGGGAGTTTTGTATGTCAAATATTTGTGAAGTCTGCGGAAAGCAACCGGGTTTTGGCAATAATGTAAGCCATTCAAATAAAAAAACAAAAAGGATCTTTAAACCCAATATTGTAAAAACCAGGGTCATAATAAGCGGTAAAGTTAAAAATATCACCATATGTACCAAATGCCTTAAAGCGGGTAAGGCAGTAAAAGCTGTCTGATTTAGCATCAGATATATGCAGTGATGCTTCAGTGAATCTTTTTTTCAAGCACCGCCATAAAACCTGCTTCGCTGTTGAAGAAATAAGGCAACACTTCAAAATAATCATTACTGCAGTTCGGTAAATTTACTTTTTTTTCTTCAAGATATTTTTTCATAATCCGGGGTGCCGATACATTTCTCAGTCTTAAGTTTAAACTGTTTCTGCCTGCAAACTTTCTTATCATATCCTGGTTTTCAATTGACGAAAGAGTGCATGTATAAAAAACAATTATTCCGCCCGGTTTGACGTATCTTGCGCTGCTGGAAATAATTTTCAGAGATCTTTCAGAATAACTGCGAAGATCATTAAAATCCCTGTTATATTTGACATCAGGGTTTTTTGAAATAGTCCCAAATGAGCTGCAGGGTGCATCCACAAACACTTTATCAAAATAATCAATAAAACTTCCGGTTTTTTTATTATTCTTCATGTAATCATCCAGATAGCCGTTCCTGCCTGCATCAGCCTTCAGTAGAAAAATATTTTTAAGGCCGAGCCTTCTGATATTTTCTTTAAAAAGATTCAACCTTTCCGTGCTTATGTCAATAGATATGATTTCACAGCTTCCTGATGTGGCCTCTGACATTAAAGCTGCCTTTCCACCCGGCGCCCCGCACAAATCAAGTATCCTTTCCCCCTTTTGGGGATTTAAAAAAAATTTCACCGGAATCTGTGAGGTAAAATCCTGAATACTGAAATATCCGTCCCTGAAAGCATCCAGGTCGTATAATCCCTGCAGATTTTTTATAAAAATACAGTTTTCAAATAATTTTGCCTTGTTTACACTCCTGTCCATGGAAAATATGTTCTCACCCGGGCATTTAAAATTTTTCTGCAGGATTCTTAAAAGGTCCTTTTTTGAAATTCTGTTACGGCAGACCATTAAAGTGTATACCGGCTCCCTGTTCAAGCTTTCGCAG
>Ga0194126_10008901_pt1 | contig 13523 bp, 13 predicted proteins | sample TA2KigC150mmetaG_FD_148641 | JGI IMG/M metagenome (GOLD analysis project Ga0194126, IMG submission 148641) | Freshwater microbial communities from Lake Tanganyika, Tanzania - TA2015035 Kigoma Deep Cast 150m | ecosystem: Environmental > Aquatic > Freshwater > Lake | place: Tanzania: Lake... | reverse complement strand
AAAGATTTAGGAAGTGCCAAAACATACGAATGTAAAAAGTGTAAAATAAAAATAGATCGTGATATAAATGCATCAATAAATATCTTTAATATAAAGGTGCCTAGTTAATTATAATTTATTATAATTGACCGGTCTATATGACCGAAACCGTTACACACCTTAAAGAAAAACTTAAAAGAGAGTATAAAGAAATATAAAGTTTTTTGTAACGGTTTAAGCTTTACATGAAGAAAGAATTTAATATAGATACATATAAGCAACCAGATGAGGCATATATTATAAATACTGGTGGTGAGTATTTTATAAAAATTCTGGAAAAGAAAAATCAAAATTCAGAAGGTTCTGTTGAAGACAAACTAAAAACAGGTAATTTTAATAGACGTGAATATGAAAAAATGATAAAGAAAGAATGCGATACTAAAAAAATAGATAAAAAATTTAATATATCTTATGCTTTTTGTATTAGTAAATTTTTGCAAGATAAATTTACTTCTAGTAACATAAAATATAAAACAATAAGAGAAATTATGGAAGAAGATAATATAAAAATGTTTTATGGCGAAGAAGAAAAATATTTTGATTTATTATTGGAATGGATAAATAACTAATAAGATTTAATTAATACTTCATTGGTTTTAGATTCTGGATTTTTAGAATTAATACTTCGTTTGCAAGAAATAATTTTTATAGTATATTTTTTATCTTTAAAATTATTCTTTACTAAATCCACATCTGCATTGCTCATTAAAAATAATTTTATTTTTTTGCACCAACTAAATAATAATTCATGTTGAGCCAGATTAAATCCACTAGAAGTATAACCAACAAATGAAGTAGTATTTTCTGGCGCATATGGTGGATCTAAATATGCAAAATCATGTTTTTTTATTCTTTCAAATGATTCTTCAAAACTCATGCAACGAAATTTCACATCTTTTATTAATTTAGAAATGGTTTTCACATGACTCTCATTAATAATTTCCGGATTTTTATAGTGTCCGAATGGTACATTGAAACCAGACGGACCCTCTCTATAAACGCCACGAAAACAAGTTTTGTTTAAGAAAATAAAATATGCAGTTCCCAATGTAGTATTTTTTTCTTCTTGTGATAAGTTATTAAATTGTGTTCTAATCCAGTAATAATAAGATTCTTGTGATGTTTTTGCTTCTTGTAATGATTTTGGTTTTCTATTTACAATATCACCGGATATATCATAATAAATATTAATTATTTTCTTAGTTTCATGTATGACTTCTTTTGGTTTTTTTTGTATGTTTTTATAAAGATTGATTAAAGTTTCATTTATATCGTAAGCATTGATAGTTCCATCAATAGTAATTTTATTTTCTTGGACATTTTGAAGAAGTGCCAATAATACACTACCTCCTCCTAAAAATAATTCATGATAATTTTCTATTTCAGTTGGAAATTGTTCTATTACACTGTCTATTATTTGGGTTTTTCCTCCAACCCATTTAATAAGTGGCTTTTCATAAATAATTTTTTTATCGCTCATCTTTTTAATAGATATATTATTATTTGTATTTAATTCAATTTTTTTCATTATATATTTCTAAAATATAAAAAATTGATTATTTTATGACTTGGTTAATTAATTTATAAAAAAAATGCCAATAAAAGTAATAGTAAAAAAAAAGTTAACTGACTCGGCAAGTCTCAAGATAATTGATTCTATAAAAATAGAATCAATTGACAATCAAATTAAAACTGCCTCGCCAGAAATCAAAGAAGAACTGAAAGTAAAAAAATCAAATGGATTTATAGCTGATAAAGTAGGTGATTATTTTTTAGATGATAATAAGTGTATTTGGAATGAAAAAGCCGAATTAGTAGGATGTCATGAAAATAATAAAATATATTTATATACTGAAGTTAAAAAAAAAATAAATATTATTAAGCAAAAAATTTCTTTTATAAATATATAATGGACATTGATATTGACAATTTGCCCCCTGTTAATAAAAAAGATAAAACTTGTGCTCCAAATATGACATTTGAAAATGGTTCTTGTTATGCATTAGGAACTCTTATGTTAATTGCCACTATGTATAATAAAAATAATAAAAATAATCCAAATGTTCAAATTAAATTAGATCGTAGTTATGAAACTATTCATCCACATAAATATAAAAGATACCTAGTATCTAAATTACACAATAGACTTAGTGATAAATGTACTGATCAAAAATGTTGGCTTGAACAAGATTTTATGCAATCAGTAGCTGAAAAAAATAGAGAAGAAATAGAAAAACTAACTTTTCGACCAGAAGGACCAGAAGGTAAGTTTGAATGGTTAAGTACTGTAAATATAGATGAAGTAATGGAACAATATCATATTAAATATCCAGATTTTCAATATTTGGGAACAGTTCCAATGGATTTTGATGATTTGCCAGTACTGGGAATTAAAAATTTAAACTTTGATGATTTATATAAAAAAGGAAAAAAAAGATTGGGAATTATATTTAATCTAGATGAACATGACAAATCAGGGTCTCATTGGGTTTCTATGTTTTCTGATTTAGAAAAGGGCCAAATATATTATTTTGATTCTTATGGTATACGACCAGAACAAAGAGTTAGAAGATTAATGAAAAGAATAAATGATTTTTTAATAAAAAAGGGAAAAACTCCTGATATAAATTATAATCAAATCAGGCATCAATATAAAAATTCAGAATGTGGTGTTTATTCTATTAACTTTATAGTTAGATGTCTACGTGGCGAATCTTTTAAAAGTATTTCTGAATCACGGATATCTGATGAAAAAATAAATAAATGTAGAAGCAAGTACTTTACAAAAGCTTAGCAAAAGCAAGTACTTTGTGCGAAATCATGTATAAACAAACTTGTGCTTTTTGAGCACGTGGAAAACAGAACGGCAATGTGCAAATGAAAATCTCCATGTGCGGGCAACAACGAATCTTGACAGCAGTCAATCAGACACGTCCAACATGCAGCGTTATGAAACCAACTGCATGTTTTCGTAATCATCAAACATCCCGGTGTCGCCAAGTTTTGGAAAATGCAAGTGATGTCCATTACACATCGTGTCGTGGTACAACCTGCACGCGTCGGCTTCTTTGCACAGTTCGTCAATGTGTGAATAAAAATCCTCATGGTGAATGAAAATCTTTTCAGCATATCCGAAGTCGACCAGATACATCAACATGTCCTGAAGCTCGTCATCACATTGAAACCAGTCACACGCCTCAAGGTTGATGAAGTCTGGTATCATGATGCGAAACTTTCGAATGAATGAACATGGAATGCTGGTGTCGGCAATTGGAAGATGCATCATGGATTCGATGCACAATGCATCAGAAACCCAGTCGCGAGTATCCACATCACCGTGTACAGCATCGCCACATGTAGCATCACCACATCCAGCTAGTTTGCCGTGTAACAGTTTGTCAATATGCGAATGAAAATTTCCATCAAAGATGTTAATCTTGTTCGCATATCCGTTGTCGACCAGACACAGCAAATCGGCCTGAAGCTGATAATCGCAATGAAACCAACCGCGCGTTTCAAGGTGTGCAAAGTTGGGTATTGTGTTACGAAGCTTTTTCATGAAAGAACATGGAATAACACCAGTAGATGTTGAAAAACACATTTCAACCAAGAGTTCCCGGAATTTGAGGAAGCGCAACAGACTATCTCGATACTTCCAATATTATTTTACATAGATTTTACAAGTAAAAAAAAAATTCAATTTTTTTATTTTATCATATTTTTATAATAAAACAAAAAATAAATGAATGTGAAAATAAGTACAAAAGCATATATAAAATAAACTTATGCCTTTTCAATCACATGGCATTGGTCTTTCAGCATGCAAAGCGCGGTACATGTTGGTTTCATTGTACAGTTTGTCAATTTGCAAATAAAAATCGACATGGGTAACGTCAATCTTGCGTGCATAACCCATATTGACCAGCTGCAGCAACTTGCACTGAAACTCAGTATCGTAATGGAACCAATCGCACGACTCAAGATGAGTGAAGTTGCGTATTTCACGACGAAGCTTTTCAATAATAGAACTCATATCAACTTCTCCAAGGAGGAAGAACTGACACAGTAGACTATCTCGATATTTACAATGTTATTTTACATGGATTTTACAAGTAAAACAAAAATTCAATTTTTTTATTTTATGATTAGACAAAAAATAAAAAAAACAAAATCACGTCTTTTTGAAACACAGCGAACGACAAACAAAACAAAACAAAACAAAACAAACTCCCGCCTTTTGGCGCACCGCAACGGCAAACAAAACAAAACAAACTCCCGCCTTTTGGCGCACCGCAACGGCAAACAAAACGTTACGAGCTCGCCAACATCTCCAAATCGGCATTGACTTTGTCACACAGTTCGCCAAGATGCGAATGCAAATCGGTGCGAGTGACATCGACCTCTTTCGCGTATCCGGTGTCGACCAAATACAACAACATGTCCACAAGCTCGTAATCACCACAGAACTTGCCATCCTTCACGAGGTGGGAGGAAAAGTTGCGTATTTCGCGACAAAGCTTTTCCATTTCCGGACAAATTTCGATGCCAAATGTTGGAAGAGCTGTTTCGATGCCAGATGATGGAAGAGCTGTTTCGGTGCCAAATGACAACATGCTGTCGACTTCCGCGCACAGGTCGTCAATGTGATCATAAAAATCCCCATGAATGATATTGATCTTGGCAGCATAGCCAGTATCGACCAAATATGCCATCTTCGCCTGAAGAGCATGCTTCAGGTCCGAACGCTCTCTATTGTACCATCCACGCGTTTCAAGATATTCGAAGTTGGGTACATTGGCACGAAGCTTTCTCACGAAAACGTTGTCCATCTCAGCGTCAAACTACAGGGAATCCGATAGGAAGGATACAGTAGGCAATCTTGCTTGGTGTACTGATATTTATTTTACATGGGCTTTACAAGCAAAATAAAAATTCAATTTTTTTATAATTAGATAAAAAATAAACTAACATCTTATGTAATGTTAAAACATAAACCATATAAAACATTAAGAAACACGTAACCATTGTCTAGTATAAAACTAGATGCATCATGTATCTAAGACAAAATAAAAATTTAATTTTTTTATTTTGCAATTGAACAAAAATAAACAAAACAAACTCACGTCTTTTAGATATCAAAACGTCGTTCACGCATTCGCCGCACTTGAACAACAATGCAACACAGATTCTCCCCAATGCGCAGAACTCAATTGGTCGCGTAGATGTTGTTCGCTACAGCGCATCCAAAAACGTCTTCTGGCACTCACACACAGCATTTCGATGTGGCAACGAATATTTTCATTGTAGACATCGATCTCCTTGCTACAACCGTTGTTGGCTAAATACAACATCTTGCACTGAAGCTCGCGATCGTAATGAAACCAATCGTGAGTTGCAAGGAATTCCTTGATGTTAGGAATTGTGCTACGGAGAAGCATTTCGATGTAGGGATATGACGCATCAGGTGTTGGAGGAAGACTTCTTCTGACTTTCGCACAGAGTGTGTCAATGTGCCAACGAAAATCCTTATGGTGAACGTTGATCTTGTCACCGTGACCGTGGTTGACAATATACAACATTTTGGTTTGAAGTTCCTGATCGTAACAAAACCAGTTGTGAGTCTCAAGGAATTCGCCGAAGTCGCGAATCGCGCTATTGTGAAGCTGTTTCACGTTCATGAAAAATGTGCTCATGTCAATGTCAGACTCGGGAATCCGAAAGGACGGAATGCAGTAGATGCTCTTGCTTGGTGTATTGTTATTTGTTTTACATAAAGATTACTAGCAAAATAAAAATTCAATTTTTTTTATTATGGTTTATTATATTTTACAATTGAGCAAAGAATAAACAAAACATTGGTGAAAAGACATGTATAAAATAAACTTATACCTTTTTAATTATGACATATGCACACAATAAAACCATTTTTGGCATTATAATAAAAAATAAAAAGCAATACGACAATTTTATTTTTTAATTAATTAGTTTCAAATTTAAAAGTTAATTTATGTGGTTTATTTAGAAAATCGATTAAATCGTCATCTTGAGTTGGTCTACGCTTAAATTTTAATATCATTTCTTTTATTTCATTAATTGGTTTATTAAATTTCTTAATTAAAGTACTATTATTACGGCTCTTTAAATCTATAACACCAAATGGTTCATTATTAGAAATATTATCTATATAGAAATATATTTTAGATACTAACATATGTTTGGTTTCTGATCTATAAACACGTTCATTATTATAAAATTTTTCTTTAAAACCTAAAATTTGCATCATCGAATTATCATCATTTTTAAAAGCAAATTCTAATTTAGGTGATGATAATATTATATGTTCTTCGGTGTCAATATCAATATTAATTGCAATGTCATCTGCATCAAATGCGGATTGTAATCCATCAATAATTTCATCAATCGAATAATTTCCACTTTCCAATTCTATTATTTTTTCTTCTTGGTTTATAATAATTATTAACTGATTATTATTTTCATTTATAGTAAATAATTCTTTGGGAAAACTGTAATCAAGAATTTCAATGCCAGAAATATTTTTTATATTCTCAGGTAAGTCAACCATATAATCATTAAAATATTCAGGCTCTGTGTGTTCTGCGGCATTAATGGAAACTAATTTGGCACGTTTTAATTTAGGCTTATCTGTAAACTTAACACTTTTTTTTGGTTTTATTTCTTCAGACGTTTCACTATTTTCTTCACCACTACTTACTTCTTTTTTTTTATTTATTTTTTTTGCTTTTTTAATTAAATTTAATAATTTTCTTTTATCAGAATCTTCTATATTTTCGGTTCCTTTGTTGGCAATTTCACTTGCTCCAATCATTACATTATTTTTTACTTTGTTTATTATTTTTTCAATATCTTGAGATGACATTGATTGTATTTGTTTTAAATCAATGCCATAAGAAGATGCTACTGCTGATTTTGTAGCACTTATATTAGAAATACCCACCATCCCTCCCTTTGGAAAATTTATGTTATTATTTAGCGATTGTTGATATTGCAACATTTGTTGTATATTGTGTTGTCCACCTTGATTCATGTTTTGTAAAGAAGGAGATTGCATTGGATTAAAATTGCCAGTTTTTTGTATACTTATAGATCCCCTATCGTGCATCATGTCACTTAATTTTTTTTTTAAATCTGTTTCTGATATTTTCGAATCAGATAAATTATGTGGATCATATGAATTACCCATATTATTACCCATCATTTGGTTACCCATATTATTACCCATCATTTGATTACCCATCATTTGATTACCCATCATTTGATTACCCATCATTTGATTACCCATCATTTGATTACCCATCATTTGATTACCCATCATTTGATTTCCCATCATTTGATTACCCATCATTTGATTACCCATTATTTGATTTCCCATCATTTGATTACCCATCATTTGATTACCCATATTGTTACCCATTAGACCCATACCCATCATATCAAATCCCATACTACCTCCCATATTCCCATCAAAGCCGGTAAAATTTCCCATCATTTCATTATTTTGTTGTTGACCTCCAGTAGCTTGTCGAATTAATTCTTCACGTTCTCGAGTTCGACGTGTATCTGAACCATCTAAAGCAAAATTAATTTCAGGTGGTTTTTGATTTTGTCCAAAAACATTAGGATTATACATAGTATTATTACCAAATCCATTTGCATTATTACCATTAAATCCATCATAGTAGCCCCCACCTGCTCCACCAAATCCACCATAAGCATTCATATTCATTGGTCTTGCTTGATAATCATTTTGACGTTCCATCATGCGACGTTCTAAATCATCAATTGATCCTTTTTTATCAATATTAAAATTATTATTATCATTATTATCACCAAACCCATTATTACCACCACCAATTTGCATTCTCATACCCATTTCACCTGTGGCTTGTATATATTCACCTGGACCTGCTAAATTAGAAACAGATGCCCAGTTACCTCCAATAGAAGTATCAAGCATTCCAGGCAATCCAACATTATTAATTCCAGACGTATGTTGTGGTCGTGATTCTGTTATAGGTTGACGATTTCCATAGATTTCTCTATCGCGTTGCATATTGATAAAATTATTATGACCAGTATTGTGATGAGTACGTTTACCAGTTTTTGCTTCATATAGTTTTATACAATCATCAATTATTTTAGTATTTAACTTAGATAGGAATTCAGGAATTGGCATTTCAGAAGGTCTTTTATCTGAATATTTTTCATAAATACTTTTCATTTGTGTTTCTACAAATTTTCTACATGCTTTTCTTGATTCGGGACTGTTTTTTATATTAAGATTTTTTGCCAAACTATTGGTCAATCTCTCAATATTCTCCCTTGAAAAAAAAATATTGTTCATATTAAATATCTATATTATATAAACTCTAAATATTTTTTTTTTTTTTACTCAAGCTTATTTTTATATTTTTTATTCTATATTAAATATATAATGAGAAGATTTAATCAACCAACTTCTGGAGGTAACCCATTTGGAAACTTTACCTCATTAACATCTAATAATATGCCAATTAATGGAGGACCTAATAATTTTAATAATGCATATATGACAGTAACTACACCATTTATAGAAAAACAAGATTATCGTAACAAGAATAACTTTTTACAAAATAATGTAAATGAAACTTTATTATTAGAACAAATTATTGAATATTATCTAAATATAGATAGTGTTGATAGAACTTTAGCAGCATACCCAAATCCATTTAAATTTACTGTTACATTTGGAGGCCATGGACCAACTATTGATAGAAAAACATTTGTAAAAAAAAATACAGATATATGTGGAACTCAAAATGAAAGTAAAAAATTTAGTAAAACAATTAGCTATGATGGAACACCAGGGCCAGTAATTAATAAAAAATTTAAAAATGTTAAATATTTAAGACTTGATTATATCATTTTACCTAAAACAAATATTATTATTAGAGAAAATTGTATTATTAGTAACAGTAGTGGAGCAAGTGATGGGGAATTTATATCAGGAAGTGGAATGTCTGATATTAATTGTTGCTTATCAGAAAATCAATCTGATAAAATAGCATATAAATATAAATATTTAATTTTACGTATTAATGAAATTAAAAGTGATAAAATTTTAGGGACTAATCGAAATCTAGAAAATGATGTATTTATATTGTATCCTGATAAAATTATGGGAAGTAATCATATTATGTGGCTTCCTACTTCTGGAACACGAACTTATAAGAATTCAATATTAGAAAATATTAACAGACTTACTTTTGAAATACTTACGCCTGATGGAGAAGAATTAAATATTTACGATGAAAATAATAAAATAGTAAATATCACTAATGAAACTAATAAAGAAATTATCGAATGTATAGATAAAAATATGCAAATTAATCTAGCTGTTGTTATGGGTGTAATAGAAAATGAACTTAATACTAATACTAAATTTGAAGCATAAATTAATTTTTAATTAAAAATATGCATATATAGTAAACAAAATAATTGCTATTTATAAAATATATAAAAAAATATAATGTCAATTATAAATGTATATATGGCAAAAATAAATGGATTAAGAAAATATTAAGTTTTATGCTACTGGTAGCTACCCTAACAAGCTTGCATCTACTTAATAGCTCATTTTGCAAGTAGTTATATGCTTTTATATTTGAACTACTATAAAAAAGCCAATTATTTTTATTTACTGTCTAATTTTTCTAATTTTTTAGTAAAAAAGGTGTAATTGTTTTAAGATATATAATATGATATATCATAATGTAAATTATATTATATGCAGTATATAATATATCATAATGAATACTATGTTATTAATCGCAATTGCAGTAATAATTCTAATTATAATAGATAAGAAAGAATCATTTATTGGCAGTTTTTCTCCATTTTCTATTAATAAAGTAAATAATCCAAATAATTATATTGATAGAAGTTATTATATCAATGGTGGATTATATGCTCCTTACTTTAAATTAGGAGAAACCAACATTGATAATACTCCTAATCGCGAATATGATATGTATTTAAAGAAACTACATAATAAACATTTATCTAGAAAAATATTAAAAATTAATACACAATGTTCATCATGTCAAATACGTTAATCAATTCATAACTTCTTCATCGATAAGAGGAATTGGAATCACGCGATCAATAATATAAGTATTTTTATCTAATTTTTTAGGAACACCTGTATTGTCGAAGCCAACTTTTCCGATTGCATAATATAATTCGAAATCATATACTACTCCAGTTTCTGGATTAAACCAATAGCTAGCAGGCTTAGAATATAATGGTTCTTCTTTTTCATCTCCTTTTGTTAATTGTTTAACTGCTTTTATTTTTTTTGCTCTTATTCTAATAGTTTGAGAATTTACACTATTAGAACCATTTGAATTTTTCATATCATCTTGTAAATCTTGTTTATAAGCTGGACCAATATATTCATCAAACAAAGAAGGTTCATCGAACTGAAAGCATTTATATTCTCCCTCCATCATATTATGTGCTTTAAATAAATTGCAGTCAATTGCAACTTCTTTGAGAGTAGAATAAAAAGATTCAATTAAACCTTCTTTTGAACGTGCTACATTTTCGATATATTGATCTGTTGTATCTTTTTCTTTTATTTGACGAACTGCTTTAAAGCGATACACATCAACTGTTCTTTCTTTCATTGGTAAATCTACATGATAACACGCACGCAAAGCGCGACCAATCATTTGAACAATACGTACTTCGTGCCAATATGGTTCTAAAATATGTACTTGGCGACAGTTTCTTAATGATAGACCTTCAGCACCAGCAGGAGAAATCATCATTACTTTACATACTTTACCATCTATGTTTTCTTTTACATTATAATTATTAATTGCGGTTTTACGTTCAGATTTTTCAATCATACCATGATATTCAGCGTATCTAAAATAATCATCACCTTCATATGAATTTTCACCAGTTTTTATTAAAGAACTAAAACCCATATGTTTCATATATATTTTTAACATTTGAATACCTTCCATTAATACATAATTAGTATATATTAGAGTAGGTCCAGGTGAGCTAATAATAATAAAAATACAGTAAATCATTTTAGGAGAACTAGTATACATAGCTTCAAATAATTGAGATTTTTTTTTCTCTTCATTAAAAAATGCTTCATAGTCACCTTTATATTTTTTCAAAAAAGTATCTATATCTGTTTTGATAGTATGACCAACTTTAATGTCAGCACTATTTTTATCAGCTAGATAATCATCAAAAGTATTAACATATTCTTCTAATGCTTTTTTATATTTATTAATATTAAGTACTAGATCTGATCCTTTTTCAAATTTTAATTTATCTTTATCAGCTGTTTCTAGAGCATTAGCTTCCTTTTCGGAAATTTTAAATTTATTAGGTCTAGGTCTATTTTCGCCAGTTACATTTTGACTCAATGCAGGAAAGACAAAATTTGAAGCTTGTCTTGTATAAGTTTTATAAGACTCTGATGAAGATTTTTGTGCTTTTTTTTTCATTGCCATTAGAGTCTCTATTTCTTCAAAATAATTATAAATTTCTTCTTGGTATTTTGACATCGGAACATCTATATAATGTACCGTTTTTTTAGCATACATATCTATAGTAGAACCAACATAATAAGATATTAAACCTAATATTCTTCTTTGAAACATATTTTTAGTTAATGGATTAATAGTAGGAAAAGCAGAATCAGTTACATAAAGTTGCTCAAATTGTGATTCACTCTTTGGAAAACTTCCAGGGCGTAATAAATTAAATAATAATGCCATTTCAAAAGGTTTATTAATAGCAGGTGTACCTGATAATAATATTACACGGACTCCTTCATTTTCGAGTTTGTCTTGTATAATATAATCATAAATATTTTGTGCACGGCGACCCTTTTTAGAACTAATGTTTGAATAGACGTTTGCTATAAAATTGTGAGTTTCATCAAACATATATAAGTTTTTTTTAGTAGTATCCGCATTTTTAACTGCTTCTAAAAATTGCTTATCAGCAGTTGGTGAATCATAACTTATAAAAGTAATATTTTTCATAATAAAATCTTTTTCGGGATTTTCTTTTAAAAGTTTTTCTAAATCAGACATCCATGGATGATCACGTAAAGTAGCTTTAATAATAATAAAAACATTCCAACCAGGTGTGTAGTTATAAAGCATATTATAAATATTAATCGCCGATAGAGTTTTCCCCGAACCTAGACCATGATAAAGTAAAATATCTTGATAAGGACTTCTGTAGTCTAATAATTTACTGGCAAATACCTGATATTTACGTAATTCAAATTTACTATTACTTGTAGCACATGCATCTATATCATCACGAATTATAATTTCGGGTAATTTAAATTTTTTAAAATTAGCCATTACCCATGTCGGAAATAATCTACCATTTGCTTTAAAATCAATATATTTTTCTTTAGCGAACATTTTTCCTTTATAAGCCATCTTAATTTATATATTAATATGATATATAATTTTTATTTAAGTTTTCATAAAACTAAATATAATTGTTCCTCTAATACCAGTACCATAAGTATAACCAATTTTATGTTTTATATCACCATCAAAATATATTACTTGATTTACTTTAGGTTGAATTTCTCCAAATGGTGGAAACAATAATTTGCCGCCTTTGATATTATTATCAAAACGATAATAATATATTGCTGTATAACAAGATGTACCTTCATCATTTATTGAGTCCATATGCAGTTTACCTTCAAAGTCAGTATTATCAAAAATAAAATCTCTATTTTCTACATAAATTTGTGTAGAGTGAACAGTGACTCCATATTTATTAAAATTGTATAAGTGAAATTTATATAAAGGTAATAACGGGCTAAAAAAAGAATCACTTGGATTATAAAATTTATTGAAACGTGATACTTGTTTAGCATTGCCAGTTCCAATACTAAATATTGGATATGTTGGTAAAATATTTAAAAAATTAATTATTTTTTTTGAATGAAAGTTTTTTATTAAGTACATATATTTTTATTTTTACTGTTCTTACTATTTTTGCTATTCTTGTTTTATTTATTCTAGTTAGTTTATTAATCAATTTTTTTGATTTTATTTTTTTTAGTTTCGATGTTGTATTTTTCCCTTTTCTATTTTCTTTTTTTCTATTTTCTTCTTTTCTATTTTCTTCTTTTCTATTTACTTCTTTTTTATTTTCTTCTTTTTTATTTACTTCTTTTCTATTTTCTTCTTTTTTATTTTCGTTTATAGGGGGTTCTTGATTATGTTTGCCAGTTATTAAATTGATATTTATTGATTCAAATAATTTATAAAGATTTGTTTTTTTTTTTAATAAATAATTTTTCTTATGAGTTAATTTATAAACAGGACTATAGTTTTTTTTTAATTTTTTGTGAAACTCATCATCTATAGTATTGTGTGTATGTTGCAAATTTAAAAATCTGG
>Ga0194126_10008888_pt1 | contig 13538 bp, 11 predicted proteins | sample TA2KigC150mmetaG_FD_148641 | JGI IMG/M metagenome (GOLD analysis project Ga0194126, IMG submission 148641) | Freshwater microbial communities from Lake Tanganyika, Tanzania - TA2015035 Kigoma Deep Cast 150m | ecosystem: Environmental > Aquatic > Freshwater > Lake | place: Tanzania: Lake... | reverse complement strand
CGCCATCCGCGACGCCCTCGCTTTTCTCCTGGCGCGCGCCGAGGCGGTGATCGCGACGGGCGGTCTCGGCCCGACGGCCGACGACATCACGACGGCGGCGATTGCCGGGGCCTTCGGGCTCTCGCTTCGCATGGACGACTCTATATTGGCCCACATCCGGGGGCTGTTTGCAAAACGCCGACTCAACTGGACGGAGAACAACGCCAAGCAGGCGCTCTTCCCCGAAGGGGCCGAGATCATCGCAAATCCCACGGGGACGGCTGCCGGATTTGCCGTGCGGCGGGAAGGGAAGATCGTTGCGGTCATCCCCGGCGTTCCCGCCGAGGCCCGGCGAATGCTCCCCGAGGGGGTGATTCCATTGTTTCGGACGGCGTTTCCGGAAACAGCGCTCCACGTGGAGACATCCACCTTCAAGCTCTTCGGGATTCCCGAGGCGGCGGTGGACGCGGCGCTGGCCGATGCGGATCTGGCAGGCTTCGGTCTCGGCGTCGGTTTCTATCCAAATTATCCGGAAAATCACCTCGTCCTCACGGCGCGGACCGAATCTGCCGAGGAGGCCGGGAAGAAACTCCGCGAGGGGGGAGCGAGGGTCGAAGCGAGACTCAAGAAGTATATCTTTGCGTATGGAACAGAGACGCTCGAAGGGCTCGTCGCCCGGATGCTGACCGAAAAAAAACTGACTCTCGCGGTGGCGGAATCCTGCACGGGAGGCCTTATCACCGACCGTCTCACCGATGTTCCCGGCAGTTCTGGGTTTCTTGAGCGGGGCATCGTGACATACAGCAACGCCTCCAAGATCGCTCTGCTGGGTGTTCCCGAAGCGGTGGTCGCGGAGTTCGGCGCGGTAAGCGACGAGACGGCGCGCTATATGGCGGAGGGTGTCCGGCGGCTTGCCGGCACAGAGCTGGGTCTTGCCGTGACGGGGATCGCGGGGCCCTCCGGCGGAACGGAGGCGAAACCGGTGGGGACGGTCCATATCGCCCTGGCCGATGGCGGGAAGACCCTCTGTCGCCATCACGCTCTGCGCTGGGACCGGAGACGAAACAAGATTGCGGCCGCACATACGGCCCTGCTGATGCTTCTGCGCTACCTTCGGGGGGATGTCGGTGAAAGCCGATGAAAGAAAAATCCGGACCTTTCTGGCGCTCGATCCGCCGGAGGAGGCGCTCTTGGAGATCGCGGCGATCCAGAACCGCCTGCGGAAACTCATCCATGGGGATATCCGCTGGGTCCGGCCCGAGGGGATACACCTGACGCTGAAGTTCTTCGGCGAAATCCCGGAGGATGACGTGGGTAAAATCGCCGCAGCTGTGGAGACGGCGGCGGAGAAGGAGATGCCGTTTTCGTTTGCCGTCGGCGGTGTTGGTTTCTTCCCCAATCCGCATCGACCCCGCATCCTCTGGCTCGGGATGAACGGTGACGTGGAGCGGCTTGGGGTCTTTCAAAAAGGGCTGGAGCAGGCGCTTGTGCGGATCGGGTTTCCCTGCGAGGAACGCCCCTTTCGGCCGCATCTCACCTTGGGGAGAATCAGGGCCGTCAAAGCGCCGATCGGTCTCGATCGGGCGTCGGCGTCAGGAGACGGCTATACGGCGGGACGGTTTGTCGCATCGGGGTTAAGTTTATTTCAAAGCGACCTGACGCCCGGCGGCGCGGTGTACACAAGGCTCAAATGGTTCCCTTTTTCGGGGTGATAAAAACTTCAAATCTGGGGCGGCTTCGTAAAAAGCTCCAATCGATTTTTTACGAAGACGCCAAAAAGGGAGGTAAGACCGAAAGGCTGACATGGGATCAACACAGACAAAACCAGCAACCAAGGCAAGGGAGGCGGCTATGGGAACGGATACGGACAGAGGAAAAGCGGTTGAACTGGCGATCACCCAGATCGAGCGGCAGTTCGGAAAAGGGGCGATCATGCGGCTGGGCGGAGGGGAAGTGATCTCCGATATCCCGGCGATCTCGACCGGGTCGATCAGCCTCGACATGGCGCTGGGGACGGGGGGGGTACCCCGCGGAAGGATCATCGAGATCTTCGGCCCCGAATCGGGCGGAAAAACGACGCTGGCCCTTCACATCGTGGCCGAAGCGCAGAAGCAAAACGGCCTGGCGGCCTTTATTGATGCCGAGCATGCCCTCGACGTCACCTATGCGCGAAAGATCGGGGTCAACACCGACGATCTGCTGATCTCCCAGCCCGATACGGGGGAGCAGGCGCTCGAGATCGCCGAAACCCTTGTCCGGAGCGGGGCGCTGGACATCCTCGTCGTCGACTCGGTGGCCGCGCTCGTCCCGAAGGCCGAGATCGAGGGGGAGATGGGCGACGCCCAGATGGGGCTCCAGGCGCGTCTGATGTCGCAGGCACTGCGGAAACTGACGGGAAGCATCAGCAAGTCGAAAACAACGGTAGTCTTCATCAACCAGCTCCGGATGAAGATCGGTGTTTTCTTCGGGAATCCAGAAACGACCACCGGCGGTAACGCCCTCAAGTTCTATTCCACGATGCGTCTAGACATCCGCAAGGTGAATGCGATCAAGATAGGGCAGGATGTGATCGGCTTCAGAACCAAGGTGAAAGTGGTCAAGAACAAGGTCGCGCCCCCTTTCCGCGAGACGGAATTTGACATTATCTTCGGCGAGGGGATCTCGAAGGAGGGCGATGTCCTGGATATCGCGGTCGAGAAGAACATCATCGAGAAGAGCGGCGCCTGGTACTCCTTCAAGGGGGAGCGTCTCGGCCAGGGGCGCGACAACACGAGGATCTTTCTGAAGGAACATCAGGAAACCTTTGTTCAGGTCGAAAGCGAGGTCCGCGATACGCTAGGAATGAAACCGAAAGGGCCTGTGGCGACAGAAGCCGCAAAATAGATGATCGATGATCCTCTGCTCGAAAAGGCCGAGAAGAAGGCCTATCGCCTCCTTGCCCTGCGGGCGCACAGCGAGAAGGAATTACGCGAGAAACTCCGGAAGGGGGGGATCAGCGCGCAGATCGTCGCCGCAGTGGTTGAAAAGTGTCGGGGGTTCGGCTACCTGAACGATGGACAGTTTGCCCGGCAGCGGGCGCGGGAGCTGGCGGTGAATCGTCTTGCGGGAAACCGCCGGATCGCCCTCGATCTGATCGAACGGGGGATATCCGAGGAGCTCTGCCGGCAGGCGATTTCGGAGGCTCGCGCGGAGATCAGCGAGGAGAATGCGGTCGAGCGCCTCCTCAAAAAAAACGCAAAAGGGGCAGCGCTTACAGGTATGGATGAGAGGGAGAAGATGAGGATGGCCAGAAGCCTGATGGGAAAGGGTTTTCCCGCGGGCCTCATCATTCGGAAATTGAAAGGGATGGGGGAGGAAGGGGTTCATGGCAATGACGGGCAGTGAGATCAGGGAGGGCTTCCTGAAATATTTTGAGGGAAAGGGCCACACGCGGGTCGCGAGTTCCTCCCTGGTTCCCAAGGACGATCCGACGCTCCTTTTCACCAACGCCGGGATGGTCCAGTTCAAGAACTGCTTTCTTGGCCTCGAGGAGCGGGCTTACAGGCGGGCAGTGACATCCCAGAAGAGCGTCCGTGCGGGGGGGAAGCACAATGACCTGGAAAACGTCGGGGTGACGGCGCGCCACCATACCTTCTTCGAGATGCTGGGTAACTTCTCCTTCGGTGATTATTTCAAGAAAGAGACCATCGCCTGGTCGTGGGAGTACCTCACCGTCGTGATGGGGCTGCCGAAAGAAAAGCTATGGATCACGATCTACAGGGACGACGATGAGGCATTCGATATCTGGCACGGACAAATGGGTGTCCCCGCGGAGCGGATCGTCCGCATGGGGGAGAAGAGCAATTTCTGGATGATGGGGGAGACCGGCCCCTGCGGTCCCTGTTCGGAGATCCTCTACGACCAGGGTGAGGGAACGGGCTGCGGGAAGCCGACGTGCAGCGCGGAGTGCGAATGCGACCGGCATCTCGAGATCTGGAACCTCGTCTTCACCCAGTTCGACCGGGACGCCTCCGGGAAGCTGGTCCCCCTGCCGAAACCGAACATCGACACGGGGATGGGACTGGAACGGCTGGCCGCCGTCATCCAGGGGAAGACGAGCAACTACGACTCCGACCTCTTCAGCGGGAGCATCGATTTTATCGAAAAGATCAGCGGCAGGAGCTACAAGAAAAATGAGGACGACGATATTTCGATCCGCGTCATCGCCGATCACGGCCGCGCGATCACCTTCCTTATCGGCGACGGGGTGCTTCCGTCCAACGAGGGGCGCGGCTACGTCCTTCGAAGGATTCTGCGCCGGGCGGCGCGACACGGGAAACTCCTTGGCCTGAACCGGCCTTTCCTCCACGAGGTGGCCCAGGTGGTCATCGACGCGATGAAGGGGGCGTATCCGGAGCTCGGCCAGCGGGCCGCCTATATCCGGAAGGTCATAGAGAGCGAGGAGGAGCGCTTCATCGAGACCCTCGATGCGGGCCTCCGGATTCTCCGGGAAGAGGTGGCCATTCTGAAGGAGTCCGGCGGGGAGGTGATTCCGGGCGACATCGTTTTCAAGCTCTACGACACCTTCGGCTTTCCGACCGACCTGACGGCGGATATCGTCCGTAAGGATGGCTTTTTACTCGATATGGAAGGCTTCGAGCGGGCCATGGCGGCGCAGCGCGAAAAGGCAAGGGAATCCTGGAAGGGGAGCGGACAGGAGGCGGTCTCCGAGATCTACCACCGCCTCTTGGGTGATGGGATCGCGACGGAGTTTGCCGGCTACGGTTACGACGGTAAGCCGGTCATGACGCAGGTGACGGCGCTTCTTAAGGGGGGAGCGGCGGTGGATGAGATCGGCGCGGGCGACGAAGCGGAGGTGATCGTCGCGCAGACGCCGTTTTACGGGGCGACGGGCGGCCAGGTCGGAGATATCGGCGTGATCACCGGCGGCGACGGCGCCCTTTTCAAAGTTACGGATACGACGCGGCCCCTGGAGAACCTTATTTCGCATGTGGGCAATCTCGAAAGCGGGAAGCTCAGGAAGGGGGATTTTGTCGCGCTGCAGGTCTTCGACGAGACCCGCCGGGCGACCGAGGCCAACCACTCCGGGACGCATCTCCTCCAGACCGCGCTCAAGACGGTCCTGGGCGAGCATGTGAAGCAGTCGGGCTCCCTGGTGAATGCCGAGCGGCTCCGGTTCGACTTCACCCATTTCTCCCGGATCGACGACGAGGAACTGGCAAGGATCGAGAACGAGGCCAACCGGATGATCCGGGCGAACCTTCCCGTTGAAACGCAGGTCCTTCCGCTTGCCGAAGCAATGAAATCGGGGGCGACGGCGGTCTTCGACGAGCGCTACGGTGATACGGTCCGCGTGGTCGGGATGGGAGAGATGTGCCGGGAACTCTGCGGGGGGACCCATGTCAAGAGGACCGGGGATATCGGTTTTTTGAAGATCGTCCACGAATCGTCGATCGCGGCCGGCGTCCGCCGGATCGAAGCGGTGACGGGAAGCGGGGCGGTCGCCTATATCCGGCGTCTGGAGGAAGAGCTGCGCGGTGCGGCGGGCCTTTTGAAGACGGGCCTTCTGGAGACGGCGGAAAGGACCGAAAAGCTCCTGAAGCGCGAACGGGAGCTGGAAAAGGAGATCGAGACCCTCAAGGGAAAATTGGCGGCGAAGGATTCCGGTGATCTGCTGGGCCGTGTCCGTGAGATCAATGGGATTTCCGTTATCGCGGCGGTGGTCGAGGCCTCCGATGTCAAGACGCTTAGGGATTTCGGCGACAAGCTCCGGGACCGCCTCCGCTCGGGGATCATCCTTCTGGGGAGCCGGGCGGACGGGAAGGCGATGCTCCTGTGTCTGGTTACGAAAGACCTGACCGGGAAGTACCACGCGGGAAACATCATCAAAGCCATTGCCCCGCTCGTCGGCGGGAGCGGCGGCGGCCGGCCCGACATGGCCCAGGCCGGCGGCCCGAAGCCCGAAAACCTCGAGCAGGCCCTCGCAAAGGTTGCGGACCTTCTGTGAGTAAAAATGGAACCGAATAGTGCATCCAGAAAGCCGTTTCCGGTGCAGTGAGAAAGACGGGACTTGCCAAACGGGCCACTTGCCATACATTCCGACACTCGTTCGCAACGCAATTGTTGGAAGGTGGCTATGATATTCGAACCGTTCAGGACCTGCTCGGACACAAGGATGTGAAGACGACCATGATTTATACCCATGTCCTTAACCGCGGAGGCAAGGGTGTCAAGAGCCCGGTTGACGATTTGTAGTGATGGGCGTCCGGTGTCCTATGGAGAAACCATATATCACCCCATGGAAGCCGTCATAGACGATTTAATGCTATACAATTACTACGATTAAGCCAGTCTAAACCAAGGAGTGTTATATTGCAATTTTGCGATCTGGGGATGATATAAAGAAACTATATACTCACTGTTAGGCCCATATGCCAGCAGAGCCATTCAGCGGAACGTGGAAGCTCAACGTCGCAGAATCGACGTTTGCATTTCCAGCTCCACGATCTGTTCTCCTCCGCATTGAAGTCAACGGCGATCGCGTCACCCTCGTTGAAGACACGGTATCTTCAAACGGTGAATCCGAGCATGCAGAAATAGAAGCTAGATTTGACGATGAGGTGCACCCGATTGTTGGGTCAGGCCTCGCAGATGGTTTCGTCATTCATCGGATCAATTCTCGCGAGTGGAGGACTCAGGGATTCAAAGCCGGGGTAAACGTCTTCTCAGCCGCATTGATTCTGTCTGAAGATGAACAGGGCTTCCGGGAATTTGGCGAAACGACTCTAGCTGATGGCAGAAGAACTGCCGTGTCCTTGATCTATGAACGATACGCTTGAGTGGCCTAACCAGTGCATCAACCTGGACTCGCGCTGCTCCGCAGCGCTCGCCGGTTATGCTTCACGTTGGGCCCAATACCCCCCGAGAGGCGTTCATGCAATCGCGGGTAAGACAGCTTGTGCGGGAGCTCGGCATGGAGCCCCATCCCGAGGGGGGGCATTTCGCCGAGCTCTACCGCTCGCCCTCCCGGGTGACCCTTGCCGACGGAAGAGGGGAGAGGTCCTCGGTCACCACCATTTACTTCCTGCTTGCCGCAGGAGAGCGGGCCCGCTGGCATTGCGTCGAGTCCGATGAGCTTTGGCACTTCTATGAGGGGGATCCTCTTGACCTCCACTGTGTCGACCCCGGCGCTTGGGAGGCGCAGATCCTTCGCCTGGGGCCGCAGGCCGATGGGATGAGCCCTGTTCACGTGATTCGTGCCGGATGTTGGCAAGCCGCATGCACAAAGGGCAGATACACATTGGCGGGATGCACTGTGGCTCCCGGGTTCGAGTACCGGGACTACCGGATCTTCCAGGCGGGGTCGGCCGAGGCAGCCGAACTACGTCGCAGGTTCCCCGACCTGGTGCGATTCCTCTAGCCCTACCGCCATTGACCGGTTGCGCATTTGGCACTCCCAGCGCTGTGGTCGGGGTGCTACACTTTGTCGCAAGGCAGGGCTAATGGCCGACCTTGGCGAGAATTCCCTTTGCAAAGGTCTTCCCGTCGGCCAGGTCGGCATCGGTGGGATGGTCGATGGCCCCCTGCGCCTCTATTGCCCAGGCCTGGTGCTGCAATGTTTGCATCATGGCGTCGATGACCTTCGGGTTGACCCTTCCCCTGACGCCGAAGGTGCCCAACACCTTGGTCCGTGAGGCAAGGCCGATGGCATGTTCGATCGCCTGCTTGGGAAGATGGCCTCCCCGGACCGAACCATGGGTGCAGAAGAAGGCGATAGACTGCCCCTGGGGCAGGCTTTTGAAGATGGGGTGGACCGCGGCGGGTACGCTATGGGCCTGGACGGGGAATCCGATAAAAATGATATCGTAACCCTGGGTGTTCTTGACATCCTTTATAGGCAGGAGCTCTTTCTCGAAATGAATCGCGTCGTAGATGGCACGGGCGAGTTTTTCCGTATTACCCGTCTGGGAGTAGTATGTCACCAAAGCCTTCATAGCGTCCTCGCCTCCTCTGAGAAGTATGGTAGGCTTTTTAGCCTATTGTGCAGCGGTTTGCAAGCAACAAACCTCCTTCTTACATCAGTTTTTCCAGCGTTAACTTCTCTTTCAGGGTTTCGTTGGCCTTCTGCAGCCGGTCCTCCGCCGCGCAGACGGCAACCACAGCCGATCCAGAGGCCGCTAAAAAATAGCGCCGGGCGGTTTCCCGCAGGCGTTCGGCTGTAACAGTGAGCACCTCGCCGCGGAAACGAAGACGGTCGGAATCGCTCAAACCTGAGAACTCCCGGACCAGGGCGGTGTATCCCCTGCCGGCGGGATCCAACGGTCTATCCAAGGCGCCGATCGATCCGATAATCGCCTTTTCCGTTTCTTCCTGCGCAATCGGATTCTGCATGGCGGCCTCGACCGCGTCGTGATAGACGGCCAGTGTTTCCGTCAGGTGGGGGTCCCGGTAGGAGAGAAAGGCGAACAGTCCCCCGAGCGGTTCATACCGGCAGGAGCCCCCGTAGGCCCCGCCCTGAACCCGGATCTGCCGGTAGAGATAGCCGTTGGAGAGCTGCCGTGCCAGGACGAACAGGCCCGCGGAGAGCGGATCATTATAGGGTGGCGCGGTAAAAACCTTAGTGACGTAACTGACCTGGGCGGGGATGGCGATACCGATGTGCCCCCCGCGATGCGTATCTTCCGGCAACTCAGCCGGTGGATTTCCCGCAGGGAGGGCTTCCAACAGGGCGCCGCTCGTCCGGGTCAGACGTTTAAGCCCCTCTTCATCGGCAGTCAGATTCAGATGCAGGCGATTTCTGACGAAGACCATCTCCCGCAGATGAGTCAGCTTCTGCCGGAGGTCCTCGCGGATATCGGTGAGGCGGTCTGCTGTTCCGGCGATAAAGCGTAGCTGTGTCCGCCCGTGCCATTGTTCGCTGCGTCTTGCCGACCGGGTGAAAGACGCCGCCGCGGCCCTCTCGGCGAAAAGGTGCGCCGAGGGGATCACCGAGGCATGGAGTCTGTTTTTCTTCTCGAGGATCAGGTCCCGCATCCGGGCGGCATCGCTCAGGTCTCCGGCCGTCATAATATCCCGGACGATCCCGATCGCTTCGTCCACGTTCCGGTAGAGGGCCTTGACCGAGAAAATCATCTTCTGCCAGTTCCCCTTGCCGTCGGCGGTGAGGCCGCTGGCCAGGTTGACCGACAGTCCGCCGGTGTAAAGTGCGAGCCGCTTCGCCATCGCCTCGTAGGAAAGGCCGGCCGCCCCCATCTGGGCGGTGAGTTTTCCGAGGAGGGGGAGGTAGGGTTGAAGCTCCTCGGGGATATCGGAGAGGTCAAAGGCCAGATCGAGGTAGGCGATCCCGTTGGTGAAGAGGTCATGGTTCAATGCCGGAACACCGGCGATGGCTGAACGCTCCGTGGGTATCGATTCGATCTCCCGGGAAATATCGTCTATTCGCAGCTTTGGCAGTGTTGCGGACGCCTTGGGCGGGTCGGGCTCCGTCTGAAACCGTTTCATGGCCAGTGTCTCTTCCCGGATCTGCTGTTGCGCTTCGGGGGAGAGGGATCCCCCAAGGCGGGTCATTCGTTCATGGACGACGCGCTCCCGATCCTCCAGGAAGGTCGTGCTCGGTTCCATGACCGAGAGCAGCCGGTGGGGATTTTCCTGAAACCATCTCCGGACGATCCCCTGGAAGAGGGCCGGATCGGCCTCCCACTTCCGGCGGATGCCTAGGATGGTGCGGGGAAAATCCAGGTCTGCAATCGGGTTGCCGCCGTAGAGCCAGGTGTGGTAGGCGCGACCCATGAGTACGATTCCATAAGGATAGGCGCCGCGCACCATCTCTCTTCCGTGAAACTCGATCTGGTGCAGGGTGCCTTCGATCAGCCCGCGATCGAAGCCGTTTGCCGTCACCTCTTTGAGCGTGTCGAGAATCAAGGCCTCGATCCGGGGGGTTTTTTCCGGGTCGGTACCTCGAAGGCCAACGGCGAAGGCGATTTGTATCAGGTCCCGCTCCAGGCCGGTGACCGGCGAGAGATCCTCGCCGAGACCGGAATCGATGAGCGCTTTCCGGAGTGGAGCGGCGGCGCTGCCTACGAGCAGATCCGAGACGATTGTGAGGAGCATCGCAGTTTCGCTGTCGACGCTCTCCGCCGTCATCCAGGCGAGGTTGACCGTCGTTTTTCCGGTCGTTTTTTCCTCCTTGTCGATGGGATAGAAACCGCGGACGGCGCGGGGTTCCCGCCAGCGACTCTGAAGCGCGATGGAGGAATCCATCGCAACACGGTCGAAGCCCGAGAGCATTTCCTCGAGGAATGCAAGATGCTCCCTGGTCGGGATATCGCCGTAAAGAAAGATCCGGGCGTTCGTCGGCGAATAGAAGATCCGGTGGAATTCCCGGAACTGCTCGTAGGTCAATGCGGGGATCGCCTCCGGATCGCCGCCCGAGTCGCAGGCGTAAGGCGTCTGCGGGTAGAGATTTTCCTGGATCGCCTTGTACATCAGGGTATCCGGCGAAGAGTATGCCCCCTTCATCTCGTTGTACACGATGCCGGAGATGCAAAGTTCACCCTTCGCGTCGAATTCGAGATGGTGGCCTTCCTGGCGGAAGGTTTCCTTCAGCAGCCGCGGACGCAGGACCAGGTCGGTATAGACCCGGGCGAGATTGAAGAAGTCGCGCCGCTCCTGGCTGGCGACGGGATAGACGGTCTTGTCGGGGTAGGTGAAGGCGTTGATGAAGGTCTGGAGCGTCCCCCGGAGGAGCTCGTTGAAGACATCCTTGAGCGGATAGCGCTCGGATCCCGCGAGGACCGAGTGCTCGAGGATATGGGGCACGCCCGTCGAGTCGCGCGGCGGTGTCCGGAACCCGATCGAGAAGAGGTTTTCCCGGTCGTTGCAGTGGAGGTGGAGGATGGCAGCCCCCGTTTTTTCATGTTCGATCTCGTAGGCGGTGACCCGGATTTCCGGGAGCTGCTCGACCCTGAGGACATGAAAACCATGAAGCCTCTCCCCCGGGCAAAGCGCCGTTGGCGGGCAGCCATTTTCCCCCTTCATTGCCGTTCTCCCCTTCTTTGATCATGCGTGGACACCGGAGATGCCGCAACATTCCCCGCTGTCGATACCTGGCAGCAGGGGGATGCGGTCTGATCCACGGTATAGGTCTGGTCGGCAACGGTCACGGTTCCCGATCGCGAGACTGCCGTGTTCGGGGCGACATGATAGCCGACCGTGCCGTTTCCCGTGCCGCTGGCCCCGGATGTGATGGTGATCCAGGAGGGGACATTGCTGGTTGCCCTCCAGGGGCAATCGCCTGCCGCCGTCACGTTGATGTTGCCCGCACCCCCTTCGGAATCGAATGCATTGCCCGCGGGGGACAAGGCGTAGCTGCATGCCGCTCCCTGCCGCTTCTCGTCGATCGCCGCAACACCCTCGAAGGGGTTGTGAAAGATCACACCGGCAGCCAGAAGCGACAAAGAAATTGAAAAGATTTTAAACATGGCTTTCCCTATGTGCGGGGGATCCTCCGCAATGGTCGGCCTCCGGAACCGCCGCAGGTGACGGGTCCAAAGCGTTAATCAAGGCTCTTGATGTTGGCCTCTCTGACCACCTTCCCCCAGCGCGCGATTTCCGTCTTGAGAAATTCGTGGTATTGCTCGGGTGTGCTGGTGAGCGGTTCAACCCCGACGTTCTTCAGCTTTTCCCGGGTGTCGGGCATCGCTGCGCTCCTGGCCCATTCGGCATTCAGGCGATCGATGATATCGCGCGGAGTCCCTGCGGGTGCGAGAAACCCGTACCGGCTCGATACGACCCAGTTGTCTATACCGGCCTCTTTTGCCGTCGGCACATTGCTCAGCAGGGTCGAGCGCTCGTCGCCGAGCACCGCGAGCGCCTTTGCCTTGCCGGACTGGATGTGCGGGATCGCCGCCGCTATGCTGGACGCCTGCATGTTGACCTCGCCGCCGACCAGTCCGATCATCGCCGGACCCGCGCCCTTGTATGGCACATGCACGATGTTGATCTGGGTCAAGCTCTTGAGCAGTTCGCCGGCGAGATGGCCGGGGTTGCCCACGCCGCCCGAGCTGTAGTTGAGCTTTCCGGGGTTGGCCCGGGCGTACGCCACGAGCTCCTTGAGGTCGTTGACCGGAAGCGACGGATGGACGAGAAAGACCTGGTGACCCAGCGCCGCCATCGAGATCGGGGCGAGATCCCTGACCGAGTCGTAGTTGAGCTTCCTGTACAGGCTGGGACTGATCGTGATCGACGCCGAACCGATCACGATGGTGTACCCGTCCGGCTTTGCCCGTACCGCGATTTCCGTACCGATGGTGCTGCCCGCCCCCGGTTTGTTTTCGGTCACGACCGGCTGGCCGAGCCGCTCCGAGAGCTTCTGGGCGATAATGCGTCCTATGGCATCGACCGCCCCGCCCGGCGGATAGGGCAGAATGAAGCGTATCGGCTTGTTCGGATATGATTCCGCGCAGAGCGGCGAAACTGTGCTGCCGGTCAAAAGAAACAGGCCCACGATTGCCCCTATGACGATAAGCTGCCGCTGCGCCTTCTGAAGACAGTCAAACCGTTGGTCCCCTCGATCCGTCATTTCCTTGCCGGTATTCGATAGCCCTGTCCGATTCATGGGTTTCCTCTCATCCATCCTTCTTCATGGCCGACAGCAGTTCGACGAGCACCGATTCGGCGTTTTCGTTGGAGACCTGACAGGTTCCCACCGCTCGATGGCCGCCGCCTCCGTAGTTGAGCATCAGCGCGCCCACATCGGTTTTTGACGACCGGTTGATGATGCTGTGACCCACGGCATAAACGCAATTCTGCTTGTTCCGGCCGTCGATCAGCCAGACCGAGATGTTTTGTTCGGGATAAAGGGAGTAGATGAGAAACCGGTTGCCGCTGTATATGACTTCTACCCCCCGCAGGTCGGTGACGATCACGTTGCCGTCGGTGCGGGTGTGCTTCAGGATCATCTGCTTATACAGATCGTTTTGTTCGAAGTACCGTTTGACCCGCTCTGCCACGTCGGATATCCGAAGAATTTCTTCGATGGAAATCTTCGCGCAGTACTCGATCAAATCGTCCATGAGCTGGTAGTTGCTTATGCGGTAATCTCTGAAACGCCCCAGTCCGGTCCTGGGGTCCGCGATAAAGGAGAGGAGGACCCAGCCCTTGGGGTTGGTTATCTCATCGATGGTAAACCGGCGAGAATCGGATTTGTCAACGGCGGTCATCATCTCCCGAAGATGGCCGAATTTCGCGTCACCACCGTAATACTCATAGATCACCCTGGCGGCACTGGGGGCCGGCCGGCTGTCGCCTTTAAAGCTGTTCCCGAGTTCAAGGCGCTCTCTTTCGCTGGAGTGATGGTCAAACCAGAGGCCGCAGCCCTTCACGTAGGGGACATTGGCAAGGACATCGTTTTCGCTGACCTCCACAAGACCATCCTGGACATCTTTGGGATGAACGAAGAGGCGCGAGTCGATGATGCCCGCCTCCTTCAGAAGGACGGCGCATGCGAGCCCGTCAAAATCGGAGCGTGTCACAAGCCTCATAAACAGCCCTCCTTGTCT
>Ga0194126_10008881_pt1 | contig 13544 bp, 20 predicted proteins | sample TA2KigC150mmetaG_FD_148641 | JGI IMG/M metagenome (GOLD analysis project Ga0194126, IMG submission 148641) | Freshwater microbial communities from Lake Tanganyika, Tanzania - TA2015035 Kigoma Deep Cast 150m | ecosystem: Environmental > Aquatic > Freshwater > Lake | place: Tanzania: Lake... | reverse complement strand
TGCCGCAGCCCCCTGGCGTGGGAATGTGCGTTAGTTGGGCCGCTTCTGCAGCGCGCTCGCAGCGCGTCTGCGCCGCGATCAAAGCGGGCAAAGGGACTCGAACCCTCGACATTCAGCTTGGGAATCGCCTCCGAATGAACCCGCTGGCACTCGAAGCGCCTTTCTGCGCTCCGAATGGGCATCAGCGTAGCGATGAGTGTGCCGTTTGTCTCTCTTGTGTCACCGAAAGTCTGTACCAAGTCTGTACCGGGAGGATCAGCAAGACCGGGTTACCCTCTCCGGCATGGACAACATCGAAGACCAGATCCGGGCTCTCCAAACCGGCGTCCGCCGCCAGCGGTTCGCCATCGTCGCTCTCGGCACCATCCTCGCAGGCTCTGCCCTGATCGGTGCAGTCCGCCCAGCGGGTGACGCCACCTTCGACACGATCACCTGCAAGGCGTGGAAGGTGGTGGACACGGACGGAACAGAGCGCATCGCAGCCCGCACAGCCGGCGAAGGAGATGCGGGAGTGATATGGCTGGATCGGAAGGGGAATTTACGCATCGTCGCAGCGACGATGCCTACTGGCGACGCTGGCGTGACTTGGTTCGATAAGGAAGAGAAGGGGCGCATCCGAGTCGGCGCAGATGGTGATGGCAGTGCTAGTGTGACTTGGACAGATAAGGCCGAGAAGCATCGCTTGGTCGCCGCCACATTCGCCTCTGGAGGGGCTTGCGTGACGTGGCTTGATCCAGATGAGAAGACACGCTTGGAGGCGAGGACAGTCTCGAGCGGAGACGCTGACGTCCGGTGGTTCGACAAAGATGAGAAGGTGCGGATCAGCGCAAGCACCCTCGCGAATGGCAACGCCGGAGTCGGGTGGTTGGACAAGGACGGGAAGGAGCGGATCAGAACAGTCACCACTGCGGATGGCACCGCCAAAGTCATGTGGAGCGATATGGACGGGAAGACGCGGATCACCGCAGGCACACTTGAGGGTGGCCTCGCCGCAGTCACGTGGTGGGACAAGGACGGGAAGGAGCGGATCAGCGCAAGCACCCTCGCGAATGGCGACGCCGGAGTTGGGTGGTTCGACAAGGACGGGAAGGGGCGGATCACCGCAGGCACCTTCGCGAGTGGCACCGTGACCTACCCGACGAAGGACGGCAAGTGAACCACACCGTGCAGGAACCCCCACCGAAGCCCAAGCCGAAGCCCAAGACCCGCTAGCCGTTGGGCATGGCGAACCTGCGGGCGATGATCTCAAGCGCTCGGGCGGCGATCTCTGGCGATACCTCAAAGGCCGCTACGGCCTCGTCGCCGTCGCCGTACCCTACGCGGCATGGTGGGCTGTTGGGTGATCATCCTCATCGTCCTCATCGTTTGTGTGGTGGTGGCTATTGTCAAGACCCGCAAAACCGTCTCCGAAGCCAAGTACGCCGCTGGGGCTGCCGCCCGCGCCGCTACCGAACCCGCCAAGCGCGAAGCCAAAGCCGCAGCAGCAGCCGCCCGCGCCTCCGCCGCCCGCGCCTCCGCCGCCGCCGCCCGCGCCTACGCCGCCGAGCGCAATGCCAAGCCGCGCCTCCACGCCACAAAAGCCGCCGCCTTCGCCTTCGCCGCCGAAGCCGAAGCCAACAAAGCCGAAGAACTCGCCGAAGAAATCTTTGATCACGCCGTCTTCGCCGAAGAACTCGCCAAAAAAGCCGCCGCCAAGGATGCCGCCGAAGCCACCAAAGCCTTCGCCGCCCATGATGCGATGACTGAGCTGCACGCAACACTGGATAGGTGCCGCATCAACGATGCGCTGCTCGATTTCTACCGCTCCGCCGGCAATGCCGCTCACCGCGCCACCCGCCACGCCACAAAAGCCGCCGTCATCGCCGCCGAAGCCGAAGCCGAAGCCACCAAAGCCGAAGAACGCGCCAAAGCGGGGCAGTAGGGCAGGGGATTACCCTGCGCGGTATGAAGAAACTACTACCCGCCATCATCGCCGTAGCCGTAGCCGCTGTCGCCGTTGTGGGTTGTTCGGACGCATCCAATGCCGAGGCATCCGCACGCGCTGCAAAGGCATCCGCCGATGAAGCCGCCTACGCCGCCGCCGATGCCGCCTTCGATCTCAAACGCGCCGAAATCGCCAGCTACGCCATCGGCAAAGCCGCCGCCGCCGCCAAGTACGCCGAACGCGCCGCAATCGCCGCCGAAGTTGCTAGAACCTCACCCCGCAGCGCCGATGCCGCCCACGCCGCCGCCGAAGCCGCCGCCGATATCGTCCGCGCCCAAGCCGCCGCCGAAGCGGGGAAGTAGGCGAGGGAAGGCCGCGTGACACCCCATGCGCGTCCGAGTCCACCATCACGCAAAGTGATGCCGCCCGCGTTGCCCTTGGCGAACTGACCCGACACCGTTCGCCCGTTTCGTGACGGTGCTTCCATGTCTGCATTGTGCAGGTGGTGACCGTCCCAAAGGAAGGGAAAGAGCCACGACGCGCTAGACGGGCCGCTGGCGCGTTCGCTGGCATGGACGGCGTTTCGACCCTACCCGCCTGTCCAAAGCGACCCGAAGCGATCCTGCGAGGTCACTCCTCATCATCCGCTCGCGGCACATTCGTGACCACATTCAGAACGATCTGCTTCCTATCCTCGGGCGTGGCATCCGCCGTGACCTTGCCCAGAAGCCTGTCCAGCAACTCACGGATGGCAGGTACCTCGCCTGCCTTCGCACGAACCACCAACACCTTCGCCACGGCGACGATGTCGGCCTCGGTGACCGCAGCAAGCAACGCCTCCCGCAGCGCGGCCACACGCTTCGCATGAGGGTTGCCGGGGCCTCCAGCGTTGCCCTTGGCGAAGTGCCCTGTCGCCGTCCGTCCGTTTCGTTTTGAGTGGCCCATGAGCGCGTTGTAGGGCGTTGCGCTGGTTCAACGGGCACCCGGCTCTGACTTGGCCTGCCACTTGACGCACTCGAGGCCGATTCAGCACATCGCGCAGCGCACTCTCTGCCCTGCCCGATTCCCGTGGCACACTCCTCCTGCCGGGATCCGGCAGAGAGGTTTGGACAACATGAAGCAGATAAACACGGGTGCGGGCCTTGTGGCCCTTTCGGTTGGCATGGTCGCCACCGCGTTCATCGCCACGCGCCTCAGCGGCAGCGAGGCCTTCGCGCAAGTCGCGGGTGGAGCTCGGCGGATCGTGAGTGCGGGTCTACATGATTTCAATGGCTGGACGGTGGCCTATTGCATGTGGTCTGACAATTCAATTGTTAGACCGCTTCATAGCAAGTACCTGCGGTGCTGCTGCCCTTTCATCCACGCACCTCGAGCCTGCCCAGATTGAAGTCGCGATATAGAACCGATCCAGCAACATCGCGACGGACCGCTCGAGGTACGGTCTAGTGGGGTCTGGGACTTGTTCTCGAGGTCGTGGCGATCTGTTCTTAGGCGGAGTGATTCGAGGTCTTCATCGTTCCCCGAACCTACTTGGGGATCTGGGGCTTCCCCCGCTTCCGACCTTATTTCTTGGCATTTCTTGACGATCGACCAAAGAATCGACCCCCGCATTCGACCCGTATGGGCTTCCCGTATGTCGATGGGTATCTCGAGACCTTGGAAAGTCGAGGGCTTCTAATGGCATCCGCTCGACACCCGCGCCGCTAGTCTGCACGGCATGAGCGACGACAAGATCTCGGACAGGATCGGCGTCGCGATCGCAGGCGCGATCGCAGGCGCGTTCAAAGGCGCGATCCTGTTCGCGATCCTCTTCGCGATCCTCGGCGTGTTCGGCGTCTGGAGCAAGGGCGCGATCGCAGGCGCGATCGCAGGCGCGAGCAAAGGCGCGGTCGTCGGCGCGATCGTCGGCGCGAGCAAACGCGCAATCGAAGGCGCGATCGCGGGCGTGATCGGCGGCGCGATCTACGGCGCGATCTTCGGCGGCGCCGAAAACTTCGTCGGCACGATCGTCTTCGCGATCGGCCTCGCGATCGCATGCGCGATCGCAGGCGGGATCATCGGCGGGATGCACGACGGTTAGTCGCGCCGCTCTCCGCTACGGAGCGAGTCCATCGCTCGAGCGGTCGTCTCGTATGAGGCTCGGTCCATCGCGACGACGAGCATCCCGAGACGAATCATCGCTCGACGGTTGATCCCCGTTGGCTCCTCCTTATCGCCAAGCCTCTTCGAGATCTCGACAATCTTCTCGACGATGATTCGCCGCTCCATGAGTTCGATCGCCCATCGTTCGCGAGCATGGTGATGTGAGGTGGTGGGTCGTCTTCCATTGTGTCTCCAGAGTCAAGATGGCTGAACACCCTCACGGTCATCGGGGTGCGAATGTGTCACCTGCGTCTAACGAGATGTTGTGCACTGGCGAGCAACAGCACTCCTGCTCCTATGTTTGCCCACACCCATATTGATCGGTCAAGGTGTATGCGTATCACAGGGTTGAACAGGATGGCAGCAAATCCAAACACCCACGGAAGGGCTTGGTGCTGCCGACTGTGGCTCACGAATGCTGCCCACACGAACACTGCGGTGGCAACGATGCGCAGCAGTGTGTAGTACCCGTAGGGCATCTTGGCAACGCCGAGCAGGATCACCCCCGATGCCAAGACGATCACTGCGAGTGGTATGTGTAGTGACGATTCAGATCTGTCATTCATGCGTGTGCGAGCGGTAATGAAGTCGGTGCGGATCTGGCACTCGTGTGTTTGGAACTAGGTGTTGCGTTTCCACGGAAGTGACGCGACTAGTACGCCAGGAATCATGATTGCCATGAGGGCAAGCCCTGGCAGCGTGAACGCCAGAGCCCAGTACCACTGCCATCCCCAAACATCCATGGCTCCAAAGAATGCGCCGACCGTGATCGGGAGCGTGAAGCGAGCGAAGAAAAAGAGAAGCCCTGCGATGACAGCCGCGGTAATCCCGAGGTGGTGAGCGATTCCACTAACACCAGCAACTAACTGCGCGATCACAAGAGCAAACACTCCCACTCCCATTAGAAATCCAAGTAGGTGCAACACGCCATCCCCGAGTGTATTGCTCATTCGAACAACCTCCCGAAAACACACTTCTTCGACCCCAGCCGCAACTCGGTCACGCTACGCAAGTTTACTCTACGATCCACAAGTCTAAAAGGGGGCTCGGGCGGCGTAACTGAGGGTCGGTGCGACACAACAACGGGAGACTCGAGTGGCTTCAACGATTGCCAGCCAATCTGCTTTGTATCTCTTACAGCAACACCAAGCCGAGGGCGATAAGCCACCCTCCTCATTGCAGCGCAGTGGGTACCAGAAGATCGGACGCCAGTTCGCGAAGTTCGTGCTCCAGTCACGATCTTTCAAGCACAGCCAACGCGCTCGGCAGATCCTGTGTGCAAACATCCCCAAGATCTGCTCGGACTATGGAATCGATTGCCAGTGGGTGTACGGGGAGTTAGCGACTCTGTGCAGGGTGCTTGATATGACGCTCGTTGTCAGGGAGATTGAGCCGTTCTACCAGTCTGTGATGGACGATCACCAGACCAATCCAACACCTGTGAAGGCGAATATGTCGGGCTGCCTGATCCCCCTTGCGTTGATCGTTGCTGTGCCCGCCTCGCTGATTGGTATGCGGGTGATTCTGTGGTGAGCGCCGTGCGCGGCACTTGAGAGGAGTGGCGTGAATGCTCTTCTATCTCGTGATGGCACTCTGCTTTGGCGCAGTGACCGCAGTTGCCATCCATGCCATACGGGAGTCCAGCCCCATTCCAACGCCGCGCAAGCCCTGATCGCCTCCCTGATCCGCCCCAAACAACACCGTGCCGCCCAAGCCGTTCGTGGCAGGGATCGGCACGGTGCAATGGGAGGCTGCGTTCGGGGAACCAGAGGGGTGTCGGGAGTAAGAGTCCCGCCGAATGGGTTCTCATTCACAAAGTGGGGGGATTTGCCAAAAGCGCCTCTCTGCGTGGCACTGGCGGTGCGACCAAAAAGGTCGCACCCAGTTCATCTTGGTGAATGCGTCAACAGATCTTCGCATTTCTTGACGATCGACCAAAGAATCGACCTCCGCATTCGACCCGTATGGGCTTCCAAGATGTCCCGCGGTATCTCGAGACCTCGAATAGTTCGGAGCTTCTAATGGCATCCGCTCGAGACCCTTGCCGCTAGTCTGCACGGCATGAGCGACGACAAGCCCAAGCCCACGATCGGCGGCGCGTTCCTCGGCGCGCCGCTATTCGTGCAGCGCATGGATTCAATTAATCCGTGCGCCGCCTTCGAGCACCGCGACGGCAAGCGCACGATCCGACCAACCTCCGAAGGGCATCTCGTCATCGACAGTGGCGACGGATGCAACCCCGTGACCCGACGGCAAACGATCCGCGACTACGAGCGACTGGTGAACGGTGGCGCACTTCGCACCGCCGCAGAAAGCGACTGGTCGCCGTGCGATTGAAATCGGAAGCCGAAGAGCGCCCGTTCAAGATTTTTATCGGCTGGATCCTCGGCGGCGCGATCGTCGGCGGAATCGCATTAGGCGCGTTCATCGCCGCGAAGTCCGACCTCACCACATTCCAAGGCTTCGCCGGGACTGTACTCATGGTGATCTACGGCGCTCTTTGTGGCGCGTCCTTAGGCGTATGCCTCGACGCATTCTTCTCCGCGTTCTTCGAAACGCGTAAGGACAAGTAACCGCACCTAGTCGCGCACCTCGAACGTGATCGGCTAATGGCATTCACGCGCCGCTAGTCTGCACGGCATGAGCGGGGCAAATGATCACCGTGATGCGAGCGGTCGGTGGATCCCGCCCGACAAGCGCGCCAAGCCTGCGATGTCGCAGCCAGTGCCAACGCCACGAGAGCCGACACCACCGCCACCACTACCACCACCACCATCGATGCATCGTGACGATCAACTCGCTCGCATCGAGCAATGGCTCGCGGCGATTGGGGACAGGCAGGAGAGGCATCGCCGATGGCAGATGTCGCATGTCACGGCGGCTTGGCGGTGTTTAGTGTGGGGCTTGTTGGTCGCGCTGGCGTTCGGTGTGATCGGCTTCGTGATCGGCTCCGCGTTCGGCGGGATCGTCGGTGCGGTGGTCGGCTTTATCTGCACGAGCATTCTCACATCAATCGATGTCAATCGCTCCTCTAACCGCACCTAGTCGCGCCGCTAGTCTGCACGGCATGAGCGACAGCAAGCTTAAGCGCAGGACCATCCTCGCGATCAAGATAGCGATCTTCAGCGCGATCGGCGGCGCGATCCTTGGCGCGATCGGCGGCGGGCTCATGGGCGCGTTCGTCGGCGCGGACTTCTTCGGGACCGGCCGCGTGTTGCGCGGCACGTTCCGCGGCGGCGTGGGTCACCAAGCGCTCGTCGGCGCGGGCAGCTTCGCGATGATCTTGGCGATCATCGGCGTGATCCACGGCGCGATCGTCGGCTGGATCGCAGGTGGGAGAGACGAGTAACCGCACCTAGTCGCGCCGCTCAAAGGTGATCGGGCGCAGCTCGATCCGCTGCGGTTCGACTTCGAGCGCGCAACGAGCGGGCATCCCGTCGACGCGGTCGAGCACTTCACGGATGGCACGAAGGTCGCCGCCTTCGGCGAGTTCGAGCAGGCGTCGTGCGATGCGAGCGTGCAGCGGCACGCCGTCGCCGTCGACGTGCTCGAGTTGCCGTCGAAGTTCGACCGTGATCGAACCGACGCCGACTGGTCTGCCCGAGGGATTCCCCGAGTGTCCCGCCATCCATCGACCGCCCGCGTCGCGTGAAGTATCAGGTTCGTTCACGTCAAAATCGTAGTGCCGTGCGCCAGTCGGTCGATGCGATACGGCATGACGAACCCGAGCGGGCAAGTGTGGCGTTCAATCGACGAGGCGGCGGCGGCACTCGGAGTCTGCGAACGAACCGTTCGCCGGCGAGTCGAGCGCGGCGAGTTCACGGTGCAGCGCGTCGGCGGGATCCTCACCGTGCAGGAACCTGCGCCGAAGCCCAAGCCGAAGCCGAAGACCCGCTAGGCGTTTGGCATGGCGAACCTGCGGGCGATGATCTCACGCGCTCGGGCGGCGATCTCCGGCGACGCCACCTTCGCCGCTACGTCCTCTGCGCCGTCGCGCCTCGTGAATCAGCGTGGCGCGGGGCGCCCGCGCCTAATCTAGAGCCATGAAGTGGGTTAAGCAATCATGGAAATCGTGGGTACTTCGCCGGGTGCCAAAGGCCCTACTGACAGTTGCCTTGGGTTCGGTGATCTTGGGCCTTGGCGGCTGCATTTCCGTCCCCGTCACCTACGCAACGCCTGAGGCGGATGCCGAGGCAAAGCAGTTCAAGTGCCCGGAAGGCTTGAGTCGCATCTACGTCTTTCGCGATGAAAACTTCGGCTACTCGCATCCGCTGACGCTGTCCATCGATGAACAGAGGATTGGTGACTTTGCAGCAATGACGTATGGGGTGTTCGATGTACGGCCTGGCTCCTACGAGTTCACATCCATAACGCCGGAGGCGACGGCGCAGCTCTTGGTTGATGCCGAGGCGGGGAAGATCAACTACCTGTGGCTTGAAATGAAACTGGGATGGATGTATCCACGGGTGCGCTTGCATCAGGTCGAAGATCAACGCGGCCAGACTGGTGTCAAGCGGAGCAAGATGATCACCTTCGCCAAGGCGGGGCGTGCTGAGCGGGGCGTTCAGGGAACGGCGTGGCTTGTCTCGCCCAAGCACTGGGTGACCAATCGCCACGTTGTCGGTGATCGAAAGCTGGTCAAGTTGGTCGGTTCCGACGGGACTGTCGTGGAGACGCGTGTCCTTGCCTCAGACGTTGCGAATGACCTAGTCGTGCTTGTGGCCGACGCCCCGCCGCGAGGTTTGACGCCGATCCCGTTGGCTGCGGGTGCACCGAAGGTGGGCGAGCGAGTCGTAGCCATCGGATTCCCGCTCGCGGACGTCATGGGATCAGAGGCCAAGCTCACGTCAGGCGACATCTCATCGCTGTCGGGCATCGCCGATGACCCGCGGGTGTTCCAATTCAGCGCACCGGTTCAGCCCGGCAGCAGTGGTGGCCCACTCATGAATTCGTCAGGCCAAGCTGTGGGCATCGTGACTTCAAAGCTCAACTGGCTACCTGTCGCCAAGGCCTCCGGTGCCATCCCGGAGGGCGTGGCGTATGCAGTAAAGGTGGCCTATCTCCGTCCCATGCTGGAGGGAATCACCCTCCCGGCTGGGGCAGATACGTCCCAGATGTCGCCGGCGCAGATCTTCCAGATGGCGGGAGCGGCGGTGTTTAGGGTCGAACCGTGAGGCCGCACTCCGCGCTGTGGCGGCACGATCTACGCGGGGGGCGACAGCGGGCTGAGCGTCTACGTTGTTCCAGCCTCCGGCGCCATCGCGCTCCTTGGCGTGGCAGGCCTCGTCGGCGCGCGCCGTCGTCGCTGACCCTCACTTCGCGCATCTCCGCCGGCTTCGGCCGGCGACCACACTCCTCGCCGTGTCGCCTTCGGGCGGCGCGGCGAGGTATCTTTCGGAACTCGCCGTCACAAGGACACGGGCGCCCAGTAGGGCCGCAGTCAAGCCACGGCTCCTTGCCAACCTTGCTGCACTATCGACAACGGTCGGCGCAGAGATCTGAGTAACCACAACTACGGCAAGTGGGCAGTGCACCATTAAGTGGCCTTCGGGTTGGGTTTTTTGGCAGTTCAGGATTTCAGAATACTGTTCGCCCACGGCGGCTTCTAAAGACCGAATCACAGGTGGGCGACGGGTAATTGCCGCCGGGTCGAGGCGCAATTTCCGAAATGCCCGCGAGAGCCCATCGAACCGTTGTGGATATTCGACCCGACGCAGGCGCACCGCCTCCTAAAACCTCCGACGCGGCGAGGAACTCCGGCCCGGCAGGCCCGCCGCTACTGCGCCCAAGAATATCTCTCCGAAGCAACACGCTTGGCGGCCTTGTTGAGTTTCGACACGATCAGACCCGCCGGGCTGTGGCTCGTGCCTTCCTTCACGCCACGCTCTGCGTCAAAGCAAGCTTGCCGGATTCGCTCCGGGTCTCGCTTGTGCTGCTCGTACAACGCTTCGGCGGTCCTTCGGGCCACACCATTCGTCACCATCCGCTCCACAAGCTGGTTCATGGAACGTGGCGCGGGAGCCGTGGCGGGTGGCCCGTCGGCGTCCTCATCGAAGAATCCAAATCCATCCGTCGATTCGCCGTCCATCTTCCGCCGTAGGCCCTCAAGGTCACGCCATAGCGAAGGGTCTTTGCGGGTATTGCAGTACTTCGCGAAAATCGCAACACCGGGATACCTCACGATCAGTCGCCATAGGTCGCTCTGGCGCAACCCATAGCGGTCTTCCGGGCTATCGCTGCGCTTGCCCGTGTATGGCGTAGCCGCCGCCTGCCAAACCGCTCGGCGCTTCGCACCGTCGGGGCAGAACTCAAGCACATCGTGGCGCTGCTGTGCGTTCAGCCCTTCGAGGGTGGGATCGGCTTCCGCCGTCTCGACTGTCTCCACCGGACAGGCCGGATCGGCTGGTTCGGATGGTTCGTCTGGTTCGGCTGCCTGCCCTGCGAAGCAATCCAAACCAATACCAACGGGCTGCGGCTCGGCATCGATTGATGGTGGATTGGTTTGTTTTAGAGAAGTTGAGTGAGAGAGTTGATTAGGCTCCGTACGTTTGTGCGTATCACTCTGACCTGATCGTGCGGACTCATTGGTCGAAACGTGCGGGCTCGCTGCCTTTGAGGCACTATCTGGAACGAGCAGGATCGTGTCCGCTTGGAGATTGAATCTCTCACGTTTGCCCGGCCGTCCGCCGGGACGCGAGACACGGCGAATGAGTGCCTTCTTGCACAACCCACTCAGTGCCTGTTCGACCTTCCGTCTCTTGCATCCCATTCGTATCATGAGCGCCTGCGCCTGCTTGTCGGGTGGGTCATCCTCCCTTGGCTCTACTCGTGGCCATACCCGGTAGGCCCAGCCGTCACCCTCCCTACAGCATCGCGGTTGCCCTTGAGATGGTTCAAGCCCGGCGTGCGTCCACAGTTCAATGCCCAACCGAAACTCCTTGTCGCTGACACCACGCTGGCGCGCTAGTGCGATCCATGCGCCTTGTGCCTCCGACACCGATGGAGGATCGCCGTGTGGCCTATTCCTACGAGGTACACTCCGAGGCATCCGAAACCTCCGCCGCGCTTCCAACGCGGCCCGTGCAGTTGATGATGCAGCCGCCTGGCAGGGCGGCTTCGTTGTTTGACGGGTTCACTCAGTCTGCGCGATTTCGCGTGGGAACTTGGCCGAGTTGCTGCTCCAGCCGGGCTACGGCTGCGGCGGCACGGGTGTCACAACTTCCACGGTTCTGCCTCTCGTCTTGCGCCAGCATTTCGCGGATGGCCGATTCGGTGGCGAACAATTTATTGCCAATTCGAGTGGTCCTCAGGCGACCCTTGAGGTGCCAGCGCCACAACACGGAGCGACTCGGGCGGTGGCCTGTCGTGTGTTGAATCACGTTTGCGATATCGCGCATGCCGAACAGCAGCTCGGCAGCCTTCTCTTTGTCGAAAGTACGCATCCAATGTTCCTTCGCGAAAGCGGGCCGTCGGCGGAGCCGACTGCCTGCAAGTGCGCCAGACCTTGCGCGAAGGGTGTCGTGTATCTCACGTCGAGACGCACGACTATGCACCGTTAGCGGCTAACGGGTATTAGATGTACCGATTATACCGTCGGTTCCTCTTGATCACGTCGAGCGCGCCGAAAAAATCTCAATTCGTGCGAGTGGCCCGAGCACAATCACAGGACTGCTCTGATCCAAGATCGAGTGCATTCCGACCGTCTCAACGAACCTCTCCAGGGCCGGACGAGATTCTCGATCATGCTTCAGATGGGAAATGACCGTCCAAATCTGCGCCTGTTCGTCATTGATACTGGCGGCCACCTCAGTTGCCTGTCGTGACCACGTAGGCCACCACTCGGGTTGAACTCGATCCGGTCCAAAGGCGTGCTGCCGGAAGAAGTCTGCCAGGCTCCTTCCACCCAAGTAAGGCATGCCTTCAAGGGCGCCGGCGAATCTCATCTTCCATATGCCAGGCACGACCTGGGTTGGGACAAGTGCGAGTCCTACCCTTTCGCCCACACATTGCATCGCCTTCGTAAAGGAGATCGATGTCAGCCGCTTGTCACGACCGTTGCGGTGACCGCCCTTGTGCCACACGGCTCCTTCCTCGTCGAGCTGGTAGCCGCTCAGTTCCGGCGAGGGAATCTGGATGCGTGCCTTGCGCGCATGACTCGTCATGCGACCTCCTCAATGGCCTTGGCGGCCTTGGTAGCGAGCAGGAGGCGGTCCCGGCTGTACCGCTGGATGATCGTGCTGCGTGGAGTATGGCCGAGCAGTGCGGCTGCTGCGGCCTCTGAACCCGTCCGGGCAAGGGCCACGGTTGCCGCAAGGTGCCGCAAGCCGTAGGGACTCCAGTTGGCACACCCAGTGGCGGCAATGGCCCGCCGAACTGCCAGCAGGATGGCGTTGGAAGTGAACGGACGCCCTCGGGTGTGCAGGAAGACGAATCCGTCGACGCCAAGCCTCATGCTGCCGCCGATCACGGCCAGGGCGTCGGCGTTGAGCGGCACCAACCTCTCGATACCGTGCCGAGCCGTCTTGTGCCTGGATGGCACAAAGTGCGGCAGCTCGCCCGTCAGATTCAGTTCGCTCCACTTGGCTTGGCAGGCCTCGCCCGGTCGGCAGCCTGTGGCCCGAAGGAAGCGGATGATCAGCGCTGCACCTGCCTGCCCATTCGCTTCCAGCCATCGCAGCACGATCTCCACGGCCTCGGGATCGGCCGCCTGCCGAGGAGGCGCCTCAGGTGCCGCACCATGCCGCAGACCATCGACAGCCTTGAGCGCCTCGAGCCGATCACCCGGCACTAGTTCCTCGCCCACGCCCCAGCGGATGCACCGCCTGATGGTGTTCATCATGCGGTTTGCCCACTGCCGAGAGCGGCCATCCTGCACCATGCGATCGCGAATGGCCTTAAACGCCCTCGGGCCGAACTCACAGACGCTCGCCGTGGCGTGCTGCCTGATGAGTTCCTTCGAGGCGTAGCCAGCCTCATAGGTTCGCTGATGGCGTGGGCCGAAGCGTTCCTGCTCTGCCAAGTACCAGCGCTCGGAAAGTTCCGCGATTGTGAACGCAGCGAGGGCCTGCCGAGAGCGGGCAGGCCTTTCGGGAGGCTTGCCTGCAAGGTGCACAGCAATGGCGGCGTGATAGGCCCGCCACGACTCCGGAGAGTGGGCGCGGCCGAGGTAGTGCATGCGACCCTTGAGGGACACATAGGCAAGATTCTTGGTCTTGTGGATGCGGTAGGCGGGCAATCGACGCATGGCTGCCTTTCCGAAGTCTGTACCGAAGTACAGGCTTCTGATCGGAGCCGCACCGAGCAACGCGCTCGGGTTAGGGCCGTAAGTGCGTGGACCCTAAGGCATTCGAGTGAAAGCGGGCAAAGGGACTCGAACCCTCGACATTCAGCTTGGGAAGCTGACGCTCTACCAACTGAGCTATGCCCGCAGAGGCACAGCAGTGTAACCGCCTGTCCTTCGCTTGCCACAGTGCGTTTG
>Ga0194126_10008878_pt1 | contig 13547 bp, 13 predicted proteins | sample TA2KigC150mmetaG_FD_148641 | JGI IMG/M metagenome (GOLD analysis project Ga0194126, IMG submission 148641) | Freshwater microbial communities from Lake Tanganyika, Tanzania - TA2015035 Kigoma Deep Cast 150m | ecosystem: Environmental > Aquatic > Freshwater > Lake | place: Tanzania: Lake... | reverse complement strand
ACTACCATTCTTATTGCCCCCTCCTGCGCTTTTACCTTAGACCTGAAAATACCGTCTTCTATTTTGGCACCTTGCTCTTCAGAAATATCTCCGGATGCAGCCATAGTGCCGATAAATAAACCTCCCGGCCTCAACACTCTCTCTATTTCCTTCATTGACTTTGGTAAAGTTTCCCAATTGTTATAGCAAAGCACCCCCCAGGGGATAACTGCATCAAAAGTATTGTCGGGATGATCAATTATTCCGTTTTTCATTAGCTTAAAATCAGAATTAAACCCTTCTCTTCTTATTCTCTCAGAAACAACCCTGACGGCTGTCTCGGACACCTCTACACCCGAGACCTCAAAACCTCTTTTTAGTAAAAATAAGGCGTTTGCCCCTGCGCCAAAACCATAGTCGAGGATTTTTTTATGCTTACTGGGATCAAGAATATGATAAGACAAGCTCACTAGGGTGCTTTCAGGGTACTGCAGCATAGATTTATTCTGGGCATATATATCTTCCCACACCTGCGTATTCACCTTCCATGCATTTTCCATGCTAATCCTCCGAATACTTTTTTATTTCTTCTAAATCCACGTTAAAAAACATATCAAGGATAGATAGCCCTTCGACAAATACACCCTTGTGAAATTGTTGATATACAGGAGGTTCGGATTTAATATATTTAATCTCGATACCGGATTTCCTGAACTCATTCTCTTTTAAATAATTTTTCCCTCCTGCCCCGCTTATATAGGTGTCTGCTTTAAAGTGTTTGCAGATATTCAGTATCAGGTCTGATTTTTTTCCGCAAAAATCCCACCCTGAAGAATAATAAACATCGGTTTGAATATTAAGCTTTCCGAATATATAACCCAAAAAAGCCTGGTTGATTTCTCCCAGAGAGAAATAACTCCCATCATAAAGCTTAGCCAGGTCCTTTGCAAAAACACTCCAGAATGGGGCTTTTGAATAAGAAAACAGAAGCGAATTAAAGTGCTTCTTCCTGAATCCCTGATCAGATATTTTTTTGTCCTTAATATGATCGGCCAGGCTTCCTGTTACCGGTATAGTCATCCAAAAAGGGCCATTTTGGTTCCTCAGGCGGTTTCTGTTCTGTATGCCGTTCTTCTGGAATTGAACATTATCCAGGACTACAAAGATATCGGCTAATGCGGCCTTTTTAAAATATGGTGGCCAGGGAATATATTCACTTTGATGTATTGCTATCTTTGTCATGATTATGCTTAAAGCTTTATCAGCTCGTCAGGAGAAAAATCGTTTTTTGCTCTTTTACCTATTACTTTGTCAAGATCAGCGGGACTGATCCCTGTTCCCGGCCGCTTAAAATCAAGCTTACTACGGCTTATAACTTCACCTTTTCTTATCGGTACCGCAGCAACAATGCTTCGCCTTGCAATAAGCATCGTTTCTTTTTCATCCGTGGATGGGCGCCTAACGCCATCACCCAAAGCGCATTCAACCGCTCTTAAGTCGGAGATCATCTGCTTGAGTTCTCCCGGTTCAAGCGATGCCTTGTGGTCCGGACCAGGTAAAGAACGGGAGAGGGTAAAATGCTTTTCTATTGCCGAGGCGCCCATTCCTGCTGCAGCTATAGACATTATACCGCCCATTGAATGGTCGGAGAATCCAACAGGCAGGCCGGTTCTTTTTCTAAGTGTCGATAGCACGGCCAAATTTAGCTCTATTGTTTTCGCGGGATAACTGGAAATGCAGTGCATCAAAACAAGCGGCCCCAGATAGAAGCCACGAGGAAAATCACGTTTCCAGGCCTTCTTTATCCAGCGGACAGCAGCAAGCACTTCCTCAAGATATGACATGCCCGTAGAAAGAATTATGGGTTTTCTTATATTTGCTATGTGCTCAATAAGCGGCTTGTTCGTTAGCTCCCCGGAGGGAATTTTAAAAATCTTCATGCCAATACCATCAAGCATGTCTGCGCTCTGAGGATCAAAAGGAGTAGACATAAAAAGGATGTTTTTTTTCTTGCAATAGGAACTAAGCTCATTAAAAGCTGAAGCCGGCAATTCCAGTTTTTTAAGCATTTCCAGCTGAGAACCGCTGTCTTTTGTATTTCTGATCTGATATTTTGCCTTAGCAGCGCCAGATGCTACGACTCTTTCTGCCGTAAAGGTTTGGAATTTTACAGCATCTGAACCGGCACTGGCAGCGACATCCACCATTTTAACGGCGGTCTCAAGCGAACCGTTATGATTGACCCCTGCTTCAGCTATCACAAAGATTTTTTTACTCATTCTTTCTTACTAATTTACAAGGATTGCCGAAGGCGATACAGCCACCTGGTATGTTTTCTGTAACAACGCTCCCCGAACCAATAATAGTGTTTGAGCCGATTTCTAGAGAATTTGAAACACAACTTCCTGCTCCGATATGTGTTCTAGCGCCTATTCTTACGCCTCCGCTAAGAACTGCTCCACAGGCTAAGTGCACAAAATCGGACAATTCACAATCATGCTCAATAACAGAAGAAGTATTAATAATGCAATTATTACCGGTCACTGCTCCCGCATTAATAACGGCTTTGGCGCCGACAAAGTTGCCTTTCCCAAGAACGGAAAAACGCGATACAACCGCTGACGGGTGAATAATATTAGGTAATTCTACGCCCCTTTGCTTTAACATCTCAAATAACCGTACTCTTAAATCAGGCTTGCCTATACTACCAACCGCTATGAAAAAGCTTTTTATGCCTCTTGTTATTGCCTTATCGATACAGGAATCGTCTCCGATTACCTCAAGCCCGCAAACTTTCTCGCCGGGCTTAAGATTAGCGTCAATCAATCCATAGATCCTGAAGTTATTGCCTGAAACAACCGCCTCTATAACTGATTTAGCATGCCCACCGGCTCCTATCAATACTATGTCTTCCATACGATTAATCTGCTTTTGATGATAGATTATGGAGTTCCTGTCTTTGGCCAAGATCTATCCAGCTTTTATCAGAAACAGGATAGACGCCGACCTTAAGTTTATTTTTGAGGCAGCGGCCAATCAAGTCGGTCATATGATAAACACAACCTTTCGGGATAAAATCCAATACCTTTGGCTCTGCGATATAAAATCCCGTATTAACAAGGTGGTCTTGTTCAGGTTTCTCGCAAATGCCTTTCAAAGCCCCTCCGTTCTCAATTGAACAAATGCCGTAGGGAATAGAGAAATGCTTCAGTGAAACAGCAATAGTAATAAGGTTTCTGTTTTTCTTGTGATACTTGAGCATATCGGAATAATCCGCCTCTATCAAAACATCGCAATTGCTTATAAAGAATGTCTTTCTTATAATATCTTTAACAAACCCCAGGCTCCCTATCGTGCCAAGCGGCCTATCTTCTTCAATATAATTGATATTGAATTTACCTGAACACTCATTAAAATAGGCCTTTATAATCTGTGCCTTATAATTCAGCGAAAGATAGAAATCCTTACATCCGTACTCGAGAAATTTGTCCATAACTATCTCGAGCATTGGTTTTTCGCCTATAGGCAAAAGCGGTTTAGGCAGGATATTAGTAAGAGGAAGGAGCCTGCTCCCCTCGCCTCCTGCCATTATTACCACAGGATACCGGTATATAGGCTTAAACCTTCTGAATTTCTCATTAAACAAGTCGGCCCACCACAGAGCCGAAACGACTTTCATGTTTCTGGCAAGAACAGGAATACATTCAATGCCTTTTTTTACCATTAACTCTTTAGCCTGCTGAAGTGAATATCCCTCTTGCAGGAAAACCGGCTTCTTATTCATTACCTTGGCGATATTATCATGCAGGCTCCTGTCTTTTAAAATCCACCTTCTGATATCCCCATCCGTTACGACTCCGAAAAGCCCGCCCCTATCATCAACGACAAAAACTATCTTCTTGCCTGTCTGGTCTATTTTTTTTAGGGCTTGCTTTACCGAACAATCCAAACCAACCGTGATCTCTCTAATTCTTTCCATTTTTACCCTTAAGCCGCACTAAAACCGAAACTACTTCTTCAATCTCTCTCTCTCTTAAGCCGGTGCCGCAAGGCAAATTGATTATTTTCTCAAATAATCTAGGCGCTTTATCTATCTTATATGACTGGCATTTTAAATACGGGCGCTGAAGATGGTTTAATTTCCAAAGAGGCCTTGTTTCGATATTGTTATTAGAGAATGCCTTCATAGTTTCTTGCCTTGACCTGCCAAATATTTCCTTTTCGATAAGAAGCGGGTAAAACCACAGATTTGCCCGCGTGCCAGGAGGCGGCTCAAGGAAGGATAACCCAGCAATGGGAGAAATAAGTTTTCTATATAACTCTAAATTCTTCCTTTTAATGGCAAGGAACTGGCCTAAGAGCTCAAGTTGCGCAAGGCCTACTGCCGCGTGTAAATTTGAAAGCCGCAGATTATATCCGGCTTCTCTATGAATATAACGAACCGGGTCGTCCTTTGCCTGGTCTATTAAATACCTTGCCTTTTTTGAAACAGTTTTTTTACGGCTCAAAATCATGCCTCCTCCGGCCGATGTCACAACCTTATTGGCATTAAAGGAATAAACTCCGAAATCGCCTATGCTCCCGGTGAATTTTCCAGAGAACTTCCCGCAGGTATAATAAGAGCCCAGGCTTTCAGCGGCATCCTCTATGACTGATAATCTAAATTCCCTTGCAGCAGCGCAAACCTCTTCCATTCTGCAGGGGTTACCGAAAACATGCACCGGAATAATGGCCTTAATAATCCTGCCGGTTGTTTTATTTATTAATCCCCTTGCTGTCATCTTGCATTCTTTTCTGCAAAAATCTTGCAACTTCTCAACATCGATATTTAGATATTCATCGCAGTCCATAAAAATAGGCGCCGCTCCCCGATGCCTTACAGCATTCACAGGAGAGATAAAAGTCACTGTTGGCACGATAACTTCATCCCCTGTTTCCACTCCAGAAAGCTCAAGAGCAAGTAATAGCGCCGAGGTGCCGTTAACACAGGAAACAGCATTCTTGATTTTGAATCTATTGCAGACTGCAACTTCAAATTTCCTTATGAATTCACCCGCGCCGGAAATCCAGTTAGAACGAATGCATTCGTTTACATAGTCAAGTTCTCTGCCGCACAAGTTCGGCGCTGACAATGGTATTTTCATATCAAACATTGTAAATCCCGCTCTTGTAACTCTTCCTATTCTTCTTAATCCAGGAAATTGTTTCCAAAAGCCCTTTCTGCAGGCTATAAACCGGCTTCCAAGACAGAATTTCTGAAGCTTTCTTTGTATCTGCCAAAAGGCGTTCAACCTCGCTCTTAGCCGGCCTTATACGGCTTTTGTCGCACTCAACGTCAATTACTTTACCGGAGAGCTTAGCAATAAGCTTTGCCAGGCATCCTATGGATATATCCGTATTAGAGCCGATGTTAAACACTTCACCATTCGCTTTCCTGGATTCAGATGCTCTGACAAAAGCAGAAATTGTGTCTTTAACAAAAGTGAAATCTCTTGTTGGGGTAAGGGATCCCAGGCGAAGCTTTCTTTCATTGCTATGTATCTGGCTTATGATAGTCGGTATTATAGCCCTTGCTGACTGCCTGGGGCCATAGGTATTAAACGGCCTTATCACAGTTACGGGAAGCCCAAAAGAACGGAAGAAAGACAAAGCGATAAAGTCGGCTGAAGCTTTGGTTGCCGCGTAAGGAGACTGAGGATTTATATCGTGTTTTTCGGTTATTGGGACAAATTTTGCCGTGCCATAGACTTCGCTTGTAGATGTATGTATGAATTTCTCAATATCTGAATCCCTTGCTGCCTGAAGAAGATTCAATGTGCCTATCACGTTTGTTTCAACATAGGAGTCAGGGGAATGATATGAATACGGGATCCCTATCAGGGCGGCAAGGTGGAAAACTATTTTTACGCCTGAAAGTGCTCTTCTTACAATATCTCTGCTGCGGATGTCTCCGGTAAAAATTTCGATATTCCTGTTTTTTTTACCTTCCAGCCATCCCCAGTCATTCCTTGAATTATATTTGATTAATGCCCTTACACTATACCCTTTTTCCGCCAGGAGCTCGCAAAGATGCGACCCGATAAACCCCCCTGCTCCGGTGACAAACACCTTTTTCTTCATGTTTTTGTCCCGTTTGAATGTTTAATTTTTAACTTCTCCCATTCCTGCTTAATCTGGTTATACTCGGATTCTTTCTTCTCGAGAAAATGCCTCATAAGATCAAATCTGTGTTTTATGCCCTTGCTAGTAAGGATATAACCGATTTTCGTCAATTTTCCAGGGTTATTAGAGAAGCTTTTTGCCTTGATAATACCCTTATTAATCAATGCCTTGAGGAGGTAATTTGTTTTACCTAAAGAAATATCGAGCGTTTGGGAAATACCGCGTTGAGTAGCGGCAGGGTCATTTTCAATCGCCCGTATAATATGAAGAATTTCTTCTTTGGGGGGTTGTTCAAGCATTGAACATATTGTACCAGCACATCTTGCTTTAATCAAGTGATTTTACCGGTTTGTTTAATAAAATTCAGGCTGGCGGGGTGCGGCAAGAAAAGTGCTGGCTGACACACTCTTCTATGGTCGTCTCGATATCTCTGATATTGAACCCGGACCGCTCAAGCTTTCTTACCGACAAGATCAGGTTTGTCCTGACAAGCTTTAATTGCTTGAGGTTTATGGACTTGTATTCAAATCCTGAAGAACATTTCTTATATCTCTCCATTAGATTCCGGTATCTCAGCGGATGCTTATTTACAATATTAAAAATCCCTTTTGCATCAATTTTTATCAGATGCATCAAAGCTTTTATGAAATCCGGAATATATGTTACAGAGTTGGGGACATCGATGACTTTCTTGTACTTGATTAATTTATCAAGAAGGTTCTTAGGGTGTGGGCGGCTGTCTAAAGGTATTCTTATCCTTACGATAAGCACATTAAATTTCTTTGATAAAACATCCAATGCTCTTTCTGAATAAATTTTGGACCTTGAATAAAATAAATCGAAATAATCAGGAATAATGTTCTCGGTTACCGGTTTTTGTTTTTTGTAATCAAAGTGGTATATGCATCCACTGCTTATGTGGATAAGCTTGATGTTATGCCGCAAACAAGCTTCTGCCAGAATGATGGGGACAAAGGCATTAGCCAGGAGAGTCCTGTCCTTATCCAGCTCACAATCATCCACATTGCGTCCGGTAGCGCCTATACAATTAATTATGATCTTAGGCCGGAACTTCCTGATTTCTTTTTCAGCGTCTTTCAACGAACGGATTCTTCCGGAAGACACCCTGCATTTAAACGCCTCCTGCAGCCTCAAACCGATAAAACCTCTGCCTAATATTAGTATATGTTTATCCATTCGTTAAAAAAAAGGGAAAGGGACGTCCGTCCCCTCCCCCTTATCAGCTATAAAACTCCTTACAATCCTCTTTTCACCATAAATTCGGCTAAATCAACTACCCTGTTGGAATATCCCCATTCGTTATCATACCAGGAAAGCACTTTGATAAAATTATCCTGGATGACTTTGGTGCTGCCTCCATCAACGATTGACGATAATACGCAATGATTGAAATCAGCCGAAACAACAGGATCCATAGTAAAACCAAGGATACCTTTCATCTTGCCTTCTGAGGCCTCTTTGAATGCTGCGTTCACCTCTTCGACAGTTAATTTCTTAAGCATGGAACAGCTTAAATCAACAACAGACACATTCGGCGTAGGCACGCGGATAGCAAAACCGTCAAGTTTACCTTTTAACTCGGGAATAACTAGCCCTATTGCCTTGGCAGCGCCTGTAGAAGTCGGGATCATAGAGACGGCAGCCGCACGCGACCTTCTTAAATCAGAATGGGCCATATCCTGCACTCTCTGATCATTAGTATACGAATGTATCGTAGTCATCAGGCCCTTTTCAATGCCCCATTTGTCGTTCAAAATCTTAGCTACAGGAGCAAGGCAATTGGTGGTACACGATGCGTTTGATACGACATTATGGTTTTTAGGGTCATATTTATCGTCGTTAACGCCCAGAACAATAGTAATGTCCTCGCCTTCAGCAGGAGCAGAGATGATGACTTTCTTGGCTCCTCCCTTTGTAATGTGGTTCTCTGCACCCTTGACTTCCTTGCCTTTTTTATTTACTCCGTCTTTCTTTACGGTAAATAACCCTGTTGACTCGATTACGATCTCAACTCCCAGGTCCTTCCAGGGAAGCTCCGAAGGGTCTCTTTTGGAAAGCACCTTTATAACTTTTCCGTCGACAGATATTGCATCATCTCCGGCTACCTTAACCTCTCCGGGGAACCTGCCATGCACCGAATCATAATTAAACAAATATGCATTACTTTTGGCATCAGTCAGGTCATTTACAGCCACAAGTTCCAGCCCGCAATTCTTTTTTTCGAGTATTGCGCGTGCAACAAGCCGACCGATCCTTCCGAAACCGTTAATACCGACTTTAGTGCTCATTTGTTCCTCCCTTTGTTATAATGCTTGTGTTATTTAAACGTCCTTCAAATATTGTGCGGCTAATTCCGGCGGAGTAGGGACAAGGTAAAATCCCGTGCCCCATTCAAAACCTGCTACGCGGGTAAGCTTTGGCATAAACTCCAGGTGCCAATGATAACCATCACTCCCCCCGTCACCGTTAATAGGAGAAGTATGTATGATGTAGTTATAAGACAGGTTTACAAAAACTTTTTTGATTTTTGTAATTGTGTCCTTTAAAATTGCAGAAAATGCCGGGATCTCTTCAGCAGACATCCTGCAAAAATGGCTATTGTGCTTTTTTGGCATAATCCAGATTTCAAACGGGAAGCGGGAGACAAACGGAAAAAACGAGACAAAATACTTATTCTCGAGGATAATCCGCTCCTTTTCCTGCGCCTCCTGCCTGATGACATCGCAAAAAATACAGCGTTCACGGTATTCATAATAATCATGCGCGCCTTTTAGCTCTTCCATGACATTTTTAGGCACCATCGGAAGGGCAATAAGCTGCGTATGCGGATGCTCCAATGATGCGCCTGCGGCAGCACCGTAATTCCTGAAAAGCATTATATATTTAAAGCGCTTGTCTTTTTCAAGGTCAATGATCCTGCGGCAGCACATACCGATAAATTTCTCAACTTCCTCGTTCAATAAATCGGGGATATCTTTATTGTGGTATGGCGTTTCGATCAATACTTCATGCGCGCCTATACCGTTTGACATATCATATATCCCCAAGCCGCGCCTGTCTATTTCCCCCTCAATCTGCAACGCAGGGAATTTATTAGGCACGACTCTCACCTGCCAACCGGAAGTATTGGGCTGAGTATGCAGGTCCCTTATTGAATCGATCTCAGGAGGAGTCATGCCTTCATTACCGTAGCAAAACGGGCAAATCCCGCTAACTTTAGGGATGTATTGTTCATGCCCATAATCCTGCGGCGAATTTGGATGATCGGTGTCAACAATAACCCATCTGCCGACTATAGGGTCTCTCCTAAGATCAGACATTATACTTGGACCTCGCGTAAGAATTTTGCCGCTTCTTCCGGCGGTAAAGGGCAGATGTAAAAACCTGTCCCCCATTCAAAGCCCGCCACCCTTGTGAGCCGCGGCATGATTTCAATATGCCAATGGTAATCGTAATCAATGCTCTTCCAATAACCCGACTTATGCCTTCTGAATGGCGCCGTATGAATAACATAATTATAAGGCGGGTCATTGAGGCCCTTTTTTAGTTTTGCAAGCGTCATTTTCAATATTTTTGCCAGATTCTGCCTGGATTCCATATCCAGGCTTACAAAGTCACAAGAATGTTTTTTGGGAAGGATCCAGACCTCAAAAGGAAATCTTGCGGCAAAAGGAGTGATAGCAATAAAACCGTCAATATCCAAAATCACCCTGTCTTTTGTTTCAATTTCCTGTTTGATTAAATCGCAAAAAATACACCTCTCATGATAATCGTAATGCAGCCGCGCACCGACAAGCTCTTCTTTTACTCTTTTAGGATTAACCGGCGTGGCAATCAATTGGGATTTACTGTGTTTAAACATGCCCGCACCTGCGGACCAGCCATGGTTTTTAAACACCATTACGTATTTAAAACGCCTGTCTTTTTCCAGATCAATGATCCTGTCAATATAACAAGAGATTACCTTTGCAATCTGGTCTTGGCTTAAATCAGACATACTCTCTATATGTTTATTAGTTTCAATGACTATTTCGTGAGCGCCCACTCCGTTCATCAGGTCATACAACCCTTTGCCTCTTCGGTCAAGCTCGCCTTCAATACGCAAGAACGGCGCAATGCTTGGCACAACCCGCAGATCCCAACCCGGCGTATTTGGGGCGCTGTTTTTGGGCCTGATCGAATCAATCTCAGGAGGTGTCTGCGATTCGCTCCCTTCGCAAAAAGGGCAGGCCTCTTCCTTAGGGCCTTCAGGGGCGCCTTTAGCGTACTGATCAGGCCGCCTTGCGCGTTCAGTTGCTATGATCACCCATCTTCCTATAACTGGATCTTTGCGTAGTTCCGGCATTAAATTAAAATTACCTCTGGTGTTTAATTTTAATTTATCCCGCCCTCAGGGCGGGATTTCCAAATACTGAGGAGTTATTCTAACACAAATACCCTTGTTTGCAACTACTTTTTGCCCAAAAGGCATTCTCCGACGGACATTTTATGCCCTGACAAGAATTCCGATGTAAACATCCTTCTTTTTCCTTCAATCTGCAGCTCTTCAATGACCAAATCACCGCTTCCTGTTGAAACAATAAAATAATCTTTCAGCACTTTTATCACTGTCCCCGGCGTATTTGATCCGTCTTTCTTCTCAAGAGGCAAAAATACGCTTGTTTTGAATATTTTTAAAAGCTTACCATTTAAAAAAGCATAGGCCCCTGGCCACTCATAACAACCGCGCACCAGGTCATGGATTGACTTGGCGCTGGCATTCCAGTCGATCAAACCGTCTTCCTTCTTCAGCTTAGGCGCAAAACTTACAGCTGCTTCATCCTGAGCAGTAAGAATATAGCCCCCTCTGTTTATCTTATCGAGTGTTTCCGTTAGCAGGCAAGCTGCGGATTTAGAAAGCTTAATCCCCAGGGTTTGAGAATTATCCTCCGCTAAGATCATTTCCTGCTTATAGCAAATAATCTCACCCTGGTCCATTTTCTCGTTCATTTTTATCGCGGTCACGCCTGTTTCTGTCCCGCCGTTTATAATTGCCCAATTTATCGGAGCTGCTCCCCTGTATTTAGGTAAAACAGAAGCATGAATATTAAGACAGAATAGCTTCGGCAGATTTAAAACTTCCCGGGATAATATTTGCCCGTAGGCGATAACAACAAAGATATCGGCATTTAAGCTTTTTAGGTAATCTGCAGATTCTTTAGAATTGACTTTAAGCGGTTGATATAGTTTTAGCCCCGAAGTTAGCGCAGCTGATTTGATCTCAGTGCCGCTGACATTCAGGCCCCTGCCGCTCTTTTTATCAGGCTGGGTAACCACACAAAGCAGTTCGTGGCCGGCTGCCCTGACGGCCTCTAAAGAAGGTAAGGAAAATTTATCGCTTGCGAAAAATACTATTCTCATTTTAAATGGGGTCCATATCAACGGTAACTATTATACCTGAATGCCGGAAATCTTTTAAGTTTATTTTCAAAAATTTGGATATTTTCTCCGGCCAAACACTGCTTATCAATATCTGCCAGTAATATTGCCCCCTTTTCTGGGGCGGCTGTGACGGGTTAATGGAAATGATGCTGATTGATTTCTTTTTGTTTGAGTTTTTGAGTATTTCAAACAACTTCGAGCCAACACCTTCGACTTTTTCTTCGTCTGTGCCTCTTAATTTCACAAGACAAAAATGTTTAAAAGGAGGAAATCCGAGCGCCCTTCTCTGCTTGAGTTCATTTTCATAAAAAACCAGAGGGTCATGGCTAATAAGCGAAGTTATGCTATGGTGGCTGCTTAAAGATGTCTCGATGAATATTTTCTGAGAAATAAACGCTGCCAGGTTAAAGAAAATCGAATATGCCCTTTCTCCGGCGCGAAAATCTGTCCTATGCAAAGTACTATCTATGGATAATATGACCCCCAGGTCAAATTTAAGCTCCGGCATCTTAATTACGCCTTGTGTAGCGACATAAATATCCGCGCTATCCGTTTCTTCATTATAGCCACCATCATCCAGCCTTTTAATCTTAGCTTGCGGGAAAATCCGGGAAAGTTCGCTTTCAATCTTCTCCGTGCCTCCTCCGGAATACTTGATATAACCGGAGTTGCATTCAGGACAGATTTTAGGCGGCTCAATTTTATAATTACAATAATGACAGACTAAATTACCGCTCCTGTAATGGTATACGAGATTACAATTACAACGGGGGCATTTTATGGCTTTGCCGCAATGGATACAATAGGAGCTCGTCGCAAACCCTCTTCTGTTGATAAATAAAAGGGCCTTTTGTTTATTGAGAAGGGCGTCGCTTATTGAATCGGCCAGGAATTTTAAATTAACTATGCCTCTTTGCCTCACATAGCTGGAAGCGCCTTTTAAATTAATAACCTTGACCTGCGGCCAGATAAAATCCTTAAGCCCTGAAACATATTCTGCTTTTTTTTGTTTAACCAGGTAATAACTTTCTAAAGAAGGCGCGGCCGAACCAAGGACCAGGTTAGAATTATCGATTTTCTGGCGCATAATGGCGATTTCCCGAGCATGATAATGAGGGGACTGGTCCTGTTTATAAACGGTATCTTCTTCCTGTTCTATGATCAGGACACCGGGATTATTTACCGGCGCAAAAACAGCAGAACGGGTGCCTATTATAACCTGCACTTGCTGCTTTCTTACTCTCAGCCATTCTTCAGTAAAATCCTTTTGCTTCCGATACAGAACGGCAACCGTTGCCTTCAGCTCTCTTTCAACCAATGACTTTGCGCCTTTGATTGAATGCGCATCGGGCAGCACAACTATCCCTTGTTTCCCCTCCCCCAGCGCAAACCTCAGCTGCTCGATATAAAATACCCATCTCTTTTCATTTCTTAGTTCATGGATAACCGTGATTTTTCCGCTCTGATCTTCACTATTCTTAATGTCAGAGACAAATGAATCTTTGATCTTTTTGCTGCTTAAAGGGAAAATCGCATCCAATGCCTCTCCGTCGGTGCAGCAATAATAAGCAGCCATCTCACCGGCCAATGAAATCAAATTTTTATCCAAAACAGCAGATCCATCTATAAGAGAAATTATCTTTTTCAGGTTTTTTATGCTGCTTTTCGAAGTTATCCCGATGACAAATCCTGATATAATGCGCCTGCCGAAGGGGACTTTTACCCTCATGCCTATATGTAACTTATTTTCTAATGCCTGAGGGATAATATAATCAAACGGGCCGCTGACCGCTAAGTTAAATACTACCTTTGCATACCGCATCAACAAGCTCCTTAGCTGCCGAGGGCTTTCGGAGAAGCCCTATCTTTTGTTTGATATGTCTTAACTTATCCGGGTTATCCTTATATTTAAGGACAACATCACTTGCTTCTTTTGCGCAGGATGCGCTTACGCCGATACCTGC
>Ga0194126_10008872_pt1 | contig 13552 bp, 13 predicted proteins | sample TA2KigC150mmetaG_FD_148641 | JGI IMG/M metagenome (GOLD analysis project Ga0194126, IMG submission 148641) | Freshwater microbial communities from Lake Tanganyika, Tanzania - TA2015035 Kigoma Deep Cast 150m | ecosystem: Environmental > Aquatic > Freshwater > Lake | place: Tanzania: Lake... | reverse complement strand
AAGGATGCGCGTGAATTTCCCGTTCGTGTACAGCAGCGCGCTTTGGTATTCGAATACCACGATGCGGCGCATGACGACGAATGCGCCGAGAATTCCAGCCATCGCAAGGAGCGCAGCGATCAGGGCAATTTCCATGGTCGTTCCTTTCTTGAGATCGATCCACACCGAAAGGCCGCAGGCGCGCGGCGGAGGTCTTAACCTGCAGAGCCGTCTGCCTGTTGCACAAGGCCGGCCCTTCGGCATGGAGGTTTGGGGGTCGAACCCGTGACCAGCGAGGGTGCAACGCGCGGGACGAAACCGGAGAGTCCGGCTGCGCCGCTCCGACCCTCGATTCGCCTGATGTTACCATGCCTGCGTGGGGCGGGTAGAGACTCATTTATAATGCATTCCCGATGGTCGATTCCAAATTGATCCTCGTCTCCGGCGCGACCGGTTATGTGGGCGGTCGACTCGTCCCCAAACTGCTCGAGAAGGGCTACCGCGTGCGCTGCATCGTGCGCGACCCGGCGCGCCTGCGCGAGAGGCCGTGGGCAGGACGCGTCGAGGTGGTCACCTGCGATGCGCTCGACCGCGAGGCGCTGACCAGGGTCATGCAAGGAGTTTCGGTCGCGTACTATCTGATCCACGGCATGCAGGGAGGGAAAGACAGCGCCGAACGCGACCTGCAAATCGCGCGTAACTTTGCCCATGCGGCGGAGGTGGCCGGCCTCGAGCGCATCATTTATCTGGGCGAGCTGGTGGATCCCACGGCGGATCTTTCGCCCTACCTGCGCTCGCGGCATGAGACCGGTCACCTGCTGCGATACGGCCGCGTGCCGGTGACCGAGTTTCGAGCCGGCATGATCATCGGCTCCGGCTCGGCGCTGTTCGAAATGATTCGTTATATAACAGAGCGTCAACCCATTTTGGTTTGCCCGGCCTGGTATTTCTCTTATGCACAGCCAATCGCCATCCGCGATGTACTGAGTTATATGACCGCCGCGCTGGATACTCCGGATTCCATCGGCCGCGTGATCGAGATCGGCGGTCCGTCAAGACTGCGTTATGCGGATATGCTGATGGGTTATGCAAAGGAACGTGACCTGAAGCGCCTGCTGATCCCCACGCCGGTAAATGCGCCGCGCCTCTCCGCCTATTGGGTGCACATGGTCACGCCGATCCATTGGCGCGTGGTGCTCCCGCTCATCGAAGGCCTGCGCGCAAAACTCATCGTGCGCGATGACACGGCGCGGAAACTCTTCCCGCAGATCGCGCCTCTGGATTATCAATCGGCGGTGCACTTCGCGCTCGGACAGATTCATCGCGACAACGTGGAGACATCCTGGTCCGATGCGCTGGTCACCGCCATGGGCGATGTGAAGCCGTATGAGTTCACGGTGGAGGAGGGTATGTTCATCGAGCGGCGGCAGGTGCTGCTCGACCTGAAGCCGGAGATTGTCTTTCGCGCCTACAGCGGCATCGGCGGCGCGCGCGGCTGGATGTACATGGACTGGGCCTGGGCATTACGTGGTTGGATGGACAAGGCCATCGGCGGAGTCGGCATCCGCCGCGGCCGGCGCCACCCGGATGAGATCCACACCGGCGAGTCGCTGGATTTCTGGCGCGTCGAGATCGTGGAGAAGGACGCGCGCATGCGCCTGCGCGCAGAGATGAAAGTGCCGGGCAAGGCCTGGCTGCAATTCGATTCGCAATCGCAGGATGGAAAAACGCTCTTCACCGTCACGGCCTACTTCGCGCCGCACGGCCTGAGCGGATTTTTGTACTGGTACGCCATGTGGCCGTTCCATAAGTTCATCTTCGACGGTCTGACGCGGCGCCTCGCCTCGCGCGCCAGGATCCTCGCCCGCGCATATTGATGAGGATCCTCGTCACCGGTTCCACCGGATACATTGCCAGCCGGTTGATTCCGCAGCTGCTCGAACACGGTCACGCGGTGCGCGCGCTGGCGCGCAAGCCGCAGGTGCTGCGCGGCCGCGCCTGGTTCGAGCGCGTTGAAGTGGTACAGGGCGACGTGAAGGATGCGTCTTCGCTTGCGCCGGCCCTCGATGGAATTCACACCGCGTATTATCTGATCCATAACATGTCCGCCGGGCGCGGGTACACCGAACGCGAACTCGAAGGCGCGCGCAACTTTGCCCGCGCCGCGCAGGACGCCGCGGTGAAGCACATCATCTACCTCGGCGGGCTGGCGGACCCGCAGCAGCACATCGCTCCGCACATGCGTTCGCGCATCGAGACCGGCGCGGCGCTGCGCGCGGGAGAAGTCCCGGTGACCGAGTTCCGCGCCGGCGTGATCGCCGGCTCCGGCAGCATCTCCTTCGAGATGATCCGCTTCATGACTGAGCTGTTTCCGGTCGTCCCCGGGCCGCGCTGGCTGAAACATAAATCGCAGCCGATTGCCATTCAGAACGTGATCGATTATCTGCTGGCCGCGCTGGAAAACTGGGACGGTCACGGGCAGGTCTTTGAGATCGGCGGCCCACGCATCGCGGACTATCAGGAGTTGATGCGGAGGTATGCGCAGGTCCGCGGATTGAAACGTTCATTTTTATTGTTCCCGTTTCTTCCGGTCTGGTTCATGGCCTTTGGCATCGACCTGATGACGCCGGTGCCGTATCGCATTGCCTACGCGCTCGTGGGAGGACTCTCGGATGACAGCGTGGTGCTGCACGACGATGCGCGCCGGGTCTTTCCTGAGGTGGAGCTGATCGATTTCGATTCGGCGGCGCGTGACGCGCTGGCGCGCTTGCATCCGCGCACAATCGAGCGCGTCTGGGACGACGGTCAACGCGCGCGCCGGGTTTTGAAACACGAGGGTTTCTTCATCCATCACCTCGCCATGGATGTGGACGCGGCGCCGGGCGAGGTCTTCAAGGTGATAACAGATATGGGTGGCGAAAAAGGCTGGCCGTTCTCAAATTGGTTGTGGAATTTTCGCGGCGGGATTGATGGTCTCTCCCTCACCCTCAATCCCTCTCCCGAAGGGAAAGGGGAAGTAGGTCACGTTTTAAACGTGACCTACGAGATCGATTCCCTCGAACCGGACCGCTTGCTGCTGCGTTCCCGGCTCAAGGTGCCCGGCGAGACCTGGATCGAGTGGCGCGTCGCTGGTCAGCCGGGCGGCTCGCGCATTACCCAGACCTTCTACTTCGCCCCGCGCGGGTTGGGCGGCTTCCTCCATTGGTATTGGCTTTACCCAATCCGCGCCTTCCTTCTTGAGCGGGCGGTCGGTGCCATGGCGAAGGAGACTCAGGGGAAGTGACCGTTGTCTGCATAGCCCTCCTGCGGACCCGGGCGGTTCCCTTGGACCTAACCGGAGACGACTCAGGCACCCGCCGCATGATCAACCGGCGCTTAAAGACACCTCTTATTTATGCTTAATCCATGATACACTTCTGCACATCGTTCAGGCTGGATCGTTGAGACCTTCGGAGAAGAGATGGAAAACAAATTATACATAGGCAACCTGCCCTACACCGCCACGGAAGAGGATCTTCAGAACCACTTCAGTGCTGCAGGTACCGTGACCTCCGTGGCGCTGATCAAGGACCGGGGTACCGGCAGGGCCAAGGGATTTGGGTTTGTGGAGATGGCCACCGCCGAGGAAGCCCAGAAGGCCATCAGCATGTTCCACGGTCAGGATTTCATGGGTCGCACCCTTACCGTGAACGTTGCACGTCCGCGCGAGGATCGTCCCCCTCGCGGTGGTGGACGATAAGCATACGATGCTCCAGCCCTGAACCTTGAAAGCAAGCCACAGCCCTGCCGCCGCAGGGCTGTTTTCTTCGGTAGCAAGAAGGAGTTGCGCTCATGGTCGACTTGATCTGTTTCATCGACGACGATGACCGCTTTGAAATCCCGCTGTTCACCCAAACCTTCGGTGATGATTTCGATTTGATCGCGGGGACCAGCCTGGAGGCCTGCCGGCAGGCGATCGTGCGAAGAGCGGATCGGATGCCCGGCTTGTTCGTGCTCGATTTGTATTTCCCCTGCGGCCTCCCGGATGAGAAGGTCATGGAAGAGCTTGCCGCCCATCCCATTGAACTCCCGAATGACCGGGCGGATCTCCGCCAGGCGTATATGAATTTTCTTGCCGCAAGGGATCGCCTGAACAAGGTTCTCTCCGCCCGGAAGCAGGGACCGCAGGGAGGCCTCCAACTGGCGGCGGAGGTCCATGGCCGGTATCCGAACATCCCGATCGTCTTCTATTCGCGCAAGGCGACTGCGGAGGATGTGCTTCGATGCATGCAACAGGATGGAGTAGTCGATGTGATCACCAAGCCCACCGGCAGGGATGACGAAGATACGGTGCATCTCACGTTGAAAATGAAAGGGGCAATTGCCTCCCGCTTCCTTGTCGCGCTCGACCCAGGGAATCGACAAAGGATGGCTGAGGTTCGAAAGGCGGTCGGTCTTATAATGGAGGGGGTAAATTTCTTCAATCCCGTATGAGACCAAGTTTAGTGTAAAAGGAATCGAACATGGCAATGGATAAATCCACCATCGACCTCAACCGCGCCTCCACCGGGCGCATGCGCGCGCTGGCCGAGCGCCTGAGCGATGAACAGATCCAAACCCGAGTCGGTGAGCACTGGACGGTCGCGATCGTCTTCGCCCACCTCGCCTTTTGGGACCGACGCGTGATGTACGTGCTGGATATGACGGAAAAGGACGGGAAGCTCTTCATCCCGGAGATCGATATCTTCGTGAACGATCTTTCGCTTCCGTTGTGGGCGGCTATCCCACCGCCCGAGGCGGCCCGCATCGGCATCGAGACCGCGGAGGCTTTGGATCGAAGGCTGGAAGGGTATCCTCCCGCCCTGCTCGAAGAGATCTTCAACTACAACAAGCGCTGGGTCGTCCGCGCCCTGCATCGCAACGAGCATCTGGATGAGGCCGAGGCCGCGTTGAGAGGTGGATGACGGACGATGGACGATGGACGATAGACAATGGTCCATCGTCCATCGTCCGCATATGCTCCCGGGATGTCAATTCAACACTTCCGTCAAGTGGGGAGTGGTCTTCAGGATCAAATCCGTCCCCATTTTTCTCAACTCCGCTTCCTCGCCGAAACCGCATAATACCCCCACCGTCTGTGCCCCGGCGGTCCTGCCGGCGCGGATATCCACCGTAGTATCCCCGATCATCACGCAGTTATCGGGCGGCACGTTCATCCTGCGCGCCGCGAACAGCACCGGGTCGGGGTAGGGTTTGGTGTGTTCGACCGTCAGGCCGGTGACGATCACATCGAAATACTTTGCCAGGTCGAACTGCTCCAGAAAGCCCTTGGTGCCTCGCTCATCGCGGGAGCTGACCACAGCCATGGGATAGCGTCCGTGCAACTGCCGAAGCATTCCGTCGACCCCTGGCACAAGCAGGAATCTGCGTGAGGACTGCCGTCGGTGGCGGTACATCCAGTCGATGATCGCGGCCATTTTGTCGTCCACTCCGAGCGCATCGGCGAGGCTGAGCAGGGCGTTGCCGGGGGATTCGATCCACATCACGAAGCGGCGCGCGATTCGATCGGGGTCCCGAAAGAGGAATCGCGGCAGCAAGCGGGAAACCCTGCGGGCGTACAGGTCATCGGTATCGCTTAGCGTTCCATCCACATCGAAGCACAGCGCTTTAATTCGCATAGGATCAAGGGGCATGGCGCAATTGTACCAAAGGGGCTATACTTAACCTTTAAGCGGATCATTCTCCTCCCCTGCCGCCCGCCGTTTCCATTTCAGAGTGCTGCGTAAATGTCTGAAGGGAAAGCACCGTTTTTTCCTTGCTTTTCGCATACAAATTTAGGTATTTATGCAATAGGCAGTAGAATCTGGAAATATGCCCGAAGATCGCAGCCGAGCCCTGCTTGAACTACTGATAAACGTAAGCCGCGAGGTGGCCACTGCGCTGGATCTGCGCACAGTTCTGCAGCGCCTGATCTTTGCCGCCCTGCAGCATGTGGGCGGGGAGCGCGGCAGCATCGTGGTGCTGGACGACCAGGGCAAGCCGGTGGACGCGACCATCGTTCATGGCAAGCAGCTTCATGAACATACGACCATCCAGCTGCGCGATACCGTGGAACGCGGCCTGGCCGGCTGGGTGGTGCAGAATCGCAGGGCGGCGTTGGTGCCGGATACCAGCAAGGACGAACGCTGGCTGCGCCGTGCCGACGATGCTGTGGAACAGACCGGCGCCAAGGCCGCGATCTGTGTGCCCCTGATGGCACGCGAACGCCTGGTGGGGGTACTGACTCTGGTGCACTCGGTCCCCAACGTCTTTGATGAAGAACACCTTGAGTTGATGCGCGCCATTGCCGACCAGGCCAGCGTGGCGGTGTTGAATGCGCGCCTGTATACCGAAAGCCAGAGGACGGCGCGCGTCATGTCTGCGCTGGCGGAGGGGGCCGCGGCGATGAACACCTCCCTGGAAATGCAGGATGTCTGGCGGCGTGTGCTCAACCAGACCATGCAGGCGCTGCAGGTGGAGACCGTGGCGCTGGCATTGATCGACCCGGCCTCGAGCGAACTGGTCTTCCACGCGGCGGCCGGGCACAATTCCGGCAACATTCCGGGCCGGCGCGTTCCCCAGGATGCCGGCCTGGCAGGCCTGGTCATCACCGGCAGGCACGGCGTGATTTCCTCCAACGTCAATCAGGACAGCCGCTTCAGCGAGGTCGACAAGTTTGGAGGGATCCAGATGCGCGCCGTGGCGCTGGCGCCGATCCAGGCTCAGGGCAAGGTGATGGGCGTGCTCGAGGCGGTCAACCCGGTCTCCGGCGCCTTCGACCCGGATGCGATGCTGGTGATGGCAGGCCTTGGCAGCCTGGCGGGTTCCACAATCCAGAACGCGCAGTTCATGGAGCGGCTGCAGCAGGCGCATCAACACTACCGCGAGCTGTTCGAGGACAGCGTTGACCCGATCCTGATCACGGATTGGAACGGCAGGATCCTGGAGGCCAACCGCCGCGCTGTGGCGTTAAGCGGTTTCAGCGGCGACCAGCTGCACGGTATGAGCATGGACAAGCTCCACGACATCAACACCCGGAAGACCGGTATGCAGTATGAATTGCTGAAGGCCATGGAATGCAATTACGAATCCTCCCTGCATCAGCAGAACGGCGGATCGGTTCCGGTGGAGGTGCACGCCCGCCGCGTGGAATTCGAGGAGGCGGATTCGATCCAATGGATCCTGCGCGACATCACCGCCCGCAAGGAGCTGGATGCCCTGCGCGATGACATGACCGCCATGATCTATCACGACCTGCGTTCCCCGCTCGGCAACATCGTCTCCAGCCTGGACATGATGAACTCGTTCCTGCCGGAGAAGGAGGGCACGCTGCGGTCGATGCTCAACATCGCCAACAATTCCACGGCGCGCATCCAGCGCCTGATCAATTCGCTGCTGGATATCAGCCGCCTGGAGGCGGGCCAGCATGTCATCGACCAGAAGGCGGTGGATCCGATCGCCCTGCTGATCGAGGCGATCCGCGACGTGCAGCCGAGTGTGAACGGCCGTAACCAGAAGCTCGAACGCAAACCCTCCACGGTCCTGCCGCTGATCTTCGTGGATGTGGACATGATCCACCGCGTGTTGATCAACCTGCTGGAGAACGCCAGCAAGTTCACACCGGTCGAGGGGCATATTGAGGTAGGCGCGGAAACCAACGGCACGTACGTCAAATATTCCGTGCGCGATAACGGACCCGGCATTCCCGAGGCGGATCGTGAGCGCATCTTCGAGAAATTCACGCGCCTGCGCGGCGGGAAGGAAAGGGTCAGCGGCCTGGGCGTGGGCCTGGCGTTCTGCAAACTGGCGGTGGCCGGCCATGGCGGGCAGCTCGGGTTGGAAAGTGAAGTGGGGAAGGGTACCACTTTCTGGTTGACCCTGCCGGTGGCGCAGAGGAAAGTGACCGGGCAGTTGAAGCGTCAGACCGGCCGCCTGATGCTGATGAAGGCGGAAGAATCCTGATCCATTACGTGCTTCGCGCGGACTAATTCTCGGGCGTAATGGAAGGTTGCGCGATGCAGAATCCACGTGCTGCGAAGAGTGAAATCTAACCCAGGAGCGCCATGCAGGAAGTCGTCAGGAATGTATTCATCGAAGACCAATTTCCCGGTGTGACCCTGGGTGTGATCGTCACCGACCGCGGGCTGATCCAGATCGACGCCCCGCCCTCGCCGGAGGACGCGCGTTCGTGGCGCGCTTCGCTGATGAGCCTGGGCGGCGGGCTGGAACGCGTGCTGGTCAACCTGGATGCGCATCCCGACCGAACCCTGGGCGCGCGCGCCATGGAATGCACCGTGATCGCGCATGAAAAGACGGCCTACACGTTCCGCAACCGGCCTGGCACATTCAAGGCGCAGGGAGAGGAAACCGGCGCAGACTGGGAATCCATCCCCGGCCTGGGCAGTGTTCGCTGGGCGCCCCCCGAAATCTCGTTTGACGATACCCTCACCTTGCACTGGGGCGAATCGCCGTTGGTGCTTGAACATCATCCCGGGCCGTCCAACGGTTCCATCTGGGTCAATTTGCCGGCGGAGAATGTGTTATTCATCGGGGATTCCGTGCTGAGGAACCAGCCGCCCTTCCTGGCCGGTTCGAATCTAAAGGCGTGGCTGTCCTCCCTGAACGCCCTGCTCGATTCCCCTTACAAAGGGTACACCATCATCAGCAGCCGCGGCGGCGTTGTGACGACCAGCGTCATCAAGAACCAGATCGACTTCCTCAAGCACGTGCACGATAAACTGGAGCGTCTCACAAGCAAGAAGCCGAAGCCGGCGACGACCGAGAAAATGGTCACCTCGCTGCTGACCTGGTTCAAAGCTCCGGCGGCGCGTCAAAAGCAGTATGGTCAGCGCCTGAGGTATGGCCTGCTGCACTACCATTCACGCCAGTACTATCCGGCGACCCGTTCGCATGAAAGTTGATTTGAGCCTGCGATCGAGCTCTTAATCGTGAATCGAACGGCGTGTTCTGGCGACCTTCAAGGGTTGCCTTTTTTTGTTGCCTTCGGCAATTCACATGAGGTCAGGCTGGATACGCTACAATTGGGCGAACAACCATGACGAATCTGAGACCGCGCGCCTTGAAAATCCATGGACAGCTATTGCAATCCTTTGGGGAGCCGGCCTGGCGCAACCCGCTGCCGGCCGTCGACGAACTGGTCTCGACCATCCTCTCGCAGAATACGAACGACACCAACCGCGACCGCGCCTTCCACGCCCTGCGCGCGAAATTCCCAACTTGGGAGCAGGTGAGCGATGCCAAGCCTTCGCAGGTAATCGCTGCCATCCGTCCGGCGGGTCTGGCAAACCTGAAAGGACCGCGCATCCAAAAGGTATTGCGCGCCATCACCGCGGAACGCGGCTTGCTCAATCTTGATTTTCTGGCGGATCTCCCTGTTGCGGAAGCGCGCGCCTGGTTGATGAAGTTCAACGGTGTTGGGCCGAAGACGGCCGCAATCGTGCTCTGCTTCTCGCTGGGCAAGCCGGCCTTCCCTGTGGATACGCACATTTATCGCGTCAGCGGACGAATCGGATTGCGTCCCGGGAAGATGACCGTGGAGCAGGCGCATCCGCATTTGGAAACCCTGTTCCCGCCCGAGACCTATTATGCCGCGCACCTGAACCTCATTCGCCTGGGGCGCGAGGTGTGCCACGCGAGGAAACCAGAGTGCCCAAGGTGTCCCGTTCTAAAACTTTGTACATATAAAGACAAAACCACTTAATGTGTCATTCTGAGCGACCAGCGGGAGCGAAGAATCTTGGTTTGGGTGTAAACGGAGATTCTTCGTCGCCACTCAACTGCACTGCAACGTACGTACGAAGTCCCTGAGCCCTTCGGCTTAGCTCAGGATAAACTCCGCGAGTGGGAGTGCGGCGCAAGTGTCGTGGCTCCTCAGAATGACTCATGGTTGTTATATGGACCAACCACCCATCAAAGTTATTCTTGAAAACCTCGGGGTTCCTCATCGAGTGTTTCGTCATGAGATGCCGGTGACATCCCTCGAGCAGGCTGCGCGCGAGCGCGGTCAACGGCCGGGGCAAATCGTGCGTAGCATTCTCTTCCGCGTGCGCGACGGCGAATACGCCCTGGCTCTGGTGGCAGGCGAGGCGCAAGTCTCGTGGAAGAGGCTGCGGAGGGTCCTCGGGCGTTCGCGGATTTCCATGGCCACAGAGCAGGAGGTGCTGGAGGTCACCGGCTACCGGATCGGGACGGTGGGTCCCTTCGGATTGCGCAGGCCGGTGCGTATCCTGGTTGAGGCAGGTGTGCTGCTTGAGGAGCAAATCTCGATGGGATCGGGGATGCGCGATCGGGCGATCATCCTGAAAAGCGCGGACTTGGTAAAGGCGCTGGGGGAGGTCGAAATTGTGAATCTTTTCGATGGTGACCCATAAGTACCGGGCGCGCCTCAAGCAGGAGAAATGGGTTATAAGTGAAGAACCTGGATTTGACGTGATATGAATCCACGCGACCTGCTCCGCATCACCAGCCGCACGTTCGCCCTCGGGATCGAGCGCCTGCCGCGCATCCTGTGCGATGCGGCCACGCTGGCCTACCTGCTGCTGCGCGTCTCCGATTACCTGGAAGACAATGAGGAGATGACCGCGGATGAAAAGGTCATCCTGCTGAACTTGTGGGTGAACATCCTGCGCGGGAGCCAAACGGTGGATGAACTGACCTCCCGCGTCGTGGATGTGGATGTGAGCAATCCGGATGCCATTATCGCACAGCACGCGGGGGAAGTCCTCTTGCAGCTGCGATCCCTGCCCTATGATGTGCAGGAGATGATCGTCCAGCATGTGATTCACACCACCCAGGGCATGGCGCGCTGGACGCAGACCGGTCCCAACCTGAACGACGAAGCCGACCTGGACGATTACATGTTCGAGGTGGCCGGGCGCGTGGGTTACCTGGTGACCCAATTGTTCGCCTGGTACTCGCTCACCATCCGCCGCAAGGTGAATGAGATCATGCCGCTGGCGCGCGAGTTCGGGCTGGGGCTGCAGACCGTGAACGTGATCCGCGGCCTGCGCCAGGACTTCGACCGCGGCTGGATCTACGTGCCCAGGAAGTTCCTCTCCGCCATTGGCATCTCCTCGGAGCAGTTGTTCGATCCGATCCATCGCCAGGAGGCCTTGAAAGTGCTGGACCTGTTGACTGACAAAGCCGAACGTCACCTGCGCCACGCATTGACCTATGTCAAGTCCCTGCCGTGGTGGCAGCACGGCATCCGCCTCGGCTGCATCTTCCCGCTGATGTTTGCCATCCGCACGCTGGCGGTCAGCCGGCGCAACGCCCAGGTCTTTGAGAGCGAGGCCAAGATCACGCGCGAGGAAGTGAAGAAGATCGTGCTCGATTCGACCCTGTGGGGCTGGTCAAACCAGTGGCTGGATCGGTACTACGATGAATTAAGTGTGGTTGAGAAATAACCGGAACGCAAACAACCTCTGTCTCCGATTTAGCTGGTGGTCATTTCCCGTTTGAGACTCTTGTTGGCGTGGCTGTTGCGCTTGGAAGCGCTGGCAGGACGGGATTGTCTATAGGATTCTGAGCTGGCGCTGAGATAGGCGCCTGTTCAGGTTCGCAGGCAGCGAGAAATAAAACACACAGCCCCCACATTGTGAGTAATCCGGATGATTTCATGTTCAATCCCTCCCAGTTGTCGGAAGCCTTAGTCCGCTTGCGATAGCAAATCCGCGTCGAGCAGATCCTGCGGGCGTCCGGCAACGCGTTTCGAAGCAATGAGATCCTGTTTTGAAATGAAGATGACTTTTAACCCCCCGAAGTCCACCTCCACTCGCCGGTTCCAGCAGACGTCGAATTGAATTCCTGGGATTCTCATCAGGATGTCCACGCGTATGGGCGGTACGCCCATTTGAAAAAAGGAACCCTCTTCCGAAAAATCAACCGGGGTTAAATCTGTCAAAGGGGCGCCAAACTCTTGCAGTGCATTGTAAACCGCTTCCGCATTTACGGCATCGGTGCTGATTAGAATGTCGAGGTCCTTGGTAAAGCGCGGCTCGGCGTATTGAACCACCGCGTATCCGCCGATCACAAGATACTTAACGTTGTGGTCGTTGAAAATGCGTAGCAGATCGCTGAAGTCTGGGTTGACGAACATCGCGTCCTTTTACCTTCATGGAATGAAGGATCATTTCCCATAGAGCATCGAAGCGGGCTTTCGGAGTCTGTGTTTGCCAGAACCGCAGGTCAAAAGATCGATCGAGGTCACTCAGCTTGCCTCGCCGTTCAACGATATTTGTCTTCATAGCCACCTTTATAACATGATTTCGTGCTTTTGTTACATTCCCAATCCCAATTTTATATTCACAATCTGATCGCGGATCTCCGCTGCAGACCTGGTGGGACCTTCGGCCGCCCGCGCAATGCTGCGCGAGATGGGAATCAGCAATCCCTTGCCGTCCTTTCGCAGGCCGGCCTTCAAGGCGATCTCCAGTTCCCCGCCCTGCGGGCCGACGCCGGGAGCGAGGAACCACAGGTTCGGCACTACGGTGCGGATATGTTTCATCGCTTCGATGTGCGTCGCGCCTACAACCAGGCCGATGTTGTTATTGGTATTCCATTGTTGGGCGAGGTGGGCGACATGTTCATAAAGATGGACGGTGGACGATGGACGATTGACCGTGGTCGATGGTCCATCGTCTATGGTCACCAGGAGATCCTGCAAATCCCCGCTGCCGGGATTGCTCGTCTTGCATAAAAGAAACACGCCGTTCTCCGGTTTTTGGATGAAGGGCTCAATGGAGTCCCGGCCGAGATAGGGGCTCAATGTAATGCCGTGCGCGCCGAGTCCTTCGAACGCGGATTTGGCATAGGCTTCCGCGGTGGAGGCAATGTCGCCGCGCTTGGCATCCAGGATGACCGGAATCATCGATCCAAGTTTGCGGGATTCCTCCGCGATTGCATCGATAACCTGTTTCAACGCAGTCCAGCCCTCCGCGCCGAAGACCTCGAAGAACGCGGCATTGGGTTTGAACGCTGCGGCGTAACGCGCTGTCTGTGTGACGAGGTTCAGGCAGAAGTCCAGTGCGGATGCGGCGGTGGGCTGCTTGAGATCGCTGACGTGTGGATCGAGTCCAACGCACAGGAGCGAGGAACAATCGTCGACGCGTTTTTCTAGGAACGAGAAAAAAGATTCCATTCAGATTATCCAGAGTTGTGTAACCCTGAGCCGAAATCCTGACCCTGAACGCAGTGAAGGGGAAGGAGCAGGCGAAGGGTCTCGCCGCAGAGCGGCGGGATTCTTCGGACACGGTGTGTCCTTAGAGGTTGTGAATCAATTACCATAGGAGCATTCAGTATCAAAAAATAGTGGAAAAAAGAAGGCGCAAACAACGTCTCCGGTACGTCCCGAACTCCTTCGGTCCTTGGAGTATCGCGGCTGTCTGCAATTCCAATCTCATACTCAATACTTGAAACAGGTTGTGAGCCAGGGCATACCACAGCAGCACCGCTTCCCACACCATGCGAGCTCGGTGATCTTCAACCAGCAAATCATCCAGCGCGGCATAGCGCATGGCAATTTGCTGGCGATTGG
>Ga0194126_10008863_pt1 | contig 13558 bp, 11 predicted proteins | sample TA2KigC150mmetaG_FD_148641 | JGI IMG/M metagenome (GOLD analysis project Ga0194126, IMG submission 148641) | Freshwater microbial communities from Lake Tanganyika, Tanzania - TA2015035 Kigoma Deep Cast 150m | ecosystem: Environmental > Aquatic > Freshwater > Lake | place: Tanzania: Lake... | reverse complement strand
CCTTCAGCTCTTTTTCCATGGATGCCTCCTATTGTCTGATTGCCATATGGCATGCAGATAATAGGAGGAAATATCAATCCTGTCAATACAAATCTCTTTTCATCCTTACTTTTTTGTCGCAGACCCAATGGCGAACTCCTTGAAAAACTTCTGCGGCGGTGCTATATGATCAAAAGGTTTTCAAGGTCATGTTTCCGACGGGAACAATGAAACCGCTCGTCGGCAATCATCGGAAGAGGACGAATGATGTCCAGTAAAATCTTGACACTCTGGGATGGGGAGCAGATCAACGAAGCGGATACCCGGATCCTCCGGACCCCCTCCACGGAGGCGCCATGCCCCTTCGACAAAGCCACGAAGGAAACCATCCGTGTACTGACAAAAGCCTTTCTGGAGCGGGAGGAGGCGGTGGGGCTCGCCGCCCCGCAGATCGGCATCGGCAAGCGGATCATCGCCATCCGAACCAGGGGTTTCGACGATAAGGACATCAATCTTAAGAAAGAGGAATTCGAGATACTCATCAACCCTCGTATCACCCAGTTGCGGGGAGAACAGGTCGTCGGAGAAGAGGGCTGTCTCTCCTGCCCGGAGCTCCGTGTCGAGATCAGCCGTTACCCGGAGATCAAGGTCCGGGCCCTGGATATTGATGGCCGGAAGGTGAGCAAGCGCTACCTCGACTTCGCCGCTCGTGTCGTACAGCACGAAATGGACCACCTCGACGGAAAGCTGATTGTGGACTACGACGGGTCCGCCTACGTTCCGAAAAAACGCCGGGATTTTTTCGAAAAAATCTTTCGGGACAAATAGAGTAAGGGCTAATTCAGTATCTGGCTCAGGAATAGCTTGGTCCTGTCATGCTGCGGGGAGTTAAAGAATTCCTGTGGCGTATTTTCTTCCACAATCCGGCCGAAATCCATGAACATCACCCGGTGGGCCACGCTTTTGGCAAACCCCATCTCGTGCGAAACCACGATCATCGTCATCCCTTCCTCGGCAAGGTTGACCATCACATCGAGGACCTCCTTGACCATTTCGGGATCGAGCGCTGAGGTCGGTTCGTCAAAGAGCATGATTTTCGGTTTCATGCAGAGACTGCGTGCGATAGCGACCCTTTGCTGCTGGCCGCCGGAAAGCTGTCCGGGATACTTCTTCGCCTGATCTTCGATATGCACTTTTTTCAGGTACATCATGGCCATCTCTTCGGCGTCCCTCTTGGGTATCTTTCGAACCCAGATGGGGCCGAGCGTGAGGTTTTCGAGGATGCTCAGGTGAGGGAAAAGGTTAAAGTGCTGAAAAACCATGCCGACCTCTTCCCTGATTTTTTCGACATTTTTCAAGTTGCTGGTGAGCTCGATGCCGTCGACGACAATTTTCCCCTTCTGGAGCTCCTCAAGACGGTTGATGCACCGGATAAGCGTCGATTTTCCCGATCCCGATGGGCCGCAGATCACGATGCGCTCCCCCTTGTAAACCGTCAGGTGGATATCGTCCAGGACATGCAGATCGCCGAACCACTTATGCATGCCGGTAATTTCGATCATCTTGTTGTCGTCGGATCGGTTGATGCCTTTTTTCAGCGTCTCATCGCTCATAAGCCCTCTCTATGAATGCAGCTCCTTTTCAAGGCGGCGGCTGTAATTCGACATGGCGTAACAGCACACAAAATAGATCAGCGCAAGGAAGATGTATGCCTCCGGGCTGAATCCCATCCAGGACGGGTTACCGAGCACGGACCGGGTCGTTTTGAGAATATCGTAGAGCGCGATGATCACCACAAGCGAGGTATCCTTAAATGCGGAAATCAGTATCCCTACCGTGGGTGGAATAACGATTTTAAGCGCCTGGGGCAGAACCACCAGCCGCATCTTTTGAACATAATTCAACCCGAGGGATTCCGCGGCTTCGTACTGACCCCTAGAAATAGCCTGTAACCCACCCCTTACGACTTCGGCGATATAAGCCGCCGTGAACAGGATGATCGCCGCCTGTGCACGAATGATCTTGTTCACCGTCAGTCCCGTCGGGAGGAACAGGGGAAACAGGACCGCGGACATGAACAGAAGGCTGATCAGCGGGACACCCCGTATCAGCTCGATGTAGAGAATGCAGATCGTCTTTATCGCGGGCATCTTGGACCTTCGCCCGAGGGCAAGTAGTATCCCCAGGGGATATGCCGCAACCATCCCGAAGACCGAGAGCATGAGCGTCAGGGGGAGCCCACCCCACTGGTCGCTCTCGACAGGGGTCAATCCAAAAAGACCCCCCCGCATCAGAATACCCATGATGAAAAGTCCGGCGATCCAGATGGCGCCGAGGGACCTGTTCCAGTGATTCCTGTTTTTACTGTAAAAAAGGAGGCCGATGAGGATGATCATCGCTACGGTCGGCCGCCAGTGCAGTTCGTAGGGATAGAAACCAAAAATGATGAACCGCAGGTTGGCCGGGATGATCGACCAGCAGGCCCCCTGGCCGGCCCGGCACTGGTCGGCGGTCGAGAACCAGAGGCTGTCGATGAACGCCCATTCCACGAAGGGGGGAATGATCTTGTAGAGGAAAAGGCAGACCAGTATCGTTACCGCGGAGTTAAAAACGCTGTTGAACAGGTTGGATCTCAACCATTGCCAGACCCCTGTCGTGATGACCGGCGCCCTCGATCCATCCCTTTGATTGCTCTCTTTTGATACTGTAACCATGACGACCGCTATCTTTCCACCAGGGCCATTTTTTTATTGTACCAGTTCATGAAAAGCGATGTCAGCAGGCTGAAGCAAAGGTATACCAGCATGATCAGAGAAATCCCCTCGATGGCCTGCCCGGTCTGATTGATCGTCGTGCTGGCGACGGAAACAAAGTCGGGAAATCCTATGGCGACGGCGAGCGAACTGTTCTTGGTCAGGTTCAGCATCTGGCTCGTCAGGGGCGGAATGATAACCCTCAGGGCCTGGGGCAGTATGACGAGATTGAGGATCTGCCCGGGTTTCAGACCGATCGCCATGGCCGCCTCCGTTTGCCCTTTGCCGATGGCCTGGATGCCCGCCCTGACGATTTCGGCCACGAAGGCGGCGGTATAGAGGACAAGCCCGAGCAGGAGGGCCCCGAATTCCGGGCTCACGTTCAAGCCGCCCTGGAAATTGAACCCCGAGAGTTCGGGAACGCTCATCTTATGCGGCGCCCCGGCAATGAGCCACACAGCGAAGGGCAGGCCGATGATGATTCCAAGCGAGCATGCGAATACGGGGAATACCTGACCTGTTTTTTCCTGGCGTTTTCTTGCCCATCTATGCAGTATATATGCGGCGAAGCAGCCCGCAACGGCCGCAGCGGCCATGCAGGCATGGGCGAGGTGCGGTTCGGGCACCGCAAAGGCAAACCCGCGGTTGCTCATGAACACGCCCGCGACCGGTTCGATCGCTTCCCTCGGCGCGGGCAGGATGTCGTAAAAAAAGGAGTACCAGAAAAATAGCTGGAGCAGAATGGGGATGTCCTGCATCACTTCAATATATACCGCTGCCAGCTTTGCGACCAACCAGTTCGTCGAAAGTCTTGCGATTCCCAGAAATGTCCCCAGAATGACCGTCAGGACAATGCCGACAAACGCCACTTTAAGCGTGTTGAGCACGCCGACGAGCAGCGCCCTGATGTAGGTATCGGCGGCGGAATAGTGGATCAGCGACTCGCCGATTTCAAATGACGCCTGTTTGCCGAGGAATCCGAAACCGGTGGCAATGGCCTGCTTCTGAAGGTTTGCAACGGTATTGCTGAAGAGATAGTACCCGAGAAAGCCGACCGTGCAGAGCGCCGCGATCTGGTAGGCCACCGCTCGCACCTTCTGGTCGTTTAGGAAAGAAATCCCCTGCCTCTTATCGAGAACTGAATTTAAGGAAGCGCCGTTTTGCATGTATTTCCCATATCATAACCGGAAAAACCAGGAGTTGCATCCTCTGCTTCCCGGTGCGGACGGAAAAAGGCCGATACGCCCCGTATCCCCGCCATAAGGCGGGGCGTGCGGGATGCGCTCCCGGTCCGGCGTGCGGAGGGGATATGATTTCCAAAGCGCTTCAGGTGTGCTTCCCCTCCGCCATTCGCCATGAAACCCTGACCAGTGGATTCCTCACTCTCTCATCATCGAAATGGCGGGGAGTACATCAGACCGCCGTTCTTCCAAAGCGCATTCAGTCCGCGTTCCAGCTTCAGAGGGGTATTTTTCCCTACGTTGCGCTCGAAAACTTCCGCATAATTCCCCACCTGCTTGATGATATTGTAAGCCCACTTCTCGTCAAGCCCCAGGGCTTTTCCGTTGCCGGCGGCAACGCCGAGAAACCGCTGAATGGCGGGGCTCGTGCTTTTGAGCATCTCATCCACGTTTTTCGACTGGATCCCCAGCTCTTCCGCCTCGATCATCGCCAGGACCGAATAATTGACGATGTCTTTCCACTGATTGTCTCCGTGGCGCACCGCAGGGGCGAGCGGCTCCTTTGAGATAATGTCGGACAGGATTTCATAATCGTCCGGCCTCGGCGCCACGGCGCGGATTCCGGCCAACTGCGATGCATCGGAGGTCAGTACGTCGCAGCGTCCGGCAAAAAAGGCTTTGGCCAGTTCCGCATTGCTTTCGATGACGACCGGTTTCATCTTCATCCGGTTCACCCTGAAATAATCGGCCACGTTGAGCTCCGTCGTCGTGCCCGGCAGAACGCACACCGTCGCGCCATCCAGTTGTTTGGCATTCTTGATCTTCATTTTCCTGGGAACCAGGAAGCCCTGACCGTCGTAGTAATTGACTTGGGCAAAATCGAGGCCGAGCTCCGTATCCCGACCGAGGGTCTGGGTGGCGTTGCGGCACAGCACATCGATTTCTCCCGATTGGAGCGCCGTAAAACGCTGCACCGCCGTGAGAGGAATAAACTTGATCTTGTTCGCATCGCCAAAAAGAGCCGCGGCAATAGCGCGTCCCGTATCCACATCGAGACCGCGCCAGACGCCTTTTTCATCCGGCTTTCCAAACCCGAATAAATCACCGTTCACACCCACCTGGACGAACCCTTTTGCCTTGATTTTGTCCACGGTCGGACCGGCAAGAGCCGTCCCCGACAGTGCGACCATAACCGCCACGATCAACCACAACTTCGATAGCTTCATCCTTTCCTCCTTTCCGGTTTGCTTTTCCTTAACAGATTGTGCGACTCGACGCAAAACAGACTTGTTTAATCCTACCCTTACGCTCCCCTATTTGCCGAAAAAAGTCAACAGGATTTCACAGCGGTTTCGGTGAGCAGGGCCTTGAGGAAAGCGACGCCTGCCTCGAGCTGAGCCACGGGGATATGCTCCTGCGGCGAATGGGGATCCCCGACGCCAAGACCGAGCCCTACACAGGGAAGGCCCCGGGAGTTGAAGATGTTGGCGTCCATGCCGCCGCCGGTCGGCTTAAGACGGGGTTCGATACCGATCGCACGGGCCGCGCGGAAGGCGTTTGCCACGACGGGATGCGACTCCGGGATGGTAAAGGCCTCGAAAGGCGCCTCCCGCCGGACGGTCAACCGCGCTCCCGAGTCCGCCGCCGCTTTCTCGAAGGCCGCGAGAACCGCCCGGACTTCCCGCTCCAGCTTTTCCTTGTCGGTACTCCGGACCTCGATCGCCACTTCCGCCCGGTCGGGAACGATGTTTCGGGCCTTACCCCCGCTGATGACGCCCACATTCAAGGTCGTCTGCGCGTCGATCCGACCCGAGTGAAGAGAGGCAACGGCGGAGGACACCGCGACGATGGCGTTTACTCCCTTCTCCGGACAGACCCCGGCGTGCGCGGCCTTCCCTTCCATAACGAAATCCAGATCCACTTTGGACGGCGCCTGGTTGATGATGCTGCCCACATCCTCGCTGCTGTCGAGGATATACCCGTAAGCGGCGCGCAAATCGGCGTTCAGGTGCTTGACTCCGAAAAGCCCCACCTCTTCCTGAACGCTGAAAACAATCTCGATGTCGCCGTGGGGGGTGTCGTCGGCCTGCAGCTCGGCAAGGACGGCCAGAATGATGGCGATTCCCGCCTTATCGTCCGCCCCGAGCACGGTTTCACCGTTGCTGTAAATGATCCCGTCACGAAGGATCGGTGTCATCCCCTCGGTGGGGCCGACGGTATCCATGTGGGCGCCGAGCAGGATGACGGGTGCCGCTGCATTTCCCGGCACACGGACAAAGACGTTGCCCGTATCGCTGCCCGTCATCGGCGCCGAATCGTCCACCCGCGGTTCCAGTCCCAGCTCGCGGAGCCTGGCAACGAGATAGGCGGCCACCGGGGCCTCCCGGCGGGAGGGGCTGTTCAGCGAGGCCAGGGCGATAAACTCATCCACAATCCTAATCTTCATAGATTCTTCCTCTGTTGCTTGTTCGCATACATCGCTCTGTCCGCGGAGGTAATGAGTTCTTCGATGGAAGAGGGGTTTACGGGGTTGTAGTAAGAGCAGCCTACGCTGATTGAAAGTCTGTATTTCCGGTTTTTCTGTCTATTGCGTCTGGCGATCATCGACTGCAACCGGGCAGTAATGATTTTGGAATTTTCTTCGGTGATATGAATGGCGAGAGCGGCATATTCATCTCCCCCCAGACGGGCAACGATGTCGGAGGCCCTGAAGGTCCTTTTCAGCACGTTGGCTGATTCAATGAGCGCCCGATCTCCTTCTTCATGACCCAGCGTATCATTAATCCGTTTCAATCCGTCCAGGTCCGCGAAAAAGAGCAGCGTCCCGCTCTTGCTCCTTGCTGCCAATTTTAGCTGCTGCTCCGCAAGGGATAAAAACCCCCTTCTGTTGTGGAGGCCCGTGAGTTGATCGGTGATTGAAAGGGCGAGGATTTCCGCCTCCATCCGCTTGCGTTCGGTGATGTCCTCGGCGACGACAATGCTGCGGCCGGGGGTTTCCCCCGGCTTCCAGAGAGGAGATACCGTGATATTGACCCAGATGATCCCTCCGTCTTTTCGGAGGTAGCGTTTCTCCAGGCTGTAATGCCCGGTCTTTCCTGCAAGCAGCAGCGCTGTTTTTCCTTCATGAAGGCGTATGTCCTCCGGATGGGTGATCGACTGAGAGGTTGTATTGAGCATCTCTTCCTCGGTCCTGCCCATCATGTCGCAGAGGCGGCTGTTCACTGTTAAAAAGCGGCCCGTACTCATTTCGATCTCGGCAACGCCCACAGCCGCCTTCTCAACGAGGCCGCGGAAGCGACCCTCGCTCTTCCGCAGTGAAATTTCCGTTTGCTTAAGCTCGGAGTAAAGCTGCGCATTGGCCACCGCCCCGGCAATATGCATCCCGATCCTTTCCGCCAGTTTGAGATCCTGTTCGCTGTATGCGTTCCGCTTTTTCGACCGGAAATGCAGGACACCGACCACCTCATCCCTGTAAATGAGGGGAACACAGAGGATCGATCGCAACCCCGCTCGAAATATGGGGGAAAGCTTGGGGAATCGGTCTATACTCCTGTCAATGCTTGCGGGTTGAATACGCATGCCGGTCCGTGTGCCTATGACAGCCTCGCTCAACGATCCCTCCAGAACGACGGGATCACCCTGTCTCCTTCCATCAATGCTCAACCCGGAAACATAAGCGACGCACATGGTGTTCTCATGCGAATTATACAGATTCACGGTGAGGCTGTCGATGGGGATCAGCTTCCGGGTCTCGGCGGCAAATCGTTCGTACACCTCATCGATGCGCAGGGTGGAGCCGATCACCAGCGCGATTTCGGCGATCACGGCCATGACTTGCTCCGCCCTTTTGCGCTGGGATTCCGACTGTTCCAGCTCCTGGATTCTCTGCCTTAAGGCGGAATTTTCATTCAGTAGTCCCTGATCTGTTCCAGCCCGATTCTTCATCCGACCCCCTGGCTGCCTTGATAAAAGAAGCGATAAAATAAAAAAGGTATGACTGTGTGACCGAAAGCGCAATCTTTTCAACCCCGCCTCGCGGTGGAAGGGGTTCACTTGTCAAGATGCGTAATAGCTACCAGATGGCTGTTGAGATGTCAACGTGAATAGTTTAATAAACCTTGATATTGACTTTCAAATTTCTTCTGATAATTCTAAGCGCTGAAGTCGCGTTTGTCTCCACGGGACGATCGATCCCGACTCATGTTTATCCGCGGGGCTGTCTTTGTCCCCGTCATTTTTCTTCGCCTGGAGGGGGTATGATCCGTTTCTTTTCTTTTCGGCTTCCCGTTGCGCCTTTATGTCTTTTTATCTTAACCGCGTGCGGCACTGCGGGTAAAGCAGTGATGGGCGATCCTCAAAACCCCTATCCCCTGCGATCCCCGCCCCAGATCGGACAGATCGTACATCTCCCAACCGGCGCCATCGTCAGCGCGGAGCAGATGTTCGCAGTGGCCGGCGATGCCCGTATCGTCTACTTCGGCGAGACCCACGACAACCCCGCTTCCCATCGCTTACAGCTGCAGCTCTTCCGGGCCCTTGCCGAGCGCCACCCCGGCCGTCAGGCCCTTGGCATGGAGATGTTTTCCCGCTCCCAGCAGCCGGCGCTCGATCGCTGGGTCGCGGGTGAACTGACCGAAAAGGCCTTCCTCAGGGAGTCCCGCTGGTTCGAAAACTGGTCCATGGATTTTGCCTATTACCGGGATCTGCTGAACTTTGCCCGTGAGCGGCGCATCCCCGTCATCGCCCTGAATGCGGACAAAGGTCTGGTCGGGCTGATCCGCGGCAAGAGTCCCGATCAGCTGAGCGCAGAGGAACTGGCCCGGCTGCCGACCCTCGATCTTGCCGACCCCTATCATCGGGGCATGGTCGCCGCTATCTTCGGCGACCACCGCCATAAGGGGATGCATCTCGATGGTTTCGTGCGCGTTCAGACGCTCTGGGACGAGACCATGGCCGAGTCGGTTGTCCGCTACCTGGAGAGCCCGTCCGGCAAGGGCATGCACCTATTGGTGATCGCCGGCGGCAATCATGTGAACTACGGATTTGGGATTCCCCGTCGCGTCTTTAGGCGCATGCCCGTCTCCTACCTTTCGGTCGGCGGCAGGGAGATCCACATTCCCCCCGACAAGCTAGACCGGCTGATGAACGTTACCCTTCCCGAGTTTCCCATGGTTCCCTACGACTTTATGGCATACCTTGCCTACGAGGACCTGCCGAACACGGGTGTCCGTCTCGGTGTCCTGACCGAGCCGACACCGGCAGGTCATGGCCTTGTCATCAAGAACGTGGGGGCCGGTTCCAATGCCGAGCGGGCCGGCTTGCGGCAGGGGGACCGGTTGCTTGTCCTGGACGGCGAAGCGCTGACGGACCACTTCGACCTGTTCTACGGCCTGATGCAGAAACAGCCCGGCTCCCGCGGGACACTTCAGATCAGCCGGCAAGGCAAAACGTTCTCGATCGACGTTCTCTTCCAGGAAACCCGCGAAGGTCATCCCTGAACCATAGGGCTATTCCGGATGCACAAAGTACTGCCGGCGACGTCGGTATATCATGATTTCCTTTGCTTGAGCACCTCGATGAAGGCATCGATCCGGGTCTCGATCTGGCTCTCGGAGAAGCTCCGCGCATCGACCATGTCGGCCTCGATCATGACCGTCGGAATTCCCTTCCTTTCCTGGAGGGTCCGCTGGATATCGTACTGCCCCAGCGAATAGGGCTTGCAGCTCCGGTTGGAGTGCATGACGATGCCGTCCGCCGAATACTTATCGACCATCTCCATCACCTGCCTGGCCATCTCGTCCACGCCGATATTGAGGTAGATCCTGGCATGGCACTCGGCCATCGACCCGAGGAAGTCGTTTTCGTCCACGTAGCGTAGCGCCCCGCACCAGGCCGAGGTATACGTATCGGCGACGAGGCAGGCGTCCTGGGAGGCGAACTTCTCGGAGAGCCACTTTGTCCGGTACCAGACCGGGAGATTGTCCCACAGGAGCCGGTATCTTTCGTTCGGGATGGCGCCGATCCCCTGGGCGACCCGCTCCTGCATCTCGGCAAGGAGCATCCGATAGTAATCGACGGTCTGCTGCGTCCCCCGGAGGGTCACGATCAGGGCCAGGTGAAAGAAGGCGTCGAAGGCGGAGAGCGGCGCGGGCCGGTGCATCGTCGTGTCGAGGACCGCCTGCCAGAGTCGCTGCCCCTCGACGGAGAGCCTCCCCACCTCCCTGATCCGGTCATGATCGAACTTACGTTTACAGACGGTTTCGAGAAATGCGATATATTCACCGATCTGGCTTTTGACATAACGGCGTGCCTCCGAAGGGAACCCGGTATGGCAGAAGGGGGTGTCGAGGATAAACAGAGGAACCTTGAAAAACCGGGCCTGCACCTCGTACCACTTGAGAACCGTCCCGCAGATGTTGTTGCAGCAGATGAGCATGTCCGGCCGGGGGAGACCGCCGATGGGACCGCCATTGATCGGCGCGCAGGCGATATCGGCCCGGGCGTAGGAGCACAGGTCGCTCGAATATCCCATCGCCTCGGCCTTCTCGCACAGATCGATCCCCATCTTGCTCGCCCCGATCATCGCCCCGTGGTTTTCCGGATAGACGGGGATCACATCCATCGCGATCAGCGGCTCCACCGGGCCGCCGCTCGTGATCCAGGCGACCTTCTTTCCTGTCTGCTCCGCTGTCTTCGCCTCGATATAGTAAGCCGTCATGATCTCCTTCATCTTCGCGACCGACTTGATCTTCCGCTTTTCCTTCGCCTCGTCCTTTTCCGCCATTTCCGCCTCCCGCAGATTAAAAGAAGGTTGAAAAAACACCCTGTTTGCCAGGCTGATCAAAAACGCTTAGATGCAAGGCGCGCAAAAACCGAAGAGCGAGTCGTATATGGAAATACGTCGAGCGATGAGGTTTGAAGCGCAACGCAGCAGATGAGTGTTTTTCATCAGCCTGCTATATCATCTCGATAAATGCCTCGAATCTTGTCCTTAGCTGTCCCTCTGCCGGGAGGCGATCCTCCACCTCAACGACCATGCTGGCTATTCCCTCCCGATCGAGAGCCTCTTTGAGATATGGATAATCGAATGCGTGGGGATCGCAGAACTTAAGGAGGAAAAAGACAACACCCTGAGCCCGCTTTTCCCGGGTCAGGCGGACAAGATGGTCCGCCCGTCCGGTCAGCCCCTGGTGCTTCGCCGGGCAGACGATGCGTTCCAGAAGCCTCTGGGCGATCGCTTCAACCGGTTCGGCCTTCTCGTCGATGAGGCCGTCAAAAGAGCGCGAGCCGGTGCAGAGATCGTCCCCGACCACCATGCCGCCGGCCTCCTCGATGACCGTGTAGACGTTGGGATGGTTGCAGACGCCGCCGGAGAGGACGATCCGTTTCCTTCCCGTCGCCGCTTGTTCCTCAGGCGCCCGCTCCAGCGCTGAGACGATCTCCTCCAGGAGCAACACCAGGCGGGTGCGGTCCATGATCATCGCGGCACGTGTAAGCGTGTAGAGGTCGTTTCCCCTCAGGATTCCCGGCCGGTCGCCGGCCAGGTTATAGATCCGCGTCAGCGCCCCCCGGATCCGATTGTAGAGGACGATTGCCGCCCGGAGATCGTCGTCGGTGATCACCGTGCCGAGCATGGCACTCAGTTCCTCGCGGAACCTGTTCAGGATATCGATAAAATACCGCCGGGCACTCGGCGTATCCAGTTTGACCGGCAGGACAAGGTCCAGATGGAAGCCGCGGGTGATATTCAGACGCCAGATGTCCGATAACCGCTGAATCGAGTCGCAGGTATGAGGGAAGACGACGCCGTCGAGAAAAGAAAGGCGACCTCCGAGGGCGTCCTCCAGGGCGCCCCGGACCAGCGAACAGCAGTAAGATTGCAAATGCGCCTCGGCGAGGCGAATCTTTTCTCCCGTGCCGAACAGGCGCAGGGGGAGCGCCCCGCCGGCAACAATGATCTCCTCCGGCGCGTAGGAACAGAAGGTTCCCACGATCTTCCGCGGACCCTCCGCCTTGAACCTTCCAGCGTATCCGTAAGGATCGGCCAGGACCTGTTTGCATTCATCGAGTTGCTTCATCAATCCTTCTCCTCGTCAATGGTTACCATACCTGTGAGAAAAGAGCAGACAGAATTTCTTGGATGCGTTGATCATACACATTTTTTATGAAATTGCATGATTTTTCAGAAACTCACTCGCAAACAGGAGAAGTGAATAAAATCAGATATCTCTTCCTAGGCGAGAAGCCACTCAGCGATAACCGGTTTCGCTTGACATTCATACTTTTTTGAGGTTATTGTTGAACCTATAAACAGCCAAGCGAAAAGGGATAAGGAGCGGGCGAACAGCGCCGCGCAGGGAAGCGGTGACACGGATAATAGGAAAAGGGTTGTCTTCGCTGCAAAGACAGAAGCGTCTTAACGTGTGAACGAAAGGAGGTTGCGGATGAAACACATCAAACTGTGCGGATATGTGGTCATTGCCTTTACGATCATCGGTTTCTTCTGTCTGAGCGGGGTCGGCTTCGCCCAGGCGATCGAGAAGGAGTTTTATCTCATCACCCCGGTTTCCAAGGACGTCCACGATCCGGCCCTGAAGGCCTTCACGGCCTTTGTGAAAAAGAAGTACAATGTGGATCTGAAAACCAGCGCCATGCCGCAGGGGACGCCGGTCGCCTATGGTCAGATCGTCGAATGGAAGGGAAGGCCCCAGGCGGACGTCTTCTGGGGCGGCGAGGGGACGTTGTTCGATTTACTGTCCGACCAGGGTCTCCTGGATAAGGTGACCATTCCCAAGGCGATGTGGGACGAGATCCCGGCCGCCATCGGCAAGCCCGTAGGGCTCCCCCTGAAAGATCCCAAAGGATTCTGGGTGGGAACGACCCTCGAACCCTACGGCCTGATCTATAATCCGACGCTGCTCAAACGGCTCGGGGTCCAGATCAAGGACTGGGATGATCTGCTCAATCCCAAATTGAAGGGTCACATCGCCCAGTGCACGCCGGACCGCTCGAGTTCGAGCCATGCAAGCTACGCGGTGATCCTGGCGATGCACGGCTGGGAAAAAGGATGGGCCTGGCTGACAAAACTTGCGGCCAATACGGGAATCTTTACGGCCCGCTCCCGCGACGTACCGAGCGTGGTGGCAAAAGGCGAGTTTGCCGTCGGCGTGGCGGTTCCGAGCTACATGGCCTTTGCCGAGGTTCTCGGAGGCTACGATTTGATCTTTGTTTATCCGAAAAATGCTTACGTGACCCCGGAGCCGATGGCCGTGCTCAAGGGCGCCCGCAATCCCAAGGCGGCGCACGCCTTTGTGGAATTCATCCTGTCCGAGGAAGGGCAGAGGGTCCTCATGGATCGCGGCCTCTACCCGATCACATCGAAGTACAAGGTCCAGGGAGCCCCCGGTTCCAATGCGGAGAAGGCGGTCCAGTTTACGGCCGGCATCCGCTCTTTCTACGAAGTCGAGATCGGCAATGTCTATGATCCAAAGATCGCCGGTGCGAAAAAGCGTATCGAGGAAGTGAACGCCTATTTCCGTAAGGAAATTGCCGAGAAGCACAAGGATATCGTTAAAAAATAGCATACGGTCATCGCCGGACCCGGGAGTGCCCCAGCGGCTCCTTGTCTCGTTCAGCCTCTCCTCT
>Ga0194126_10008859_pt1 | contig 13566 bp, 12 predicted proteins | sample TA2KigC150mmetaG_FD_148641 | JGI IMG/M metagenome (GOLD analysis project Ga0194126, IMG submission 148641) | Freshwater microbial communities from Lake Tanganyika, Tanzania - TA2015035 Kigoma Deep Cast 150m | ecosystem: Environmental > Aquatic > Freshwater > Lake | place: Tanzania: Lake... | reverse complement strand
AGGGACGTAGGGGACGTAGGGGACATAAAGGCGTAATGACGTAATGGCGTAGTGGCGTAGTGGCGTAGTGGCGCAGGCGAAGCGAAGCGGAGTCCCGTACCGAAGGTCGGGAGGGCAAAGGGCAAAGGGCATAGGGCATGGCAAAGGGCATAAAGGGTAGTTCCGGATGCCGGATGCCGGACGCCGGAGAAGGGAGTATGAGGTGAAAATTGATGAGAAGTTAGGTAGTGTAACACATATTTCATATCTTGCGTTTTATATATTATGTAACGTGTATTATGAAATTGAATCCGTTCTTAATAAGTGGGTATGTCTCTCCCGAGTACTTCTGTGACAGGGAGCATGAGACTGCCAGGGTGTTGGATGTAATAGCCAACCAGCGACATCTGACGGTTATTTCGCCACGCAGAATGGGGAAAACCGGATTGATAAGGCACTCGTTCCACAATCTGAAGGGCTCAAAAAAGGTACGCACGGTATATATTGATATACTTGCCACCACCACTCTGAAAGAGTTTACCGAGGCGTTTGGCAAAGCCGTGCTTTCGGTGATCTCAGGGAATGAGAGTGTTGTGAAAAAAGTACTCAGGCAACTCTCGGCCCTCAGACCGAAATTCTCAATCGATCCTCTTACAGGAGAGCCGGCAATAACCTTTCAGGCCAAGGGGGGCGATCAGGCTGAGGAGTCCCTTAACACTATATTCGTATATATGGCCGGCATGCCCTTTCAATACGCCATTGCGATAGATGAATTTCAGCAGATTGCAGACTATCCTGAAAAGAAGACAGAAGCTCTGCTCAGGTCTTACCTGCAGACAACCCCCAATATCAGCTTCATCTTTTCAGGAAGTCGCCGGCATGTGCTTGCAGAAATCTTTTCCCTGCCGGCGAGACCTTTTTTCAACTCCACGGAGATGATGGAGATAGGAATTATCGATCCGGCTGCGTACAAGAGCTTTATTGCAGAAAGATTTGCGTCCGGTTCGAAGTCTGTCACTGATGCAGCCCTCGACTATATTGAAGAGCTTACCGGTATGCATACCTTCTACGTACAATACCTCTGCAACAGGCTTTATGGCAGCCTGAAAAAAGCCGGCACCAATGAAGTAAAACAGCTCCTCTCAGTCATTCTTGCAGAAAATGAACCGGTATATGCAAACTACCTGACTCTTCTTACCCCAACCCAGTTCAGGATTCTGAAAGCCATCGCCCTCAACAATGGTGTCTCCGAGCCAACCTCATCTGAATTCATAAGTGAGTACCAACTGGGCAGTCCGAGCACGGTAAGCCAGGCATTGAAAAGCCTTACCGAAAAGCAGTTTGTTTACCACGACGGGAAAAAACACAAGCTCACCGACGTCTTCTTTGCATGGTGGATGGTGTATAAATAGGGGCGTAGGAAAAAGGGCGTAGGGGACGTAGGAAAATGGGCGTAGTGACGTAGTGACGTAGTGGCGTAAAAGGCGTAAGAGACGTAGGGGACGTAGGGGACGTAGGAGACGTAGGGGACATAATGGCGTAGTGGCGTAGTGGCGCAGGGAAAAGGGCATAAAGGGTAGTTCCGGATGCCGGATGCCGGCCGCCGGATTCAGGGTCAGTAAAGGAATCCGAATAACCACAGGGGCACGCGGTTAAATGAACCGAATTCGACATCGTCGGCAGCGATATATGAGTCGGGTGTTGAGACGATCTGGCTGCTGTTTTTATTTCTTCCCCCTATCTCTATCGTGAACTTCCCGTCAACAAGAAGGTCGCCTGTCACGGCATATTCAACCTTATGACTATTGATCAGCTGGTTGACGATGAATGTCTCCCTGGTGGTTCCTTTCTCAATTTTAGAAGGAGAGAGGGCGTGCTGAATATTGGTATTCTCCATATAGAGCTTGTCGGGTTTCTGCAGTCTGCTTATTCCCTCAGAATCGCGATAAAGGCTGTTAATCAATCTGACCTCCTGTAAATAGATAAGGTACGAGAGAAGTGTCACCCGGCTGATGCCTGCCCGCTCACTAAGTTTGCTGATGTTGGGAATGAACGGAACCGATTCTGCTATTATCTGCAGGAGCTTCTTGATTTTTGGGATATGGCTGTTCTCAACTCCTCTCATTGAAGGCAATTCTATCTCGAGAATCATATTTATTATCTCTTCAATACGCTGGTGATACAATGCAGAACCCTCAGCGAAAAATGGATAATAGCCATATTGCAGATACTTTTCGAAATGCCTGAGTGGTTTTATTTTATCAAGAATGAAATTTGATATCTCAACGTGATTATTCAGGATATCGGCAAGTGAGTATACCGGTAAATCAGTCTCTGTTGTCAAAGACAGAAACTCCCTGAACGATAGTCCCTGCATGGTATGGACTATAGCTCTTCTGCTCAGGTCTGCACGGGCATTAAGGATATCGAGAAGGGATGACCCTGTAAAAACAATATGAAGTGAGGGGTAATCATCAAACAGGTTTTTTATCTCCTGAGCCCAGCCGGGATATTTGTGGACCTCATCGAGATAGAGTCGTTTGCCTCCCATCCTCATAAAATAATCAACAAGCGAGGTAAGGCTGTTTTTTGCAAACCAGATATTGTCGAGCGAAACATAAAGGACTGTTTCATCATCGGGATAGTTTGTCTTGATATGCTGCAGCATAACAGTTGTCTTGCCCACACCCCTGGCCCCTTTTATTCCTGTCAGCCTCGACTCCCAATGTATGGTATCCATTATGCTGCGAACAAAAGTGGTGTCTGTAACAAGCAGCCTGTTCCGGTGTTTTTCGAAGAGAGATTCCATATTCGCCAGCAATTAATCTGTTTGGCAAAGATAATTATGTTTACCTGAATAAACTATATATGTTCTTTTTTGTTTACTATGTTAAACATGCGTAAAGGGCGTAGGGCCAGCCTACGCCAAAGGCTTCGGCTGACAAAGCATGGGGTGTGGATTTAAAAGGGAAAATCATAGGCAGGTATAACTGATATCCGCTTTCCCTTCCTTAAAATAGTGTCGCTTTGATCGAATGTTATAATTATTCCTTCTTTCATTCCGAAAAACTCCATAGCCTCCAAAAGTGATTCGGTTTCTCTTGATTCGTTATCTCCGGTGAGTCTAAAGCAAACCTGAATCAGGTGTATAACCTTATTCTTCTTACATACAACAAAGTCACACTCCTTACTCTTTTCATTGTAGTAATATATTTCATACTGTGATCTGCGAAGTTCCCAGAAAACCATATTCTCGAGTTTACGACCATCATTGTCGCTGAAAGATGCTGTTAATCCATTCAAAAGACCATTATCTATAAAGTATACTTTCCGGGGATTTACCAGCTGAACTTTGTATGACCAGGAAAATTTTGGGACGAACTGTACAAGGTAGGCCTGTTCAAAAAATCCAAAATATTCCAGTACCGTTGCCGTACTCTTCACTGTCAGTATCTGAGTAAGCTTCGTGGCAGAAACCAGACATCCGGTATTTACAGCCAAAAAAGTCAGAAGTTGCTTCAGTGACCGTATATCCCTTAAATTATGTCTGACTGCAATATCGCGGTACAGCAGATCATCGATCAACGCTGCATGAATTTCCTGGTTATGAGTTTTCACAAACTCCGGGAATCCTCCCGTTGACACATAATCGGCGAGAGATGCTTTTCCCGGTTTAAGTGCATTAAACTTACAATATTCACGGTACGAGAAAGGAAAAAGCTCTGCTGTTATGTTTCTTCCGGTCAATTTGGTCCCCAACTCCCTGCTCATAAGAGATGCATTAGATCCCGTAACAACGACCTGATAACCTTCATCGAGTTTCTTTCTTACATATAATTCCCATCCCTGAACCACCTGAATTTCATCGAAAAACAGGGCCTTAGATTTTGTCTCAATAATATGAGTATCGATAAACTCAAAATCGACCATTTCGAAATTATATAATCTGGGAGTATCAAAGTTGAGGAAGAAAGCCTTTTTACCGGTCTTATTTATCAATTGTCTCATCAAGGTACTCTTGCCACATCTTCTGATTCCGGTAATAATTAATGCATGGGTTTTTGTTTGCGGCTGCAATTTCAAAAGTAAATCGCGCTCATATCCCGTGTCACTCTCTTTCAAACCTAAAAGTTGGTGTTCTACCTCGTGAACTAAGTCGGATCGCTTTATCATAACTACCCATTTAATTGATTGTCTGCTGCCCAAAGATAGGTGTTTATTTTAAATGAACAATAGTATTCATTTATATTGAATGCTTTTTATCACTGACATGAAGAGGTCTGCGGCGCAGGCGGAGCGCAGCGGAGTCCCGGACCGAAGGTCGGGAGCTTGTAAAAAAAACCCAATTAAGGTTGTTGAAATTTCATGATGATTGTTTAAATTAGTGCTGTGGAATTTAATTATGTAAACTAAAACGTATGTCTCATGAAAAAAGTTCTATTTTACCTAAGCCTCTGCGTCCTGGTATCAGGTTCATGTGCCAAACTCACAGATGAGATTCAGTTCAATGATTTTCGTCTTACGGAATTTGTAAAATCCTCGGATTATTACGATCTGGTTATTGATAATAACCTGCTCTCCGCTTTCGGTTCCGTTAGTCCGCTAAAATCGTACGTGACCGAAATCATGTCAGAAAACTCAACAATACCTGTTTTAAACATCGTAATCGAACGGGGCAATAAGATTACAGGCTCACTTGTTGCAATCAAATTACAATCAAGTGAAAATGAATTAAAGACGGGCCATAAGTATGCAATTGTTCTTTGCGACACCCGCAATTTTGATTTTTCAACACTGTCTGGCCTTTATGAAGTATATGATGTAAATTATGATCTCTATAAAGCAGTCAAAATTGAGTCATCTAATAATCGGATTATGAGTGTTACAACCTATAATATGCCTTCTGAAATTATCGCAAAATACCAATTCAGTCATGGTACCTCAAAGACCCACCCCTGTGATTCAAGTCAGGATGGAAATATAAGTTTTGGCGAATGTTACGGTTGTCTGAAAAAGGCCATCTCTTCAGATGGTACGGCTGAGTTTATGTGTAATGCGCTGGATATAGGATTTCTGTGCTCCGGGTCTGTTGCCGCTGCATGTGTACTGATTTCATCAATACGATAAATATATGGAACCTGTTTCAATTCTGGTTGGTCTGGGACTATTGATTGTGTTCATACTTTATGTTACGGCCGTTTTGGATGTTATCAAAAACCGCAACAGGTTTGTAACCCTTCAAACCCAGGGGCTCTGGCTAATGGTAATTGTCCTTCTTCCATTTGTCGGATCAATTGTCTACTTATTGCTAAGGGAGAGATCATTTACAAAGTAGTCCCAAACCAACTTTTCTGCATTCACTCATCTCTGGTGTGAAGTGAAAAAACTCGAACCATCTTCTATGGTTTACCTGAATAGGGTGTCGGCCAGGAGGCGGGTGTAATGGGCGGCGCCGGCGGCGTTGAGGTGGTTGGCGTCGGACATAAGCGACGGGCTTATGGCGGGGTTAAGGAAGCTTATGTAGAGCGCGTTGCCGGCGTACTCTGCAACAGCCTCCCCGAGGGCACTGAAATACCGGGGTTCTATGCGTTCGTGATACCAGGGGTGGTAAGGGGTTGACACCAGCACAAGCTGAATGTTGCTGCTGCGGCACAGCTTCACGATCTCGCCCAGCCAGTGCCTCTGACTGGCGCATGGAACGGTGTCGGTTCCGCCATAGTGCATTTCGAAAATGCGTTCGAGGGTTGCCGTTTCGGGCGAAGCGGCTTCGGAACGGCGGAGCCCGCCCCACTCGGGAACCGCAAAGACCGCGCTGCGCAACACCTCAATATCGGCGAGATGGCGCGTGGCGAGAAACTCATCATCGCTAAGGAAATGCCTGTAATACCTTATGCTCTGACGCCCCTCGGCCTGGAAGGGGTCGAAAAGACTTGTGTATACGGGCGAGAAACTGTGGGCCGAGAGCCCCAGCAACACGGTTTTAACTTTTCTGTTGCTGAACGAGGTTATGGTCTTCAGCTTCTGCAGGGTGAAATAGTAGTGCTCTGCCGAGCTGGCAAGGTTATATGCAGGAACCGGGAGAAGCGCGGGATTGATGCGCTGCATCTGTGAGTCGCCCATAATAAGAACCTCATATTGCGCCATTCGTTCGAGGCGTGAGCTGACCGTGGTTCCCGCAATAAAATTCCAGACCGCCCAGAGGAGGATCACCGCCGGAGGCACAATTGAGAAGCGCAATATGTCGCGCAGGAACCGTTTCATGGTCAGAACTGGAAATAGATAAACTCCTGGCCCCTGCCCCCGAAGAGAAAGATGGCGGCGATGATTACGTAGTAGAGTGCCCACCTGCTGCGGCGGCGCCATGCGAGGCCAAGGTGTGCGAGGGCGTACTGGTGCTCGCGGCCCTTCCACTCGATGGACAGGAAGATGATGATGAGCAGCATGGTGATGACGGCGTTGCGCATGCCGGGGAAATCGGGCAGCGTGAAGAGCGACGGCGAGAATATGCCGCCCAGGTAGCTGATGGCGTGGCTCATGGTTTCAGCGCGGAAGAAGATCCATGCCAACAGTGTGAGGCTGAAGGTTAGAAGCATGGCGCCGGTTTCGCGCAGGGTGGGCAGTTTCCGGCCCGCCGCCACTATGTCGAGGTTGTTGCGGTTGTTGCCGGTGACCAGCAGCGGCAGGAAGTAGAGGGCGTTGAGGGCGCCCCACACTATGAAAGTCCAGTTGGCACCGTGCCAGAATCCGCTGACAATGAATATGATGAATATGTTTCTGACTTTTACGGGGAACCTTGACTGACTGCCTCCGAGAGGTATGTAGAGGTAATCGCGGAACCAGGTGGATAGCGATATATGCCAGCGCCGCCAGAACTCGGCTATGTCGCGCGAGAAGTACGGGAACGCAAAGTTGCGCATAAGCGAGAACCCGAAGAGGCGTGCCGTGCCGATGGCTATGTCGGAGTACCCCGAGAAGTCGCCGTAAATCTGGAAGGCAAAGAATAGTGCACCGAGGAGAAGGGTGCTGCCGGGATAAGCATCGGAGTTTCCGAAGATGAGGTTGGCGTAATGGGCGCAGTTGTCGGCTATGACGATTTTCTTGAAGAGTCCCCACAGAATCTGCCTCATGCCGTCGCCGGCTGCCTCATAGCTGAAGGTGCGGGACCTGGCGAACTGCGGAAGCAGGTTGGTGGCACGCTCGATGGGACCGGCCACCAGCTGCGGGAAGAAGCTTACATATGCGGCAAAGGCTGTGAAGTCTGTTGTGGGTTCGAGCTTGCGGCGGTACACATCGATTGAGTAGCTGAGGGTCTGGAAGGTGTAGAAGCTGATGCCGACGGGGAGTATGACCTTCAGCGAGCCGGCTTCAATGGTACGGCCGAAGAGTGAGAATGCGGCCACGAAGTTGTCGAGGAAGAAGTTGTAGTACTTGAAGGCGCCGAGGAATCCGAGGTTGACGACTATGCTGGTGAGGAGGAGGAGGGATCTGGTTACTGGTTGCTGGTTGCTGGTTACTGGTTGCTGGTTGTTGGTTACTGGTTGCTGGTGGCTGGTGGCTGGTTGCGGGTTGCTGGTTATGGGTTGCGGGCTTTGCCCTCCGGAGCTTTCGGCAGAAAGCGAAGGAGGGTTGCCAAGGCCGAGGCCAACGAGGTAGTCGACGAGGGTGCTGAAGAGGATGAGTGAGAGGAACCGCCAGTCCCACCAGCCGTAGAAAACATAGCTGGCTGCCACAATAAACAGGTTCTGCAACCTGAGGTTACGGTTGACAACAAACCAGTACAAAACGAAGACAACGGGGAGAAATACCGCGAAATCGATGGAATTGAAAAGCATCTTGTCTGGTTATAGGTGGGGTAAAGGTAGGAAAAATGGCGTAATGGCGTAATGGCGTAGTGGCGTAATGGCGTAGTGACGTAGTGACGTAGTGACGTAATGGCGTAGTGGCGTAGTGGGGTTACGGGTGGCTATTTTCCCAAAGCGGACAGCGAAATCACGTTTATTCCGTCAGGCCTGCGATAGGTCATACCGGTTCCGGTGATTATGTTTAATGATTTTGGCAAATCCATTCTGGATGTATTGATGTTTGCCACAAATTTTTTAAGACTCTGAGCTGCCTTGTCTATATATCCAACTCCGAGCTTTATTTCAAAAGCGGCATAATCTGCATTGCGCTTTTGGACAATGGCGTCAACTTCCAGGCCGTAGGAGTCGAGGTAGTGAAAAAGGCTTGCATCATTCGCTTTGGCATAAACGTTTAAATCGTGCGTTGCCAGTGATTCAAAAAGACAACCGGCATATTTCAGATCTTTAAACAAATATTGATCATCAATACCCAGGGCTGCAACTGCAAGAGAAGTGTCACACAAATGTCGTTTAGGTGATTTACGCAACGAAGCCGAGGAGCGAATATGCGGGTTGAAAGCAGGCTGTTCGTACAAAATCATCAGGCGGGAGAGTGCATCAAGATAATCAGATACCGTATTCCGCGACAATTCATTTTTCTCAGACATTTTAACATCCATCTCCAGGGTTTTATTATCGACCAGGGTAGCCGTATTCCTTGCAATTGCCCGCAATAAACTGCGCACTTTCAATGGGTTGCGCCTAATATCCGAAACCCGGCTGATATCCGCTTCACAAAGTAAATCAACATATCCACGATTCAGTCTGAGAGCGTTTTTCGTACTTTCATTGATCAAGGAAGGCCATCCGCCTGTTACCATTTTGTCGATGATGAACTCAAGAGACACACCTGAATCGGTGTATTCCGGGAAAGACCCCTGAAGTAAATCAGATAATCTGACAATCCCCGTGGAGTACCCCAATTCCTGCCAGGTCATGGTATCCATCTGTACTACCGTAAAACGACCGGCGCCGCTATGCAGATTAACATCATAGGCAGGATTGGCAGAGCCGGTAAGAATAAACTGACCTTTCACCTTACGTTCGTCTGCTTCATGCCTGACATAATTCCAGATTTCAGGTTGCACCTGCCACTCATCTATTAACCTGGGGGTGTCTCCTTTCAACAGAAGTCCGGGATTTGTGGCCATTACAACCGGAACCTGCCTGTCACGGTCCATTTCCAGAATACTTTTTGAAAACCGTTTGGCAGTTTCTGTCTTACCGCACGACTTTGGACCCTTTATCAGCACTGCACCGGAAGCCGCCAGCTTATCAGCCAACTCATCTTCAATTATCCTGTTTATATAACTCATAATCTGCAGCATTATTACGACACAAAGCTACGAAAACTATTAACTCTGTGCACATTTAAGGTGTTTTATTGTGCATATTTAAGATAATGCATTGTGCAAAAATCAGAGAATGGTGATATACCGGGCGTATGGGGAAAAGGGTGTAATGACGTAATGACGCAAAGGCGTAGAGGGCGTATAAGGGGAAGGGCGTATGAGGCTTAGGGGATGTAGGGGGTGTAGAAGGGCATAGTGACGTAGCGACGTAGAGGCGTAGGGAGCGTTGGATATCAGATATTTCCTGGCTCTGAGCTAATTCCAGATGCCTGATACCCGATACCTGACACCTGACACCTGACACCTGGTACCCGATACCCGATACCTGACACCTGGTACCTGGTACCTGGCACCTTTATCATGTTCTTTTAAGGGCCTCCAGCCTGATGTGGTACGATTCGAGGTAGCGGCGTTTGAAGTCGTCGCTGAGGTAAGAGGCGGCGGTGAAGGTTTCTATCTTGCCGGTGCCGGTTAGCATGTCGTTGTATATCTGCCGTGCCATGGCGGCATCTATACCGGTCATTTCAGCCAAAGCCATAAACTGATCGCGGATGCTCATTCCCGCCTTGCTGTCAGATTCAGGAATGAGCCCTTCATCGAGTGCGAAGTCGGCATCGCTGATATGGAGCCGTGAGTTGAGCAGATCATACGCCGGGGCCAGCCTGTAATCGCCGAAATCGGTTTCATGCACCGAGAAGTTCTTGAAATGGGCATCGCCGTTTGAGAAGAGGTAGTTGAAGATCAGCAGTCTGAACAGCTTTGGCAACTCTATCCTCCAGGCAGGCAGGTAACGCTGCATCAGGTCGAAGAGTTCGGAGTAACTGCCCGAATATTTAAACCATTCGCCGTGAGTGGCGGGTGTCCGTCCGGCGAGAGATGCGAAATCCTCCTCACCCCTTTTGGTTCCGTCACCCTTAACGTCGAACCTGAGTGTGATATAAGCCGGCTCGCCGTTACCGAAAAAGATAAGGGCATTCTCAGCTGTCTCCATGCCATACACCTGTCTGGCAATCTGCATGGTAAGATGCTCATTGGCAGGCATCTGTGCGCCGAGCCTCACCCGCCCCGGGGCGGGTTTAAGTATGTATCTCCCCTGCTCGCCCCTCTCAACAAGCCTGAGCCTGTTTTTCTCGAGCAGCAGCGAATATTTCTCCTGGACCCCCGAAACAGATACCCGGGCTACATTCTCGCTGAAGATGTCGCTGCCCTCATCACCAGCCACGGGCGAGTTGTAGGGCAGAATATGGTGCACCTTCCGGCCGCCGAAAAGCCTCCTCAGGCAGGTGGAACTGTAGGTCTGATGTCCCGCAGCCAGGGTTCCCGGACAATATTTAATCACAGGTCCCATCATATTGAGTCTTCAGCTTTTCTGACTGTCACGGCGCCGATAGCATCATCACCGGCCGCAGCAAGCAGCAGGCCGAACAGGTCATCCGCGTCGATGCGCATCAGGCGGCGCAATGTCTCCCTGTTGGAACCCTCGGGCAGCATGTTGTAGAAGAAGGGGAAGAGATGATCAGCCCGGTGTTCCTGAACCGACTTTGGAAGGGTAAGGCTTATTGGCGGCTTGTCTGAACCTGCCATCCAGAGGTCGGAATAGCTGAAGAGAAACGACCCGTCGTCGTTCGCGGTAAGAGTGCCCGCCTCCGCGCCCTTATAAAAAACCGTTGTCTTTCTCATTTCCGGTTATCGGGTTTTCTGACCTGAAGAACTATTTCCATTCCCAGAACATCGGCAATCCTGTTCAGCGTTGCGATGGTAGGATTGCCGGTGCCGCTTTCAATCTCCTTCAGCGTACGGAGTCCCACGCCCGCGAGCTGTGCCAGGGTCTCCTGCGTTACCTGCAGGCTCTCCCTCCTCTGCCTGATTACCTGTTTGAGTTCGTCGGGGTGCATTGTAGTGCCCTTTTATTGTGCAAAGATAATAATTATTTCAAAACAACAAACGTTTAGGCAATTTAATGCACTTTAGGGGTGCTTTTATCAGGCCAAATGGCTGTTATATATAATATAGGCACTTTAGTGCACTTTTTAGAATTGGGCGTAAAAAGGAAAGGGCGTAAAAAGAAAAGGGCGTAAGGGACGTAGGAAAATGGGCGTAGTGACGTAGTGACGTAGTGACGTAGGAAAAAGGGCGTAGTGACGTAGTGACGTAGGAAAAAGGGCGTAGTGACGTAGTGACGTAGTGACGTAGTGGCGTAAAAAGGAAAGGGCGTAGAAAGGAAAGGGCGTAAGGGACGTAGGGGACCGTAGGATATCAGGTATCCCTGAGATCTGAGCCCTTTACCTTTTCGCTACGTGCGCTCTGAGCGGCTTTGCCTCTCAAAATTATCGTGGCTTATAGCCGCCTGATATCAGTAACGATTCTATTGCTGCCATCCGGGCTTTCAGGGTTTCGAGTTCGGTTTTAAGGTTCTGATTTTCCTGCTGCTGTGATTCGATAATCTGCTGCTGCTCCTTTATAGCCTGGATCATAACAACCGGAAGTCTGTCATATGCCACTGCCTTATACCCGTTTTCATCGGTATTAACCAGATCGGGGAATACTTTTTCAACATCCTGTGCTATCAGTCCCAGGTGCCTGTTGTCGTCAAAGCTCATTTCGGGGAACGCCTCACGGTTCCAGAAATAGGTTACCGGTTCCAGCATAAGCAGTCTTTCCAGTCCCGCTTCGACCGGGGTGATTGCATTTTTATAACGGGCATCTGAACTGGCCCATGATCCTGTTGAATATGCACTTCCGGAAACATAAAGTCTGTAGGTGGCGCTTGGCACCGAAGTTCCCAGGCCGGTATTGCCGTTCTGGTTGATGGTTAAATAGCTGACACCAGCTCCTGTATTCCATATCTCAAAGTTACCGGAGCGACCCGTTTCGCCTGAGCCTACCGTCTGTATTACATAGGTATGATTGGATGATGTATTACGCAGAGCCATGGCTGTCCGGCTGGTTGATGTGGATGACAGGTACAAAGGCATGGTGTTGTCTGTATTTAAGACACCTATACCCATTGCTGACCTGAAGTATGAAAAGCCATTTACATCGAGTTTGGCTGATGGTGATGATACACCCACCCCGATATCGCCGGCCGAGGTTATTGTGAGCCTGCGTGTTCCTGATGTATAAAAGCTGATTGGGGCCGCCTCGGTTGCGAGCAGCTGAAGTTCACCGGTTCCCCTGTGTTCAATTCTGGAATAGGCATTTGCGCCGCCATTGCTTCTTATAATTCTGAGTGAATAATCGGTATATGTATCGTCACCATGGAAGTCAATAAACGCATTCCGGTTGCCCGAATCGTAATTACCGATCTCTATTGAACCTGTTCCGATTACGCTTCCCGATGCCCTTATATTTCCGTTGACATGAAGTGCCTCCGAAGGAGTATTGGTTTTTACTCCAACATTCCCCGAGTTGATGGCAAGATAATTCTGTGTTTCATCAGAAAGGTAAAACACCCTTCCCGATACGGTCATGCGGTACTCCTTTGTATATTGTGGCGTGGGAAAGTTTTTGTACTCCTTCATCTTTATATAAGGTACTGTATTAACTGTAGAACCCTTGTAAGAACCAAGGATAAGGGAATCGGAAAACAATCCCTGGCCGGCCTTTATCAGCTTGTCTCCGTAGAGGTTTCCATAAACCCTTGTATCTCCGTTTTTAGAAACCTTGAAAGCATTGCTTCTCACGGTTGATGTGCCGAGATTCCTACCGTTGCCCACAACAAACAGGGGGTCGGTTTCAACCCAGGTACCTGTACTGCCCTCGATTACATTCAGGCCGCCAACCACGAAGCTGTTGAACGACTGCGCTACTGCATAATTGCCGAGCGCCATAGCATACACGCCTGTCGCTTCCGACCTGTAACCTGCTGCCAGCGATCGTTCTGCTGTTGTTTTATTGCTGAAACCAAGGGCAATGCTGCCCCATGAGCCTGCATTGTTGCTGAGACCAATCGCAAGAGCTCCGGCATCGGCAGTATTACCTGAACCGATAGTCATGGCAAATGCTCCCTTCGAGTAGTTCGCATTCTGATGAACATAATTGAACGGTGCCGGGTAGGTGACTGACTCTGAATAATTGGCCCTTGATCCGATTGCAAGTGACCTTAATCCAACTGCCCTGCTGCTGTAACCGATTGCAAGTGAATAATCCTCTGTGGCCTGCGATGAGACCCCGAAACTCATACCTCCTTTCTTTGTAGCCATTGCCCCAAGACCCAATGCAATCGAATATGTTCCCGATGCCGTGGCAAAATTCTCCTCAACAGGATTACCGAGCGAGTCAAGACCTACCGATCCGAAGGCAAAGCTTCGTACTCCCGTAGCTCTTGATCCCGA
>Ga0194126_10008851_pt1 | contig 13577 bp, 21 predicted proteins | sample TA2KigC150mmetaG_FD_148641 | JGI IMG/M metagenome (GOLD analysis project Ga0194126, IMG submission 148641) | Freshwater microbial communities from Lake Tanganyika, Tanzania - TA2015035 Kigoma Deep Cast 150m | ecosystem: Environmental > Aquatic > Freshwater > Lake | place: Tanzania: Lake... | reverse complement strand
TTGCACCAAACCCACATATGCTTATCTTTTTCTCTCTCACTCTTTCTATGAACATCTCTTCATTCATTTTCAGAATGGATTTTATTGCGTACTTGTCATTTTTTTCAGCTGTATGATGTTGTACATAGTGTGAGAAATCAGAACTTGCCAAAACAATCCAGTTACTATTCTCCTTTTTCAAAACCTTTCCTATTTCCTTCCCTACAAACTTACAATCTTCTAACAAGTTTTTATCAGGAACATCACTCAACACATTTATTGGAACAATCTTAAAATCACTACCAAATTTATATTGCAAGAAAGGAAGCTGGACTTCTATTGAATGTTCATTTTCATGTGGTATGACATCATATTCTATCAAATTGCATTCTTTCATCAATTTATCAGACAAAACCTCATCTATAGAGACTTCACCTAAAGGAGTTTTCCATAAACCTCTTTTCATTATAGCAAATTCTGGTCCCATGCCAGAATGGTTGGTTCCGAGTATGAGACAATTTGCTTTTTCAATCATAGAATAGACTTGAGCGGCCACACTTCCAGAATACATATAACCAGCATGAGGAACCACAGCCGCTTTTATATTTTTTTTCTGATACATCGGCTTTATTTTAAAACATGTATCAATTTGTTTTCTCAATAAAGTTGGATCTAGATCATAGAATGTTCCTGCAACCACTGGAGATCTTAAAGATATTACCATAAAAATAATGTTGGCTCAATTTAATTTAAATTGTTATATAATTTCTCATATTACTTTTATCATATATATACTGCAAAAGATATAATTTATCTATAAATACTCCACATTTTTATAAATTAATAGGTGAACAAACTGATCCAAAAAGAAAAATTCGCTTCCAAGCTTTTTCTAAGGCCAAAACCAGTAAGAATGCTTGTATGTTTGAAGTCTGGACCAAAATATGCAACAATAATTGCCAAAGATGTTGACTGTACTTATTCACACACTGTAAAGTTATTAGATTTGTTTAAGATGATGGGTCTTGTTGATTTTGAAAAGAAAGGCAGGATAAAAGTAGTTAAGTTAACTGAGCTTGGTGAAGATGTAGCTAAAGGTATGGATACGGTTTTAGTAAAATTATCTAGGTTAAAAGAAAAAGCTGTTCAATAAATTATTCTATTTTATAAGTTGTCTAGAGGATTCTTTATCTTTTTCAGTTCATCCGTTGTTACATGAGTATAGATTTGAGTTGTGGAAAGATTTGAGTGCCCCATCAAAACCTGTATTTTTCTTATATCAACACCATCCTCAAGCAGATGCGTTCCAAAGCTATGTCTAAGTGAGTGTGGATGAATATTTTTCTCTATCCCAGCAACTTTTATAGCCCTCTTAATTATTTTCTGCACATTTCTAGGAGTCATCCTTCCATTCCTTCCAGTAAACATGTAATCAGACTCCTCCTTTCCATTTACATAGTCTTTCAATTCGTCTATCAATCTGTCTGGTAAAATAAAAATCCTGTCTTTTGATCCCTTTCCAGACCTTACCCAGCCAATTTTTTCCTCAATTTCTAAGTCCCCAACCTTGAGATTTAATAACTCTGACAATCTTAATCCAGACGAGTACATCAGAGATATCATCAGTTTATGTTTTCTGTTTTGAACTGAATTCATCAATCTTATAATTTCATCCTTTGTCAAGACTATTGGTAATTTCTTAGCAACCTTTGGTGTTTTCAAATTAACTATCTTCTTGTCAAGCACTTCATCATAGAAGAATTTTAGTGCAGCTCTTACCAAAACAATTGATTTTGCATCAACGCCATCAGAAAGTTTCTTTGCTATATAATTTTTTATATCATCTTCTGTCATATCAGTAGGATTTTTGTTCACATTCTTAAGAAGGTCATTATTCCAATACAGATATGCTTTAACAGTCTCTGGTGAAAATGCCCTTAGTTTTAATTCTGTTTCCAGTTTTTGAAGATCCATATTATAGTTATTGTAAAAGTTCGTATAACTAGTTTACTACTTATATAAGTGATGAATTAAATAATTAAATATGATGCTAGGAATTTGGAGTTTTCTCGTACTTCCCTATATTTTCATACCATTACTCATCTGGAGCATGACCTGGAAGGGTTTAGCACTCTGGGCTGCAGGTAAAAGAAAGGAAAAAACTTGGTTTATTGTTTTATTCTTGGTGAATACATTAGGAATACTTGAGATAATTTATCTACTGACAAGAAAGCCAGAAAAAAAGAAATCAAATAAAAGATGATTATTCAGATTTCCACAAACAATTAATATTATATATTTCTTTTATTCCTGATATGATATCAAAGTTTTCTTTCCAAATCTTTTATAAGCTCACTTATTTCATTGATTTTATCCTTAATTATTTTTATAGTATCTGATTTCAAATCTTCCTTTGGCTTTTCTGTTTCAAACATACCTTTAATAAAAAGCTGGATATCCCTATCTTCTTGTAATTCAATTACAAGATTTGTTCTACTATTGATGAATGCTTGATATGCTATACCCGCAGCGTCATTTGGAATTACAACAACTTTCCAGTATAAAATACCATTTTTTATAAATGGTAAAGGCTCTACTATTCTAAATCTTGTCCAATCTACCATTGGATTTTCACGCCTTACAAAGTCAGTAGCTTTCATAGGGCCTGTTAATGTTTCTTCTATAGGAAGTTCAAACATTTCTATATGTCCTGTTATGGCATCTATCATGAATATTTTAAATACACCATGGCTCTCTCCTTGTGGTTCAGTTGATATGAACCATTTTAGTCCAGATTCAGTATACATAAGATAAGGTTGTTTATTATATGTTACAAAATCTCTAATTTCTATCTGATTTTCATGTATGAAAAATCTGTTGATTATACCCTTGTTATATTTATACGACTCTATGTAGAATCTTGCAAGATCTTCAGGAAATATTCTATTGTCTTTTAAAAGTGAGTTCTCTTTTGCTTCATCTGGTGTAAGGAATTGTACATCTCCTGCTGAATTTACAAGAAAAACACCTCCAAATCTTGGAACAGTGTAAAACAATCCTAGAAAGTTGTGAAATGAATATTTTGTGGTTGATACAACTGTATAGATATCATCATTATATGTGATATAATATGGGTCATCTGTAGTAACCAAATATTCTGTCTTGTAAAGATTCCACCACAGATTATCAAAAATTTGCATACCTTCACCTATATTCATGTTTTTTTGTACAATCTGCGAGCTTCTTTCTTGAGTAGTTGCATCTATGAATACTATACCATAGTTTTTCAATGTAAATTGTATTATCATGCCATCTGGTATAAGTGGAAAGACCCATGCCATCGATCCGTTTACTATAGCTATGTTTTCAGTGCCAAGCTTGAATTGACTCAATTGAAGGGAATCTCTATTGTATCTGTATGCAACTTCAAATGGCATCAATCTTATATTTTCTTTTGTCTCTGGTAGGGTGTATATTTTATTATAGTTCATTTCGTTTACGACGTGCACTTGTGGCATTATATTTGAAAACATGAACCCGAATGTAATGAGAATAAAAAGGAGTAATATAGAACCAGCTATACGTGTCATGTATATGGGGTTTACAACCACTCCAGTATCAATTTCTGTGTCTATTTTTAGAACTTTCTTACTATTTTTTAACAGTGTTTTGTGAACTATGAACCATATAACAACCAGTTGTATTATTATAGGATTTTTATAGAACATCATGAAAAAACCATGGAACCAAGGTCGGAAAAACCACAAAACGAGTATAATTATCAACATTGGTATTAATTTTAAGAGAAATGATTTGATTAGAGAGAAATTATTTGTTTTCTTTCCCCTTACCATTACTTATTTATACCGCATATTCATGCTTATATATTTCAGTCAGTTATATTCTCTCCACCTATGTTTGCATTTCTTACATTCATAAAATCTTGTAGGAGCTTCATCCCCACCGCGTGTCTGTTGCATTGTCCAATATGCTTCAACCATTTCATTACATTCAGGACACATTACTTTTGTAGTCGGGAATTCTGATTCTGACTTTTCATCAAAGACCAAAATTTCTTTGTCCTTGTCATTAAAAGAAGCACCTATAACAACCTCTTCTGTCAGCGGAAAACTTTTCTTACATCTTCTACAGTAAAGAATCTTCTTATCATTCTCTTCTCTTACCACAAGTACATTTCCACATATCTCACAAAATTTCATTAGAATTTATTGTTGGTCTGTATTTAAAAGTACTAAAATATTTATTCTCACACAATTTTCATTTTATATCATTATAAACCTTAATGAGAAATATAATTACTATGGATGCATACTGCATGAAATGCAAAGGAAAGAAAGAAGTGAAGAATGCACAAGAGACTACGACTGATAAAGGTTTGAAAATGATTAAAGGTCAGTGCTGTGATTGCGGTACTAATGTCTGCAAGATTTTAGGAAAGAGTAAAATTTAAGCAAATTTCTTATATATTATTCAGTTGATTGGCTATGTGTAAATATAATTAGTGTTTACTTTTCAGAATGACCATCCTAATATTATAAATCATATGAAAACAAATTAATGATGTGAGAGGAAGAAAGAGTAACAACTATTTTTACCTTGAACCGGAAATTATGAAGATATTGAAAACGTCAAACGTACCTATGTCTGCACTTGGAATAAACTTCAGGTTGAATAACAGCCTTGGCAAGATAATAGATTTGAACACAATAAAGTCGCACCTTGATGAACTTGTTGACAACAATAAAATATTTGAGATTGAAAAAGATGAGATTCTTCATTATAAAATAAATCCTAAGGTTAAGATAAAATAGTTTTTATTTCTTTTTAGTTTTTTCATCTTTCAGAAGTTTCTTTGAAATTATGAACACAATTACTGCAATTATGATGAAGTTTATTGCTGCACCAAGAAACGATCCCCAGCTGATTACAATAGAGCCAATTGAAAATGTTGCAGTCTTCCATGCACCACCAGGTATGAATGCTGTTATTATTGGCATGATGATGTCATTTACCAAGGATTGTATAAGAGCTGTTGCTGCGACACCTATGATGAATGCTACTGCAAGACCTACTACTTTATATTCTTCAAGAAATTCTCTAAATTCAGTCAACCAACCCATAAATTAATTATTGCATACATAACCTTAAAAATAAAAATTGTCTATTCTTTGCTGTTTAAATCATCCTTCAGTTTAAGAAGTAGTTCCTTGTTCACTTTAAACTTATTTCCATGGCTTATTATGTAAGTCAACATGTCTTTGTTAGGATTGAAGAACTTGTGCCTCTGCTCCAAGTATATTATAGTCTTTTCTACCTTTTGGCTTCTCGGCCTTACTTTTTTAAGCACCTTTATTATTGCATCAACCTCTTCTGGCGTATACTGGACCATAACCTAAATATGGTTTTTAAAGAATATAGAATTATATGAAAGTCTGTAACTGGTGTGGAAAGGAGATACCATTTGCCAAGATAAAGGATAAAGGGAAGTTCTATTGTTCTGAAGAGTGTTTGAAAAATTGCAAATGATTTATAAGAAGTAAAATACAATTAAGATTTTGATATAATGTCTGACAAAGTACATTGTTCTCATATCCTTGTTAAGACTGAGCTTGAAGCAAAGGCGATACTTGATCAATTGAACAAAGGTGAGAGTTTCGCCAAAATTGCAATAGGCAAGTCGTTATGTCCATCTAAACGAAATAGTGGGGATTTAGGAACATTTGGAAGAGGGCAGATGGTCAGAGAGTTTGAGAGAACTGCCTTTGCATTGCAGAAAGGACAGATATCACAACCTGTAAAGACTGAGTTTGGTTGGCATATAATAAAGAGACTAGATTAATCTAATTTTTTTATTTTCTAATTCGCTTAATGATTTTTCAAGTCTAATTTTTTTCTCATCAACAGAACCCTTTATCTTATCTATCTGTTTTTTTATTTTCTCAATTTCCAGATTTGTTACCTCCATCTGCTTTTCAAAATCCTTTATATCATCTTCTATATCATTCCTCTTTTTAAATTCAACATGTTCATTAATTCTTTTCTCATATTCTTTCAATTCACTTTCTAATGTCTCATATTTTTTCAAAATATTTCCAAATACATTGTTTTCCAAAATGTTTTTTATCTCATCATCTTTTACATCAATCTTACCTTCAGAAATGTTTTTTTGAATTGTCTTCAAGATAGAATTTAAGTCTTCTATATTTTTCTCTTCAATAACTTTATCAAGAAAAGATTCAACATATTTATCCAAAAGTTTTTCATTATCCACATTTATAGTTCCTTTGTCAACCATGTTTTTTAATTTTCTTAACAGCCTTTCGATTTTAGAAGTGTTCTGAATTAATTCCGATTTTATTTTTGAAATGTCGTCAAGTACTTTGTTCTTTTCATTCTTGATTTCATTAAAATGTGTCCAACCTTCTCCACTTTCCAGTTCATTCTTCTTTTTTATTTCAGTTTCATGTTTTGATTTTAAATTGGACAAATCTTCTTCAAATGATTTTAATTCTTCTTCCATTCTATGTAGGATTTCCATTTCTTCTTTCACACTATTCAGATTATTTTGTATGTTTTTAATTGAGAGTAAACTATCTCTATTATTTTTTATTAGATTTTTCAAATCGTCTGACAATTTTCCAATAACTTTAAAATCGTTTATAACTCTTTCGCCTTCTTTCTCAAATAATCTGTCAACAAAACGATAATCATTTACTGTATTTTGATTAGTTTCTGAGATAGTTTGACTTACTGACTGACTATACACTAGAATTGAGTCAAAATCTGGTTGCATTGGTATTTTCAAATTCTTTTTCATAAATTCCATTTTCTGGACAAAACTTTTCCTATGTGCTGTAACATTCTGCAACAGTTCTGAATCTACTTGATCAGTAAAGTTTGCTTCATTTAATTCGTTTAAGCTTTTTTGTATGCTGTCTGTAGCAGATTGAAGATCTTGATAAATTTTATTCGCATCTTTCTTGAATGGTTCAAACTTCTCCTCGAATTTCTTTGATAGGATAGTTTCTACATTATCGATACTAAGTTCTTCGTAGTCCTTCCTTTCCTGCACAGTTTCTTCCTTCTTGCTTCCAAATATCCATTCCAAAAATCCCATGACAATCAAGAATTAATTGTTTTTATTGTTTTAATTGTTTCTTTCGCGCCAAATACGGGTATACGGGCACGTATTAGGCACGCAAATGGCACAATTCATTTTTGATGTAAATTGAGGAAGATTTAAGAAGATTAGATTCATTGTTAATTGATATGAAAAAGCAGATTGTAGAACAACTAAAGTCTAGAGCAGAACTGATGGGTAAGTATTATTTTAGAGGTTTTGGAAATTGTTTAGCAGGAACGTCTGCAAGTGCTTCAAATTGTGTACATTATCCCGAATCTATATTTGAAATGAAAAAACATGCTTTAGATTCTTATTCATTTATTGAAGAACTTTATCAGAAAATACCTTTTGAAGAACTGAAAGATAATGAAGATTTTAAACCTATTTTTTCTGCTAGAACTTTATTATCTGAATATAAAGAAGTTTTGAATTCATTATTAGAAGATCCTTCAAATGAAAAAGAAAAGAGATTGTATGAACTTAATAGAATCATACTTCAGACAGTTGAACCATATAGATGGAATTTCTGGGGGTTGACTAAAAAGATCAGGAAGATTCCAGGAAATGAGAATTTCTTTTTTAAAGTGGTTGATTGGAATGGTCATGAATGGAGATTTTAATTACCTTTAACTAACGTTATGAGAAATCAACACCATTACGTATAATTTATATACTTTCTAATTTTCTTAATTAATAATTTTTTCAATAGATAGATAGTTAAATTTTACTTTCCCATTTCTTAGTATGGAAAGATGCAATATTTTGGAAGAAGCACTAATTATACCTCTAGAACTTCCAAATATTGAATTTTGCCCGAAATACTCAACAATATGGAACTCATCACCCAATGATTTCAAAAAACAGTATGCTTTTGGAGTATGTGAATTGTATAATACATTTGTAGCATGCGCCACCTTTCCAACATATCATCATGAATGTGATAAGAGTAGATGTATGGAAATTAAATAAAAAAAAAGTGAGACTTCCTAGTTGGGTTTAAAGACTTAATTCCACTAGTCTATCTGACTAGTGGATAAACAACTAATCCTGCAACAAAATAAAAAATAGAGAGCAGTCGAGCTCTCTTTGAAGAAAGAACACAATTAGAGTTATCTTTCTTCAATATAAAAAACCAAGAGGTCTTCCGTATGAATAATCTTATTAGCTACAGCTCCAGCATAGGCAGACTAGAGCTGCACATCAGCTTCAAGGTAAAGTACTGCCACAAAATCTTCAATATGAATCATATAGCCGCTCGCTGCAGGGAGATATTCCTTGAAGTGGCAAAGAAAAACAGAATAGCCATCACCGAGATAGGATTTGACCAGGATCATGTCCACATGGTCATGCTATTGAATCCATCAATGTCAGTCTCCCAGATGGCAAAGGTTCTCAAGGGAACATCCGGAAGAAAGCTTCTGCAGGAATTCCCTTACATGAAAAGAAAATACTTCTGGGGGTCAGGATTATGGTCACCAGTAGTGTACTTCGATTCAATCGGACAGGATCCGGCATACATCTCAGACTACGTCAGAAGCCAAGGCAGTTAATGAATACCACTAGTCTTTGACTAGTGGTTGTTTATATATTTTTACAATTATATAGAAAAATATGGTAATTAGTGCAGCAATTCTTGATAAAATGGTAAGTGAAGGTACAGCACGAAAAATTTCAGATACTGCGTATGAAATTATCACAATTCCTGATTTACAAAAACTTGCTGAACTTAATCGTAGTTATTCAGAAGGATTTAATAGACGTTATCAAAAAAGAAGAGAAAAGGAAATAGAAGCGTCTAAAAGATTATTTAATGAAGGTCCTTGGTATTTCTAAAACACAAAACTACGTCTAACAGCACTTAGAAGAACATTTATAAATTTTACTTTTTATCTCAATTTATGGATGAGACAAATCGTTCATTGTTGGATGACGTACTAGAAGCCAAAGATATTGTAGTCAGGCTAATTGATTTGCCATTACTTTTATTCAGTGATTCAAAAAAATCAAGAAAGTACGGTAAAAGCACAATATATCCTGTTTTCTCTAAACTCTCTAAAGTTATTGCATCTTCGGATTATCTTTGTGAAGATAAAGTTGTAACTGATTTTTGCTCTGAATATTATGAATATATAGAAAAAGGAAGATATTCTGATGCAAGTAAAATGGCTCAAGACCTGTTTAGTTATTTGTTAAGGGAAGAACAGGATTATAGAAAACGATTATTTTAATTACGTATACAGCACTTATGAGAAATGAGAATTGAGTTTATATATTTTTCAGTGCATAGAGAAAATAAGGTAATTAAGATGTTTGGCGAGAGAGAGGTTTTGAATGTTGTTGTAAAAAGATGCTATGGAATAAGGTATAGAACAAGTGGTTATACTGGTACAGCTTTAGAATCTCCTACAGATGCAGTAATATTAGTTTATAATGATGGTCAAACATCAGTATGTAGTTGTGATTACTTTTTGAATATAGGAAAGTTTCGTGGGTGTTCAGCTACTTTTGGAGATGCTGGATATAAATTAAATTTAACTTCACCAAAAACTATTAAATTTTTATTGGAAGAACGTGGGATGAGAGATCGTGAATTAAGAAAATGTCCACATGATAATATTCCTCTAAAACACGTAAAACACTAAAAATTACGTATAAGGTTGATTATGTAGTTAATTTTTCTTTACTATGTTCTTTAACATGTTTTCAATTTCTTCTCTATATCTCATATCATGCAACATCTTATGATGGTTTGGGCACAAACCTATCAAATTTTCTCTAGAATTGTTTTTCCTATTCTGGTCAAGATGATGTAAATCGACAATCTTATCGAATCCACAAATAATACACTGTTTCGTTACTTCCTTCCATGTTTTAAGGTCAATATTATGGAGTTTCATAACATTGTAAGATCTAATATTGTCATAATAAAAGGATTTTTGTGCACAGTTTAAACACAATCCTTTAGCATGATGCTCTTTCTCTTCCCCACAGACTTTACATACCACAGTTGGTTGTTTGTAATTTTTTCTATAACAATGATAACATTTACCATGAGCATGGATTTCTTTTTCTTTTCCACATTCTTTGCATGTTCTTATAGGTCTCATATATGTTATTTGTCTAGGTTCGTATATATAATTTCTTCGCATTACTCATAAGATGCATTAAACGAACCGATTTACACTCTATATGAGCTTATTCTGGGCTATTTTAGATCTATTTTTGACTGATTTATATTCTGTAAAATATATTTGTGTGAGAATTATTTATTTCTCTTTAACTCTCAATATGACACCTGCAGCAATTATTAATGCTCCTATGAACATAGGAATTATGAAACTAGTTGACTTGACTTCAAATCCAGGTGTATTAAAGAATGTTAGAAACACTGATGAATATGACCCAAATAGAGCACTACCACCAGATATACATATTTCAGAGAGTGCTGTTGCTATTTTCCCCATTATTTCACCTCCATTTATATTGTCTAATATATGTGTTTGTGAGTATTTAAATATTGCGCCAAACTGAAAACCTATTATAAGCATCTTTTATAGTTAAAAAAGTGCTATTTTACCCCACTCAAATGACTGAAACATATATAAAAAAACAAAGAAAACCTTATATAGTAGTGTCAAATTAGTGAAAAACTGTAAAATATATAATGTATCATATATACGAGTGAAAATAAGTAGTGGTTTTTGGGTCAAAGTGAGAAAACTGCTAATATATACTATAAAATATAGGTTGATAAATGATTGTATGAGTAAATGTTATGTTTAGGATCCAAGTAGAGTGAGAGTAGGTTGGAAAAAGACAAAACTACTATTAAGTGAAAAATAGTTAATTAAGCGAATAGTGAAAGGAAAGTGAGAGTTTGAGGGGTAAAAGCAATAGTGAGATCTGGCTCAGAAATAGCTACGTGTGTTTAGACCAAAAAATTTATAAGTGAGAAAAACAATATAATTATATGGCTTTTGACTGGATCACTCACTTTTTTAAGAAAAAGCAGCGATTGATTGATTTAAATCAATCACAAATCAATCAATCAATCACTCAATCAATCACTGAGACGAACCAACAAGACTCGTCTACAGTTTTGAATGAACCCATAGAACTTGAAAAAGAATCTTTACAATTAGGAATTGCTGCTGGATATACAGGAAGAGCCATACATGACATTATGCGAACTCTTGAACGAATAGAATTAAATTTACCAAACAAAGATTGGTTCTCATTCAGGCTTGAGGAGCTTCTCAAAGAACACGATAATAATGAACAAAAGCGGTTTGAACAGCTACAAACACTCATAAATTCTCTACTTACAACTGCTGAACTAGCACCCGAACCAGTTAAAACACAACTAATTAGTCAAATAATAGCTGTCCAAGACGAACTTAACCGACCAAGAATACAAGAACTAATTAAGCGAATAAAAGAAAAAGGGGAAATAAGCTATGCTGATCTTGCTACTCAGATGGAGATAAGCCAAGATGGTATTCGAGGAATGTTATCTATAATTGCAAGGAAGATGCCTGAAATTGAACGTTTTGATAAAGAAAAGAAAGGTTGGGTACGATTTAAATCAATCAATCAATCATAAATCAATCACTTATACTCTGTATGTAAGTATACTATAGGAAAAAATAAAATGGAATAAAGCTAAAACTAGCTTTATCCAGCCCACTTAGCGTGGCAATTAGGACATGTATCCATCTTTTCGAATATACCTACTTTTACCATGCTATTGCATTTCTTGCATGGGGCATTAACTTTACCAATGTAATTACTAAACTTAGCCATGAGTATTTTCACCCCTTGAAGGAATATATATATTGGTTTTCTAACTATATAAATCACGAACTTACGCTAACTTTCTCGCGTTCTCTATCTTGTTCTTCACAGCTAGATACCTTAGAATACTGTTCATGTCTGCATCCTGTTTAAGTCTTACCATACGAAGTTTGAACGGTTCCATCTCCTGTGTTTCTAGGAACATGTGTATATGACGGTCTATTAGCCTGGAAACAGTCTTATGGTGTATCCCACTCTTTCTAGCAATATCTCTGATCCATGTCCAACTCTCCTCTGCTTCTAGACATTTCACAATTTTAATGATGTTTTTTATTGTATCTTTTCGCATGATCTGTCCTTTGTTGGCGCATTTCTCTTTCCATAACTTGAATCGATGAATTTATATAAATAAAGGGAAATGTTGTTCATAAAAGAGTTCTAAAAAGCCATATTAGAATTTAAAAGAATAAAATAAGTTGAAAAGAAATTTATTTCAATAGAATAAACCTTACATTGCCTTATTTACACAATAGAAATTTGATCATGATAGCGACTAAACTCTAACTCTCTCTTTAATGATAATACTGGAGCAACATTTTTTTATATCGTTTTTTTACAGTTGTTCTTAGGTAGAATCCATACAGAATTCCTATAAACAATCCTCCAAGATGTGCCCCATGTGCTATATTTCCAGGAGTGAACATTCCAAAAAAATCCAACAATCCCCACAGAATAGCTACACCAATCATTGGCATCGGAATTATTCCATAAATATAAACCATTGCAAGAGGAAGCAATACAGCCAAAACACCAAGTACACCATATATAGCTCCGCTTGCACCTACGGCAGGTATCGTAGAATCAGCAGCTGTTATCATGTATCCTATACTTCCAACAATTCCTGACAATAAAAATAATATCACAAAATGTACAGAACCTATTCTAGATTCTAAAACAACTCCCAAGAAAAATAATACCATCATATTGATTAAGATATGCACAAAATCTGCGTGAAGAAACATTGATGTGATAAATGTCCATGGTTTTTCAAAGGCTAGAGCAGGAGTAAATGCAAAATTATTGTCAGTTATAATTCCTGCTATCTGTAAAATGAATACAGCTACACAAGCGATTATAAAAATGAATGTCCACTTTAGCATAACTTATCATTTTAGTTTTAATAATTAAATTATAATTGATATAACATGGAAAAAGATGTTCTGGAGAATTATCAAAAAGCAATGAAAATTAATGAGAATGTTATTACGTATGCAAAGAAGATGGATTTTGAAGGCAAGAAAATTCTCCAGATAGCTGAAGAGATTGAAAATGTGATCAGGAGTTTAAATGGCAAACCCGCCTGGCCTGTTAACATCAATATTAATGAGATAGCTGCTCACTATACACCAGATGTCAATGATACAATTGTTTTGAAGGCTGATGATTTGGTCAATATCGACATAGGAGTTCATGTTAACGGATACATTTCTGATAAAGCTTTTACAATCTGTGTAGGAAAATCTAAGCATCCATTAATAGAAGCTTCTGAAAAAGGTTTGAAAGAAGCTATGAAATTAATCAAGCCAGGAACAAAAATATGTGAAATATCTGAGGTTGTTGAGAATACAGTGAATGAACTTGGATTTAAAGTTATTAGGAA
>Ga0194126_10008847_pt1 | contig 13581 bp, 10 predicted proteins | sample TA2KigC150mmetaG_FD_148641 | JGI IMG/M metagenome (GOLD analysis project Ga0194126, IMG submission 148641) | Freshwater microbial communities from Lake Tanganyika, Tanzania - TA2015035 Kigoma Deep Cast 150m | ecosystem: Environmental > Aquatic > Freshwater > Lake | place: Tanzania: Lake... | reverse complement strand
CGAGGTAATGCATGTCGATTTCACTATCAAAATGGCCGATGTTGCAGACAATTGCCTCGTCTTTCATCTTTTCCATATGCCGTCCGGTGATCACGTCACAACAACCCGTTGCCGAGATAAAGATATCCCCGCCGGCCACGCAGTCGTCGATGGTCGTCACTTCATACCCTTCCATTGCCGCCTGGAGGGCGCAGATCGGATCGATTTCCACGATGATGACCCGTGCGCCGAATCCCCGCATCGATTGTGCGCATCCCTTGCCGACATCTCCGTATCCGCAGATGACCACTGCCTTGCCGGCTATCATGATGTCGGTAGCACGTTTTATTCCATCGGCGAGGGATTCGCGACAGCCATAGAGATTATCGAACTTGGACTTTGTGACGGAATCGTTCACATTAATCGCAGGAAACAGGAGTTCTCCCGCCTTTGCCATCTGATAGAGGCGGTGAACCCCGGTGGTGGTTTCTTCGGAAACCCCTCTGATTTCGGCGGCAATCTCCTGCCAGTGCCGCGGCGCTCGTTTCAGGCCATGGGCCAGGCGCTCCCGGATGATTTTCATCTCCTTGTTTTCTATCGGCTGATTAAGAATCGAAGGGTCCTTTTCAATCCGGACGCCTTCGTGAACAAACAGCGTGGCATCCCCGCCATCGTCGACGATCAGATTGGGCCCTGTGCCGTCCGGCCAGGTAAGTGCCTGCTCGGTGCACCACCAGTACTCCTCCAGGGATTCTCCTTTCCAGGCGAAAACCGCCGCGGTCTTCGCCTGGGCAATCGCCGCGGCCGCATGATCCTGAGTGGAGAAGATATTACAGGAGGCCCAGCGGATGTCCCCTCCCAGTTCTTTGAGCGTTTCGATCAGCATCGCCGTTTGAATGGTCATATGCAGGCTGCCGGTGATCTTCAACCCCCGCAACGGCTTTTTCGGACCGTACTTTTCGCGTATGGCCATCAGTCCGGGCATTTCGTTTTCGGCAAGATGCAGCTCTTCCCGACCCCAGGTTGCCAGGGATGGATCCGCGATCCGATGTGATAGCTTGGTGTCTACTTTTAAGAACTTCATTGCCTTCTCCTCTGATAATGATTTTAATGCTATAGAGTTTTTTACCTGTCTCACGGTCTGTTTTCGGTCACACCGACAGGCGTCATTGTTACTCCCTGTTCCCTGGGGGTGACTATACCGGCGGAAATGATCAGGGTAAAGGCTTCTTCCACCGACATATTGATCTCAATGGCTTCATCACGGGGAACCATGACAAAAACCCCCGTGGTCGGCGTCAAAGCACAGGGGATATAAACCCCTACGCAGGGTTGGTTCTGCCCGAGCTGCCTCTGTATGTCACCGTTGGGTGTGCCGGTGATGAATCCTATGCTGTAAATCCCACGGCGGGGATATTCGACAATCACCACCTTCTTGAAACCGTGCGCCTTGTCCATGAAGAAGCTATCCGCGATCCGCTTGATCGCCTGATAGATGCTGCGCACAAATGGAATTTTCCCCACAATGCGCTCCCCAAAACCGACCAGCCGGTTGCCAAAATAACTGGTCGTTACAAGGCCGCACAGGAAAATGAGAAAGACCGTGAAGATCACCCCGAGACCCGGTATGTGAAAGCTGAGGAGGTTGTCGGGCTGGTAATCGACGGGAATGATCTGGAGAAGCTTGTCCATGACATTGATGATAAAAAAAAGGATGTAGATCGTCAGTCCCGCTGGAATGACAACGGCAAGGCCGGTCAGAAATATTCGCCGCATCTTTTTCTTAAGCATCCCTTTTCTCTCAATGTGCTTCCAAGTTCCAACCTTTTAATTTATCAGAACAAAGCAATATTTTCAACCCTTTTTTTCGATATCCAGAGGCTCACCAAAGACGTGGTTGTCGATCAGTCTCGTTTTCCCGACCCAAACAGCCAGGGCGAGGACAGCCTCCTGATCAATGCAGGAGAGGTTCTGCATCGTGGCCGTGGCGCATACCTCGGCATAGTCTATCTTCACATAGGGATGACCGGCAATATATTCGCGCACTGTCGCCAGGATGCGGCCTGTATCCCTTTCACCCGCGTCATGGAGTTTCTTTGCCAGGCGAAGGGATCGGATCAGCGACAGAGCGGATTCCCGTTCCGGAGGGCTGAGGTATACATTCCTTGAGCTCATTGCCAGGCCGTCGGGCTCGCGGGTGGTTTGCATACCGATCACCTCGATATCCATATTCATATCCTGGACCATCCTTTTGATGGTCACATACTGCTGAAAATCCTTCCGGCCGAAGATGGTCACGTGGGGCTTGACGATATGAAACAGCTTCATGCAGACCGTTGTAACCCCCCGGAAGAAGCGGGGTCGGGAAATGCCGCACAGATTGTTCGTTACCCCTTCCACCCCAACAGTGGTCTGATATCCATCCGGATACATCTCGTGGTTGTCCGGAAAGAAGAGCCAATCGACGCCAACCCCTTCCGCAAGCGACCGGTCCCTCGTAAAGTCACGCGGATAGGCATCAAAATCCTCGTTTGGTGCGAACTGGGCGGGGTTGACGTAAATACTTATGGCGAGGCAATCCCCCTGTTTGCGCCCTACCCTCATCAGATTCAAATGCCCTTCGTGAAAATACCCCATTGTGGGGACAAAGGCGATTCTCCGCCCCCGGCATCGCTCCGACTCTGCAACCGCCTGCATCTCCTTCACCGACCGAATGATCTCCAACCATGACCCCCTTTCGCAAAAAGGCCTCTACGTCGTTGACGAGAGGCCTTGTCGTCTCCTATGAGCATCATGCCCTTCCGTCTCAGTCCGTATACCGGATCCAAGCTCAGTAAAAGATATCAAACCCTTCACCGCTTGTCAAGAAGCATCCGGACACCACAGCAATGCCGACGCGAGATGCTGGAATTCGCCAAGCGTAAGGGTCTCCGCCCTCCTGGCGCCCTCGATACCGGCTGTGACAAACACCCGCTCCAGCGCGTCCTCCGCAAAACCGGCAGCACGGAGATTGTTCCGAAGTGTTTTTCGTCTCCGGGCAAATGACGCACGGACGGTCTTGACAAACAATGCCTCTCCCTCCGGCGTTCCCGCGTCATTGGAGAGGATGATCCGGAGTACCGCCGAAACCACACCGGGGACCGGGTAAAAACAGGAGGGTGGTATCGTCATTTCTCTGACCGCAGATGCATAGCGGGCGAAAAGGACCGACAGGATCCCATACTCCTTCTTTCCCGGCCGAGCGATGATCCGGTCGGCCAGCTCCTTTTGGAACATCAGCACCATGGATGTGATCGCACTTCTGAATTCGAGCAATCGAAAAAGAATCGGTGTCGAGATATGGTAAGGGATATTGCCGACGACCTTGATCCGCCCACCCCGGCAGGCTGCGGAAAAATCATAAACCAACACATCCCCCTGGATGATTTCAACCCTTTCGTCCCCGGCAAACCGATCCCTGAGAACGGCAACGAGGCGCGGGTCGATTTCGAGCGCGATCACCCGTCCGGCCTTCTTTGCCAGCTCTGCAGTCAGCAGCCCCAGGCCCGCGCCGATTTCGACCACGGTCTCGTCCGCTTTCGGTTCAACCAGGGCTGAGATCCGGCAGACCATGTTCATATCCTCGAGAAAAGACTGCCCCAGTCTTTTCAGGGGACGAATATCATAACGGGCAAGTATCTTCCGTACGGAGTTCATCCATCGATACCGTCAATCTCGTTCATCGCGAAATCGGCCACCGGGAAACGGCATTCAGGTTCAAGCCGTCTCGGCGCCCTTCCCTGAAAAGGTGTTCCCCCACGACGGCGATCATCCCCGCATTATCGGTGCAGAGAACCGGTGGGGGGACAAAAAAGTCGATGGCGAAGCGCGCCGTCTCCTCGCGAAAGCGGCTACGCAAACGCGTGTTCGCGGCAACGCCCCCGCACAAAACAATCCGTGGAATCGAACTCTCTAAGGCGGACCGGAGGGTTTTTTCGACAAGGACATCGACGATGGCCTCCTGATAAGAGGCTGCCAGATCCGGCAGCTCCTCTGTTGAAAACGGCGTCCCCTTTTTCCTGAGCCGCATGAGGAGGGAGGTCTTCAAACCGCTGAAACTGAAATCGAGACAGTCCTTCATCGCGCGGGGAAAGGCAACCGCGGAGCAATCACCCGTCTGTGCCAGACGGTCAATCACCACCCCGCCGGGATAGCCGATTTCCATGAGTTTGGCCGCCTTGTCGAATGCTTCCCCCGCGGCGTCGTCCCGTGTCTGTCCCAGGATGACGAATCGATGGAAATCCTCCACGCGATAGATCGTCGTATGACCTCCGGAAACCACCAAAGCGATAAACGGGAACGCCGGGGGGGAGGAGTCTGTCAGAAAAATTGCCGCTACATGCCCTTCGAGATGGTTAACGCCGACCAAAGGTAAGCGCCGCGCATAGGACAGCGCTTTTGCTGCGGACAACCCAACGAGAAGCGAGCCGATCAACCCGGGCCCCCGAGTGACGGCAACCCCCTCGATTTCACCCAGCGTCACGCCTGCATCCCTCAGCGCCTGCTGGATAACCGGCGCGATCGCTTCGATATGCTTCCGAGAGGCGATCTCGGGAACCACACCGCCGTAACGGGCGTGCACATCCACCTGCGAGGCGATCACATTGGACAGAAGGATCCTCCCGTCCCGCACAACGGCGGCAGCCGTTTCATCGCACGACGTCTCGACCCCCAGTATGACCATCTATCCTCTCCGCTAAATTCCCTTTTACAATTTGCTTCGAAGTATATATAGAAGCATCCACATTTGTAAACAAACATTTCCGGAAAGAGGTTGCTTTGGAAATCAATACCGATTTTCTCGTACTGGGTACAGGCATTGCGGGACTCAGCTTTGCCATCAAGGCTTCCCGGCTGGGGAGCGTCGCCGTGGTCACCAAGAAAGAAAAGACCGACTCGAACACCAACATGGCCCAGGGGGGAATCGCGGTAGTCCAGGACCAGATGGATCGTTTCGATTACCACATCAACGATACCCTGATCTGCGGAGGTGGGCTCTGCAACCAGGACGTCGTTCGGTTTGTGATTACGGAAGGGCCCGAAAGAATCAAGGAACTTGTCGAATGGGGGGTTGAGTTCACACGATCCGCCACCGATCCGGACCGGTTTGATCTCGGCCGGGAGGGGGGACATTCCATGCGGCGTGTGCTCCATGCCAGGGATCTCACCGGCAGAGAGATCGAACGGGCGCTGCAGGAAAAGGCCGGTCAAGCGAAGAATCTCCGTATCTACGAAAACCACATCGCCATCGATCTCATCATGAAATCATCGGTGCTGGGCCAGAAATTGGAGAGCGGCGACCGATGCCTGGGCGCGTATGTCCTGGATATAGAAAAAAACGAGGTCCACACCTTCCGCGCAAAGTTCGTCATGCTCTCGACCGGCGGCGCGGGCAAGGTTTACTTGATTACGACGAATCCCGACATCGCCACAGCCGACGGGATTGCGATGGCGTACCGGGCCGGCGCAAAGATTGCAAATATGGAATTCATCCAGTTTCACCCGACCTGTCTTTACCATCCCGATGCCAAATCGTTTCTGATCAGCGAAGCGGTCCGCGGTGAAGGGGCGATTCTGAAGCTCAAAAGCGGCGCCCCCTTCATGGAAAAATACCACCCCATGAAGAGCCTGGCGCCACGCGATGTGGTCGCCAAGGCAATCGATACCGAGCTCAAGAAGTCCGGCGACGAGTATGTCCTGCTCGATATCACCCACCGTGACAGGGAATTCCTGTCATCGAGATTCCCGAACATATACGAGAAGTGTCTCGAGTTCGGCATCGATATGACGCGGGATCCCATCCCGGTTGTCCCGGCGGAGCATTACCTCTGCGGCGGTGTGATGGTGAACGCCAGCGGTGAAACAAGCATCGACGGTCTGTTTGCCTGCGGTGAGGTGGCCTGCACAGGGCTGCACGGCGCCAACCGTCTCGCCAGCAATTCGCTTCTGGAAGCGGTGGTCTTTGCGCATCGTTCCTACCTCCGGGTTACGGATCTCAACTCCGGGGTGACCGAGGATCCGATTCCCATCCCGACATGGGATCCCAGAGGCGCAACGGAAAGCGACGAATCGGTGGTTGTCTCCCACAACTGGGACGAGATTCGCCGCTGCATGTGGAACTATGTGGGTATCGTCCGCTCCAACAAGCGCCTGGAGAGGGCGCAGCGCAGGATCGACCTCATCATCCGTGAGATCGAAGAGTACTATCGGAATTTCCTCATCACGCGGGACATCCTTGAGCTGAGGAACATCGCCGTCGCCGCAAAGCTCATCGTAACCTGCGCCAGAATGCGCCGGGAGAGCCGGGGGCTGCACTTCAACTTGGACTACCCCGAAAAGGATGACCGCCGTTGGCTGAACGATACGGTTATTTCACGCGAGAAACTGTAGCACTAAAACACTTCAGCGCTTATCGAACTTCAACTCTGCCGTTCCGAGGACGCCGGTGATCATCAGTCTCAGCGGTTCCCCGCCCGGCTTCTCCCTTGTTTTGAAACGGAGCCGGTATGCGATGCCGTGATAGGGATTGACATAGGGGTAGAATTTTGTGAGCACCGGTGTCATTGGATCAATCCTCCGAACCTCCCAGGGGGCGATTCTTTCGCCCTTCCCGTTCACCAGTAAGAGGTTCCAGCTTGACCCCCGCCGGTCGAAGTCGTTGGAGGCTTTTTCTGGTATCGAGGCATAAAAAATGAAATCGGTAAAGCCGGCAGTCAGCCCCTTCTGCGCATCCCCCTTCTTCTGTTGTTCTTTTTCCTCGAGTTGATAGATCCGGGAATATTCATCGAGGTAGGCCCGGGAAAATTCGGGGCTTTGATAGGTTGCGTAAAGGTGCGCCTGTGTTTCGAACTGCGAATAGATGACCGTCGATCGCGTCCATCGATTCAAGGCGGCCAGATACTCCCCGGACATCCCCTTCTCGCGGGCGATTTCCAGGTAATTCTCGAGATGACCGCACCCCACGGTTACGATCATGCAACAGGCGGAGAGTAAAAGGAGAATCCATCGTTTCATGAGCTCGCTCCGAAAACGCGGTTGAAGATAAAATCGACATGCGTAAGAAAGTTCTCGATGTGGAACAGGGCCGCAAGTTCATCCGCTGTCAGACGTGAATTGACCTCTTGATCCTGTTCCAGAAGCTCCTTGAATTGAACCCCCTCCTGCCATGCCCGCATCGCGTTGCGCTGAACGATGGCGTAAGCGCCTTCCCGGGAGACGCCTTTTTCGATCAGTTTCAAAAGGACCATCTGCGAGAAGATCACCCCTTTGGTCATCTGAAGATTGGCAAGCATCTGCTCGGGATATACGACGAGCTTCTTGACCAATCCGGTGAACCGGCTGAGCATGAAATCGAGGAGGATGGTGGCATCCGGTCCGATGATCCGCTCGACGGAAGAGTGGCTGATGTCACGCTCGTGCCATAGGGCTATATCTTCCATCGCGGCGAGGGCATAAGAACGCATCAGGCGGGAGAGCCCGGAGAGATTTTCCGACAGAACGGGGTTTCTTTTGTGGGGCATCGCGGAAGACCCCTTCTGACCCGGAGAAAAGTACTCCTCGGCCTCCCGGACTTCGGTCCGCTGGAGAAGCCGGATCTCCTGCGAGAATTTGTCCAGCGACGAGGCGATGATCGCCAGGGTGGTGAAATATTCGGCATGGCGGTCCCGCTGGACGATCTGCGAGGAGACGGGGGCAGGATTCAGCCCCAGTTTCCTGCAGACATAGGTCTCTATGCTCGGATCGACAAAGGAGAACGTTCCCACCGCCCCGGAGAGCTTTCCCGTGCTGATCGTTTCTCTTGCCCTGATCATCCGCTCCCGGTTTCGCTCCATCTCCTGGTGCCAGATCGCCATCTTCAGGCCGAAGGTGACCGGTTCCGCGTGGATCCCGTGGGACCTTCCGATCATGAGGGTATTCTTATGATCGAAAGCCTTCTTCTTCAATGCGGCGAGCAAGTCATCAATATCCTCGATGAGGATATCGGCTGCTTCACGCAGAAGCAGGGCCAGTGAGGTATCCAGAATGTCCGATGAGGTCAGCCCCATGTGGATGAAGCGGCCGTCCTCGCCGACTTTTTCCGTGACGGAGGTAAGAAAGGCGATCACATCGTGTTTGGTCGTTTTTTCGATCTCGTCGATGCGGTTTACATCAAATCCCGCCCTCTCCTGAATATTTTTCAGTGAGGCTTTCGGGATTTCACCTCGCTCAGCCATCGCTTCGCAGGCTAGAATCTCTATGTCCAACCATTTCTGATACCGGTTTTCCGGGCTCCAGATGGCGGACATCTTCTCTCTTGAGTATCTGGGGATCAATGCATTCATCCTTTCATTTCTTACGGGAATACTCTATTATGACTCAGAATTGGAGTCAAGGATTTTGCGTCGCCCGGATTTTTACCTCCCCGGAAACCTCAAATCCAGGTTGAATTCCAAGGCATGATATGTTAGATGTTTCAAGAATATATGTACGATCCAGATTGGTAAGATGACCGGCTGACCCCGACCCCGGGGGTAAGCTCGACACGTATTCGGAGGAGAGACAATGAAACAGGTCTGCAGATGGATGGTCTGCCTTCTTATTCTCGCGGTAATCGGCGCTCCTGTGTGGGCGCAAGAGACCAAGCGGGTCGTTATTCTGCCCTTTTCGGTTCATAGCGCCGAAAACATCGATTATCTCAGGCAGGGAATCACGGATATGCTCGCATCGCGGCTCTCTGTCAACGCGAAAATCGAGGTCGTCAGCCGGGACACCGTCCTGGCCGCCCTGAAAGAATCGGGCGGGAAAGATCTCAGCATGACCGATGTGTCCGGTCTGGGAAAAAAGCTAAAAGCAGATTTTGTCGTTTTGGGTACAATCACCAAGATCGGCAGCAGCCTGAGCATCGACGGCCGGCTCGTCGATATCGGCGCCGTCAAATCCGCATTGGCGATCGCCGTCCAGTGCCAGAGCGTGGATGAAGTGATTCCCAAGGTGACAGACCTGGCCCAGAAGATGGAAACCCAGATCCTTGGGGTGACATCACCGGCCCGCGGTGCGGTTCCGCCTGCAAAAGAGATGGCCCTTTCCCGCCAGAGCGCGCCCCAGCCTGCACCCCAACTCGCACGAGAATCAGAGATCATCTCCGGAATGAAAAGCAGCAAGAAGGGAACCTTTACTTCCTCGATCAACCCGGATTTCATCAACGCCGCTCAACCTCTCGAGGGCAAGAGCTTCTGGAAAAGCCAGCAGTTTACCTATGCGCTCAGAGGGGTGGACATTGGCGATGTCAACGGGGACGGGTTGAACGAAACGGTGATGATCGATGAGAACAACATCTACATCTACCAGAAAAAAGGAAGCGAATTCAGATTGATCCAGCATATCCCCGGAAGGCGCTACGACAGTTATCTCTCGCTCGATGTGGCCGACATCAATGGAAACGGAATCAAGGAAATCATCGTTTCATCTTACAGCGGCAACATGGTCAACTCTTTCGTCATCGAGTTCAGAAACGGTAAATTCGAAACCATCGCTCAGGATATTCGCTGGTTCATGCGAGTCATTTCAAATTCCTCCGGGACCCCCTTTCTGCTTGGTCAACGCCGGGGGATAGACAGCACCTTTATGACCCCCATCCATGAGATTGTATGGCAGGGTGGAGAGTATCGGGAAGGGAGAAAGATGCGGATACCCGAGGGGCTTTCCCTCTTTGGACTTACACTGGACAAATTGACGCCCGGGGGGGCCGAGATGGTCATCGCACTGAACGAAGACGATTACCTCCACATTATCGAAGCGACGGACACGCCCCTCTCCAAACTGGTCATCTTCGGTGGGAGCACGGAAATCCGCTGGAAGAGCGATGAGGCTTTCGGAGGCAGCAATACCTTTATCGAACCCGTCGTTCAAACCTCCGACGCCCGGGAGGGTATGGACAGCAAAACCAGGTATATCAATCCGAGGATCATCACGTACGACACCAACAGGGACGGTAAACGGGAAATCATTATTGTCAAGAACATCTCCTCGACGGGACGTATTTTCGACCGTTTGAAGTTCTTCAACTCTGCCGAGATCTACAATCTGGAATGGGACAATATGGGGATGGTGGAAAATTGGCGGACGAAGAAGATCAGCGGCTATGTTTCGGACTATCAGTTCAAAGATATCGACAGCGACGGGGAGAACGAGGTTGTCCTCGCCCTTGTCCTGTCCGGCGGCGGATTAACGAAAGGCAGAAGTGTTATCGTGACCTACTCCCTGAAAGGGCAATAGAAAGGATTGACAATACAGCAATACTGTTGTAGGAATATATCGATACATGGAATGACAAGACAAACCCCTTGCGCGGTTTGGAAAGCATGGCCCGAAAATATATATGGAAATTTTTCGGGATCCACAAAGGCCGGCGTGCGCAGGAAGAGTGATATGCAAAGCCCTCAAGGCAGCGCCCGGCGTGACCTCGAGGCGCCATGACAGACGCTGGCGGTGTAGCTCAGCCGGTTAGAGCATACGGCTCATATCCGTAGTGTCCGGGGTTCAATTCCCTGCACCGCCACCAATATACACGAAAGCCCGGTTTCTTTCCCGGGCTTTCGCGCATCTATCGCAGCGGGCAAGTATAAAATGCACGAACAGTTCAAACCGGCCGCCTGGGCCAGAAGCCCCCATCTGCAGACCATATTCGGCAGTCTGAAACTGCGGGTATGGGGGAAGAACGAAATGACCGATCTGTCCGAGGAGACGATCGTTGATGCGGGTGACGCGCGTCTTTTGGGTTATCATTCGCGTCAAACCGGAGGGCAGTCGAAAGGTTTGATCATTCTCCTGCACGGATGGGAGGGAAGCGCCGACTCCACTTATATTCTCTCTACGGGGCGTTATTTTTTCCGCAGGGGGTATGACATCTTTCGCCTCAACCTCAGGGATCACGGAAAGAGCCATGGCCTGAACCGGGGGCTTTTTCACGGCGCACTGACCGAAGAGACCACCCTTGCCGTGGAGAATGTCACCCGGCTGTTTCCCGCGGGCCCCAGCTATCTTATCGGTTTTTCTTTGGGTGGGAACTTCGCACTGCGCATCGCTCTCAAAAAGTCCCATCCCTCCCCTTCCCGGCTCAGAGCGGTCTTCGCCATCAGCCCTTCTCTGGATCCCTATAAAGCCACGCTGGCGATCGATGAAGGCTTTCCCGCCTACCGCCACTATTTTCTGGCCAAATGGAAAAGATCGCTCCGGAAGAAGCAGCAGTGCTTTCCCGACCTGTACCGCTTTGACGAGATCCTCCGTCACAATACCTGCATGGCGCTGACCGAGGCGATCATGCCCTACTACACCGAGTGGGACAGTTACCGCGAGTATTTCCAGCGCTATACCCTGACCGGCGATGTTCTGGCATCGCTGGCACTGCCGGCGACAATCATCACTTCGGAGGACGATCCCGTCGTCGCAGTCGACGATTTCTATCATCTGCCCGGTAGCGATGCCCTGCACGTGTCTGTTCAGAAGTACGGCGGGCATTGCGGTTTCCTGGACCCTTTTCCCTGGGGGTGCTGGTATGAGAGGCGTATTGCCGGTATGATTGAAAAGCCTGTAAATAATGGATAACATCGATACAGATTTGGAACTCTTGAGCCACCGGGATGCATTCCTGGCGCGCGCAATCGAAAGACTTGGGACATACCCGTCCGATTTTCTATCGGCCGTCGCCAAGACGAAGCGTTCCCGATTCATCACAGAGCCGCGTCAGGCGGCGGGGGTTTTGCTTCCCCTGCTCTTTCGTCGACCCTCCAGCGGTGACCGCTCGAAAATGCAGTTTGTGTTCCAACTGATCAAACGCTCCTCCCGTGTGTCCCAACCCGGCGATCTGAGCTGTCCGGGTGGTATGATCAGCCCTATTATCGACCGCATCCTTCAGACCTTTCTGATCCATGGCCCGAATCCGGTCATTCGCGGGCCTGCCCGCGCATATGCCTTCCAACGCGAACCGGCGCTCCGCCGGATCATGACCCTTTTTCTGGTAAACGCCCTGCGCGAATCCTGGGAGGAGATCGGGCTCTCTCCCTTCCGCGTCCGCTTCCTCGGTCCGCTCCCCACATATGCTTTGGCTCGCTTTAAACGCACGATCTTTCCCCTCGCGGGGTTTATAGAAAAACCCGTCCCCCCAAACCATAACCGTGAAGTGGAAAAGATTGTAGAAATCCCGCTGTTCTCCTTTTACGACGAACGGTCGATAGGCTGTTACGTCCTCTCCGCTCCCGATCCGGCGGATCACGGTATTGTGAAATCGATTCAACACCCCTGCCTGATACACCATCATCCCGACGGCGCCAGGGAGATTCTCTGGGGGGCAACCTTTCACATCTGCGTTCAGTTTTTGGAGATCGTCATGGATTATTCGCTTCCGGATTGGGAAAAAGGGTGCGTCGTCCACAGGACGCTGGGTCCCGATTATCTGACTGAAAGACCGGCAACGAGGCGGTCCTTCTTTTCTTGACAGGGAAAGGATTGCGTACTATTGGCTCCGGAAACCATGATAGGGAAGCGAGGAATGGAATGAATCCAGAAGTCTTTCGGGAGTATGATGTCCGGGGTATCGTGGATCGAGATCTGAACCCCGATTTCGTCTATCTGCTTGGCCGGGCAATCGGAACCTATGCCATGCGCCGAAACGTCAGGCGGATGACCCTGGGTCGCGATTGCCGTCTGAGCTCGGAGGCCTATCACGATATCGCAGGCAAAGGCATCAGAGCCGCCGGCGTGGATATCATCGATATCGGCCTTTGCGCGACGCCCATGCTCTATTTCTCGATACGCCATTTTCGGGCCGACGGAGGGGTCATGATTACGGGAAGCCACAACCCTCCCGACTTCAACGGCTTCAAAATCTGCATCGGCCCGGATACGATCTATGGCGATGACATCCAGGAATTAAAGCGGATTATCGAGAGCGGCGATTTCGCGAGCGGTCACGGAAGCGCCAGGCGGGAAGATATTACCCGCAGGTACCAGGACTATCTTTTCAGCCATGTGGATATCAAAGAGGGCCTAAAGGTTGTTCTCGACGGCGGCAACGGCGTAGGCGGCTTTTTTGCCCTCCCGCTGCTGCGTCGCTTCGGTTGTCGTGTCACCGAGCTTTACTGCGATCCGGACGGTCGCTTTCCCAACCACTTCCCCGACCCGACGATCCCGGAAAATCTCGGCGAACTGATTCGCCTCGTCCGCGACACGAAGGCCGACGCCGGGATCGCCTACGATGGGGACGCGGACCGGATTGGCGTGATTACCGACCGGGGAGATGTCCTTTGGGGGGACGAGCTCCTCCTTCTGTTTGCCCGGTACATCCTGAAAAGAAATCCCGGCGCCGCGATCATCGGGGAGGTCAAATGCTCGCAAAAACTCTATGACGATATCGCAAAAAACAACGGCCGTCCTATCATGTGGAAGGCCGGGCACTCGCTGATCAAAGGGAAAATGAAGGAAGAAAAGGCGCTGCTCGCCGGAGAGATGAGCGGGCATATCTTCTTCGCCGACCGTTACTACGGCTTCGACGATGCCATCTATGCATCCCTGCGGTTGCTTGAAATC
>Ga0194126_10008835_pt1 | contig 13594 bp, 12 predicted proteins | sample TA2KigC150mmetaG_FD_148641 | JGI IMG/M metagenome (GOLD analysis project Ga0194126, IMG submission 148641) | Freshwater microbial communities from Lake Tanganyika, Tanzania - TA2015035 Kigoma Deep Cast 150m | ecosystem: Environmental > Aquatic > Freshwater > Lake | place: Tanzania: Lake... | reverse complement strand
CAATGGTTTCAAACAATTTCGAGACTTAACAAACGATGATTATAGCGCAGCGGGGATAGCTTGGCAAGACCCGATTCAAATGCTGATAATTTTCTTATAAAGCTCAACGATGTTCGTGATTAAAGTAGCGGGATACTTGATATAGTATAATGACCATCATCTCCTGGCCAGGTAATGATAATAAAAACCTTCAAGCCATCCTGAATTAACCTATTTAAATACTATCATCCCCAAAACAAGCCCATGCTGATACTGTTTCCCCTAATTTCATTCGGGCGAGGAGAATACCTCCCCTCGCCCGGTTTGCTACTCCTCCGCCTTATTTATAGATGGGGTAACAGGTATTCGTAGGCACTCAACGACGCCTTGGCGCCATCACCGATTGCCACCAACACTTGCTCAGCAAAGGTATTGGTCACATCACCGGCAGCAAAGATGCCCGGTACAGTGGTATTTGCGTGGCAATCCACAATGATCCGTCCCTGTGGATTTAGCTTGACCAAACCATCAACCATTTGTGAATTCGGTACCAAACCCAATTCAATGAAAGTGCCTTCAGCTTCCAACTCTTCCACGGAACTTTGAGGACTTTTCACCACCAGGCGTTCTGCGTACCGGCTGCCCTTCACTTCCAAAACCTGGTATCCTGGCATTAAGGTTACATTGGAGGAAGCCTGCAGTTTTTTGCCTAGCGGATTATCCAACGCTTCCAGGCGAATGCCCAACAGGGTGACATGACGGGCAACTGTGGCAAGTTCGCCGGCAGAACGTAGCGCCAGGTCGCCATCACCCACCACCACCGTCTTGCGATCGATAAACAAGGGTGCATAGCTCAAGGCTGAGTAACACAAGCCACGCATGATAAATTCTTTTTCACCCGGTACCTCAAGGCGTTTTTGGCGCACACCGCTGGCAACCAGAACAGCTTTAGCTTCCAGGGTATCTCCATCCTTCAAGCGCACCCGGAATCCATCCTGGCTCTTTTCAACCTTTTCCACCGTTTCCATGCGGCGGACAAAATTCAGGTATTCCAACTCAGTTTTGAATTTATTAACCAGTTCCAGACCACGGATTACCTGGTAATCCTCGTACCAGGGTAGTTCCAGGCGATACATTGTCTTACCGCCCAAGTCTCGCGAGACCAGCAGAGCATTAATGCGCTTGCGAATTGCATAAATCATTGCCGTCAAACCGGCAGGACCACCGCCAATTATGATTAGATCGTACATGCTTCACCTCTCCAGTAATTAAGTTTTTCTAAACAGGCGCCTCAGGAATGTAACCGTCATTCATCATCAACTGAGTCAAATCACGAGAGCGCTTAATCATCTTGCGCGCATGATCATAGGCTTCGTCATAACTCATGGTTATGCGAGCAACTCCTTGCTCTTGGGCTTTCATCGCCACAGCGGCTGCTTCACGTGGAAATACCTCCCAGTCTTCCATATCGGGCAGGATATGCTCTTCATCCAACCGATCGCCAATATGGTCTGCCAGCGCCTGGGCGGCGGCAAAGCACATTTCATCGGTAATGGTGCGCGCTCGTACATCCAAACCGCCACGGAATATACCGGGGAAACCCAAAGAGTTATTCACCTGGTTGGGGAAGTCGGAGCGGCCGGTGGCAACTATGCGCGCTCCGGCGGCTTTGGCTTCCCAGGGCCAAATTTCTGGCACCGGATTGGCGCAGGCAAAAACGATAGCATCTTTGGTCATCGTGGATATCCACTCTGGTAGAATCACACCTGGACCCGGACGAGAAAGCCCTATCACCACATCTGCTCCACGTATCGCATCTGGGATATTCCCTTCGCGCCCTTCGGCATTGGTAATCTGGCACAGGCGCCATTTGTCGACATACTCCGCTTTGCGCAACTCCAGATCTTTGCGGTGCTTGCCTAAAATCCCTTTGCTATCCACCAAAAAACAGCGCCCAGGATCGGCGCCCCACCCAAAGATCAACCTGGAACAGGCAACATTGGAGGCGCCACTACCTATGAAAGCAATGCTCACCTCGCTCATCTTCTTGCCCACGATGCGCAAAGCGTTAATCAAACCTGCCAGTGTAACGGTAGCGGTGCCCTGCTGGTCATCGTGCCAGATGGGAATCTCCGCTTTCTCTCGCAGCGTATCCAGGATGTAAAAACATTTGGGCTGGGAAATATCTTCCAGATTCACTCCACCAATGCCTGGTTGCAACATCAACACGGCATTGATGATGGCATCTGGGTCTTTGGTATCCATCATCAGCGGTACACCATCAACGCCACCGAGGTATTTATACAGCAGGGCTTTGCCTTCCATTACCGGTAAACCTGCTTTGGGACCAATATCTCCAAGTCCCAATACACGAGTGCCATCGCTGACCACTGCAACGGTATTCCACTTATTGGTATATTCATAAACTAAATCGGGATTTTTTTCAATGGCGCGGCACGGATCTGCCACACCTGGAGTGTACCAGATAGCAAAGTCATCTAAACTTCTCACACAGCATTTCAACACCATTTCAATTTTTCCCCGGTAAAAGGGATGAAGCACCATGGCGTCTTGTGCTGGCTTCTTGGCTTTGGCTAACAGTTGCTCCACACTAAATTCTTGTGTTCCATTTGTCATAATGAGCCTCCTGGGAGATGAATAACTCACACTATCCACCGATTGAATGCCAGATGCGGCGCGCGTGACGTGACAAACTCACGTGGAAAACGATCCTGTTGGTATTGTTTTGAAAAACGCCGTACAGGGGGAGAGCAAAAAAACTCGTAAGGCTGCGCCTTTATCCATTAGACACACCCACCCACAATCAATTAAGAATCATCAACTGGCTATTCAAACTTTAATGAATGTCTCTTCCATTGTACACAGAATTGGAAAGGAAGCGCAAAGATAAACATCATCAAGCCTCCAGACATTCATCCCATTTTCAGGAAGATTGCAACCTTATCGATTATGACAGAATCAATCCCGGGTTCTTTTTCTACCCAACCCATAAGCCTTTAAAACCGGTACAGTGAATAAAAATCCAGTTGACTCTTTATCCAGGTCGCCAATAATTTGGTGTACTGCGGAGATCATGGCTTCGACCTTGATCTCATCGTCCACCACTGAAAAAAGGGTACGATGACGGATTTCATCACTCTCAAAGAAGTCAGACAGGCTGGGCAGCAAGGGTAAATCTTCTCTGAAGCCCGCCTTCCTCAATCGCCCTAATCCGCTGCTTTCAAAAATAGTTACCCCCGGAACACCAATTGCCTCCCAGGCGTCCAAGATCGGAGCACAATCATCCGGATTATCTACGATCAAAACTACCAGTTGGGTCATGGTTTGTCTCCTTGTGAATTTTTTTGCAGTACAGGAGGATGCTTTTCTTTCTTTGGGAACAAAGAGCGTAACGCTGGTGGGGTGATCAAGGTGGTAGCAATCACCACGCCTATTACAGCAGCAAATATTTCGGGTAGCAGCCAGCCTTCATTGACCCCAACAGCAGCGACAATCAATCCCACTTCACCCCGAGAGATCATCCCGGCACCTACTTGAAGCGCCTCCAACCGGGGTAAGCCTGCCAGATAGGCACCAGCACCGGATCCAAGCACTTTGCCAACCACAGCCACCAGTACCAGAACTGCCAAAATGCCCAATGATTCCAGTCGTAAATTGTGTGCATCAGCAGATAAACCAATGTTAATGAAGAATATTGGCACAAAGACGCCGTAAGCAATGGTGGATATACCCGATTCTATCCGTTCTTTTACTTTGCTACGCGAGAGGATCAAACCTGCCAGGAAAGCGCCGGTAATGGCAGCCATACTACCCAGCGATTCAGCCATCCAGGCATAGAGCAGAACCATGCCAAACGCGAAGGTGACTACCCCCCGGCTAACTGGCAATTTATCGATGAAAACACTTAACCTGGGTAAGAACAATAAACCAAGGAATACCGACAGGCTCAAAAACAAACCCATGCGCAGGAGTAACCACAGAACATCTGTGGCGCCGGTGGATCCGGACTGGCTTAATGCCACAAAGATGGATAATCCTAATACGACCAGAATATCATCAAAGACCGCTGCTCCCAAAAGTACGACTCCAACTTTGCTGCGCAGCACACCCAATTCCATTAAAGTTTGCGCGGAAATGCTTACACTGGTGGCGGAAAGAATCAAACCCAAAAAAATCGCATGCAAGTTATCCATCCCAAAAGTCAGGCCTACACCAGCGCCCATAGAAAAAGGCAGCAATACCCCAAACAAACCTGCCATAAAAGCAATTTTTCCCGAGCGTGCCAGTTCCGATAGGTGCAGATCCAAACCCGCCAGAAACATCAACAACAGCACGCCAACTTCAGCAAGCTGGTGAATGGTCTCCAGTAAATGGTCGTCGGTGAAATAAGACCAATGAATCAGGTCGATAAGTGTCGGTCCTAACAGAATGCCGATAATCAACTCTCCTAATACGGAGGGTTGTTTTAACCGGTAACTGATTAAACCGCCAATTTTCGCGGCAAAAATAATGATGACCAGAGACAGCGCAAGCTGCAAAAATGGACTCATACCAGGATATCCGGGGTACTATCTGTGCTTAACTTTACCACACTACATGGAAACAAAAACACCTCCCCGCTGCTTTTATGAAAGTGATTCAATTAATGTCAAGTCCCATGCTTGTGTTACGGAAAATAATTGTGATTGACTGGGGTTGGGTGAGCCAATTATGTATGAAGGCTCACCCGAAATCCCAGCTCCATGTCAATCGCTACTTTGCCTTGCCCGGTAACCAGCATACCTAACAAGATCAGATACCAAGTTCTGCCCGTACTCGCAGGTAATGTAAAACCTGGTCGCGAGTCAACATTCCATGCAATTCACCTTCTTGAATGACCGGCACCTGGGCAACATTGTGGTTATCCATCATCTGTAAAGCCGACATCAGTTCTGTATTTGGCGTGACATGAGCCAGGCGGCTCAATGGCACCATGTCTTGACCGGTGGTGGTAAAACGCCATTTCTGCTGCGGGATTGCTGAGATATCTTTCAGTGTCAACAACCCTTCCAGGCTGCCGTTATCCGCAACAAAGAAACAACGCTGCCCTCCTGTAAGTACTTTTTCTTCCACCAATTGGTTCAACGTCACCAGGCTCGGGACGCGGCTGCAATCCCGCGACATGACTTGAGAAACCTTTACACCCCGCAGGGCGTTCTGCATACTGGATTGAGCGTAAGACGAAGCCGCAGCATTCTGCAAAAACCAGCCGATAAAAGCCAGCCACAAGCCATTCATGAAGCGTCCCTGGAAAATGGTAAAAACACCCAATGCAATGAAACCGAAAGCAACCAGTTGACCGCTAGATGCAGCCACCTGGGTAGCACGTTGGAAATTTTTGGTAACACCCCACACCAGGGCGCGCAGCACACGACCACCATCCAGGGGAAAACCTGGAATCATATTGAATACCGCCAGGATAAAATTAATTCGCATCAAGTATTCACTGGGAGCTGCCAGGAATGGTGAAGACCGATCCACAAGCCATAGGACACCAAATAATCCTGCCAGCGCCAGGCTGACCAGCGGTCCTGCTATGGCTATCCGGAATTCAGCCCCAGGCGAGCGCGGCTCCTGACCAATGCGGGCAACACCGCCAAAAATAAACAGGGTTATACTGTTTACCGGAATTTTTTCCCGTAGCGCTACAAAGGAGTGTCCCAGTTCATGTGCCAGCACCGAGCCAAAGAATAACAGGCTGGTGATCACACCCAACAACAAGTGTGCACCTCCCGACAACATGGGATACGTGTCAGGAAAATACGCAGACGCCAACGACCAGGTCAATAAACCAAAGATCAAAAACCAGCTTACATTCAACCCTATGGGGATACCCCATATTTTTCCTAAGGTTATGTTTGCTTCCATACTCTCACTCCTAAATTCACTGTTAATACAAATATACTCTACCATTCCCCGTTTGATATGTCAATATATTGTATAGTTTATTTATACAAAATTAATAATTACTCACCATACAAAGCATGGTTAGCCTTGCATGGTCTGCCGGCGGATTTCTCCGCTCTTCCACCACACGAATAAACCAAACCCCAGCAGGCGAAGCGCCGCACTGATCATCAACGCCCCACTCAACCCTATTTGCCCCGCAAAAAACGTTCCTACCAGGGGAGCAACAAACGCGGAGAAATGTTGCAGACTTTGGGCAAGCGAAACAAAGATGGCGCTGTATTCAGCAGGAACCGTCTTCATTAACTCATCAAAGAAAACCAAATCTATACCAGCTTGAAAAATACCGGCTATTCCGGCATAGAGCGTGATAAGTTGTACGTTCAGAGTCATTGCAGTAAGCGCCGGGTATAATGATAAACCAAAGGTTGCCCACAACAGCACAAAGCGCGACCCGCGCAACCTGGATTGGCGCGTCCATAAAAAATATCCGATTAAAAGCACCGCTGTCTGTACGGTATTTATGACGCCTATCCACGAATCGCTGGCTTGTACTTCTCGTACATAGTAGAGCGGAAAAAGAGGCAAGGATAGCGATACCCCGGTCAGGAAAACAAACCGCTTGGCCACAAAAAGCATAAAAGGTTTTTCGCCCCAGACCAGCCTGGCATATTGCCTGGAGCGCTGGGAAAAGGTTAGAGTCTCTTGTTTTGGTTGTGGGTTATCCGGCAGTTGAATATGACTGGAGAAATAGTAACTGACCAGACCCCCCACCGATAAGGCTATAAAGACCAATTGATAATTCAGTGGGAAAGCTACGCGGTCCAATACCTGCCCCACAATGGCAACCGTAATGGCTGTGGTGAAACCCAGTATCGACCAGCGGCGGCTCATCAATTCATAGCGATGGGCTGGGCCTGCTACCGCGTTCATAACTACGTTAAAAGCTACGAATACCACCGTTTGGGGGATAGTGATCAATGCCCAAACCAATAAAATTACTTTGGTGAGCATAGTTTGTGGAACGAAAAAGCCGACGATGCCTGTAAGAGCATATCCAGAAACCACCAACAGACGGGCTGCACTGAACCAAGGCACTATCTGGGGGCGAGATTGCAAAAAACGCCCCACGAACAAACCCAGAACAAATCCTGCCAGGGACGGTAATGCAGATAGCAACCCGATCTCAAAATTACTGGCGCCCAGGCGGGCGAGAAAAACAGGCAAAAATGGCGCGGCCGCACTCGCCAGACCGATCCCCACCGCATCGATCTGAACATTGATAAAATTTTTTCTTTGCACCGGGTGCGCGCCAACCGGCGCGGCAGACCAGTTAAAAAATCGCACTTTTCACCTTCCTGGTTCTTGCCCTTGCTAGAGAGCAAGTTTACCTCATCCTTTTTTGATCGGTTTGTTTTATCTATTCTCTAGGTTTACCCCACAGGTACCAATAATTTTCTTTGGGAAATCCGCCCGCCAGTTCTGGTTCCCAGATGAAGCCGCTACTCTGCAGGACAGATTGCAGATAATGGTCTAGTGCGGTGAGCATTTCTTTTTCTGCCGACGGTACGCCAACCGCATCACTGTACAGCAACGCCAGGAGCACCCGCCGGTGGACTTCATAGCCATACCGGTCCACGTGATTATACGGCTGGCGACGATATTCATCCAGGTAATCTCGCCACAACATCAGGCGGGAATGAAATTCTCGCGTGGATTTATTCTCCCAGGCTACCCTCCAACGCACACGTATCGCATCTACCTGGTCATAGGTTTTATTAAACAAAAAGCGCTGATCCCGGCTCAAATTACGGTAACCAGCTTTCATTCGGGCGAGTAAAACACCACCCAACGTGAGCATGGGAAATGGTGGATCCCCCACAGGCGGCCTGAGCCGCAGCGACCAGTAGATCTCAGTAGAGAGCAGGTAGTCTTCCAACAGATCCACGCTTGCTTGAAGATAACTCAAGTCGTAAGCCGCTGAAACCATCCCAGCATCCTTTCTACCAACAAACCTCTATTCAATCATCGACATGCTGTGTTAAGCGGAAATCCTCCTTAACACCTGGGGCGCCAACCATAACGCCACATACTGCCACCTGAATTATACCCCCGAGTCATTTTTTGCGACTCAGCCGGTACTTCATACCCTAAAAACCCAAGGGTAAGGGTGCATAGGAATATTCATACCAGGAGCTGCAAAGGTTGCTCCAGGGTTGTTGCTACTGCTTGCATAAAGCGGGCAGCCTCTGCGCCATCGCTCACCCGGTGATCTACAGACAGAGTGGCTTTCATGCGTATGCCTTTCTGCAGTTCGCCATTCACCACCACGGGTGTATGGCGCACTGCACCAACCGCCAGAATGGCTGCTTCCGGCGGGTTGATGATGGCAGTAAACTGCTCCACGTCAAACATACCCAGGTTGCTGACAGAAAAGGTTGACCCTTCGATATCGTCCGGGCGCACTTTACCCTGGCGTGCCCGTTCTACCAATCCACGCACCTCGCTGGAAATCTGGCGTATTGTTTTTACATCCGTATCCCGGCAGACGACGGTGAGCAAGCCGTTTTCCACCGCCACCGCAACGCCAACATGGATCTGTCCATGCCAGATAAGCTCGGCTTTGGCTTCATCAATCGAGGCGTTCAGGTTTGGAAATTCTACCAACCCCAAGGCTACGGCTTTCAGGATGTAATCATTAACCGAGGTTTTTTGGTCATCTGGTAACAAGGCATTCACCTGGCTGCGCAATTCCATTAATGCTGCCACATCAAAATCACGGGTGACATAGAAATGAGGAGCATTGCGAACAGCATCCACCATCCGCCTGCCAATAATCGCTCGTAAGCGGGATAGTGGCACTCGTTGCTCCTTTCTGGAGCGCACTGTCAATGCCGGCGTTGGCTGGGGTAATGATGTGGTGTCTTTCGCGCCTTGTGTTGCATAGGCTTCAATGTCTTCCTTAGTAACTCGCCCTCTGGGACCGCTTCCGGTGACTTTGCGCAGGTCAATCCCTTGTTCTGCAGCCATTCGTCGCGCCAGCGGGGTAGCCCGTACCCCACCCGGTAGAGATTCACCTTCTGCAACGGTTACCGGTGCAGGCGGTGCAATGTCGGTTACATCCTGGGCAGCAGGTGTAACTTCCTTCGCTGGTTTAACCGTCTCTGCGGGTGCCGAATCTTCTCCCAGCAAAGCCTGTAAATCGACTTGTTCCCCAGCCTCACCGATCACAGCAATTGGCGCATTCACGGCAGCGGAATAACCCGCGGCGACAATTTGGCGCAGCAGCACTCCACCAAAATTTGATTCTACTTCCACAGTGGCTTTATCGGTCTCAATTTCAGCTAAAACGGCGCCTTTTTCAACCATTTCCCCTTCGCTCACCACCCAACGCACCAAGGTGCCTTCTGCCATATCAAAACCCAGCTTTGGCATGGTGATTACTTCAGCCATTGAGCACCTCCTTTACGGCCTGGATGACATCTTCCACCTGCGGCAGAGCCATTTGCTCCAGTGTTCTATTGTATGGAAGAGGCGTTTCCTTTTGGGCAACCCGGCGTACCGGTGCATCCACATAATCAAATGCTTGCTCGTAAATCCTGGAGGTCACTTCCGAACCCACGCCGTACGAAAGCCAGCCTTCTTCCACTACAACCGCCCGATTGGTACGCTTGAAAGATTCCAGCACTGGTTCCATATCCAACGGGCGCAACGAGCGCAGGTCAACAATTTCCACTTCGATTCCATCCTTAGATAGCTGTTCTGCTGCCCGCATGGATACCTCTAACATCTTGCTATAGGTAACTATGGTGACATCTTTGCCAGGGCGTTGGATTTTTGATTTTCCAATGGGAATGGTGTAATCTCCATCCGGGACTTCGCCGCGCAATTGGTACAACGTGGCATGCTCAATGAAAAAAATTGGGTCATTGGAGCGAATAGCCGCTTTCAGCAAGCCTTTGGCATCTTCCGGCGTCCCTGGAGCGACAACTTTCAACCCGGGAAAATGGGCAAAAATGGCATCGGGAGTCTGCGAATGGGTAGCGCCCAACTGCCGGCCGCCGCCGCTCACCGTGCGAATCACCAAGGGTAAGGTGAATTGACCGCCAAACATATAACGCAGCTTGGCAGCTTCGTTAACAATGTGATCCATGGCAGAAAAGGCGAAATTGATGGTCATTAGTTCTGCCACCGGGCGTATACCGGTGAGTGCTGCGCCAATGGCTGCCCCCACAATTGCTGCTTCGGCAATCGGGGTATCCCGCACCCGTTCTGCCCCAAAATGATCATAGAAACCCTTGGTGACAGCATAGGTACCCCCCCACACCCCAACTTCTTCACCCAGGATGAACACATTAGGGTCTCGTTCCATCTCCTCCCACAGCGCCTGGGAAATTGCTTCTCGCATGGTTATTCGTGGCATACTCTTTTCCTAGATTCAAATTATGCTAGTCGATCAATCAATCATGCAGGGTTACTCTGCATAAATATTCTCGAACAAGGCTTCGGCAGCGGGTTCAGGACTGTTTTCGGCAAACTGCACCGCATCATCCACTTCCGTTTCTACCTGTTTATCTATTTCGTCTAACTCATCCTCGGTGGCAATGTTGGCGCCGATCAGGTATTTTCGATAAACGCCGATGGGATCCTGCTCCTGCCAGCGGGTGATCTCCTCCGAGGCGCGGTAGCGCTCGGGATCACCCATCGAGTGTCCGCGGTAGCGATAGGTAACCGCTTCCAACAGATAAGGACCCTCACCGTTCCGGATTTTTTCCAAAATTTCCAGCGTAACCTGGCGCACCGCCATGAAATCCATACCATCCACCCGGCTGTTGGGCATGGCATAGCCTTGTGCTTTTTGGCGAATCTCCAACACCGCTGAAGCTCGATCGACGGCGGTACCCATGCCATACTGGTTGTTTTCACATACCCACAAAACCGGCAGATTCCAGACCTTAGAAAGGTTTAGTGCCTCATGAAAGAAACCAATATTGGTGGCGCCATCTCCAAACATGCAAATGGTGACGCCATCATTTTTCTGATATTGATCTCCCAGGGCTAAGCCTGCGGCAATGGGTAAATGCGCGCCAACCACCGCATGACCTCCCCAAAAGTTTTTACTCTGATCCGCCATATGCATAGAGCCCCCCTTGCCCTTGGAGATGCCTGTGGCTTTGCCCAGCAATTCTGCCATTACCTCACGGGCAGATATACCGCAATTCAGCGCTACGCCATGATCACGATAAGCCGTGATCACCCGGTCTTGCGGTTGGCGCGCCGACACCAACCCGGTGCTTACCGCTTCCTGCCCGATATAGAGATGTAAGAAGCCCCCAATTTTCCCTTGCTGGTACAGAATAGCGGCTTGCTCTTCCACCAGGCGGATCAAGACCATTTGATGATAGATATCCAGATGTTGCACTTTTTCCATTAACCTGCTGCTCCCAATTAAACCTGATGAATTCCCCAACCGGATTATGCCCTGACCCTGGCAACTTTTCCCGGATTGTTGATATTCAAGATGAAATTATACCTGAATCAACGCCAGGAATCTACGCAGATCACTTTTCTTATAAAACTTTTTCAAATGCCCGGGTCAGGTTGCTACCGAATGGGATGGATCAGTGATCCACTCGCTCCAGGAACCGGCATAAAGCCGCCCATCTCCCAGCCCGGTCTGCGCCAGCGCCAGCAGGTTCATGGTAGCGGTCACACCCGAGCCACAATAGAAGATCGCCTTGTTGGCTGGTGTGTCACCTAGCAGATCAGCAAATCGTTGGCGTAAAACTGCCGGAGGTAAAAAATACCCGCCAGGAGTACAGTTCTCTGCAAATGGCGCTGAGATTGCGCCAGGGATATGCCCTGCTACCGGATCGATGGTCTCGTTTTCGCCGCGAAACCGGTCTGCGCTACGAGAATCCAGCACGCGGACGGATGGATCGAAACGCAAGCGGTCTACTTCCTGGCTGCTGGCAAACAGTTCCATGCGTAACCTCGGAGTAAGAGTAGCTGCAGCACGTGATTCTTGCCCTGCAGCCACTGGAAGCCCGGCATGTAGCCATCCGCTCCAGCCTCCATCCAGCACAGCAACCGCCTCATGACCCAACCAGCGCAGCATCCACCACAGGCGGGAAGAAACCGAGAGGCCAGCAGTGGGCCAGCTATCATAAACCACCACCTGCACCCCTTGACCAATTCCCCAGCGCGAGAATGTCTTTACAGCCTCGTCAACCAACGGCAAGGGGTGGCGACCTGTTTTACCAGGAATAATTGCACTGCATAAATCTTCATCAAGGTGGGCATACACCGCTCCCGGAATATGCGCCTTCAGGTATTCATGGCGCCCCCAGTTTACATCATCCAGGGAAAAACGCGTGTCTACCACCACCCAATTGGGATTGCTGGCATGGGCTTTAAAATCATCCAGCGAGATTATCGTATTGTATGTCATCAGGTTTCACCCTCACTCCAGATCTATTGGCTTATCAGTCTTGTAACTCTCTTTCTGTCATTGATTCTATCATTCTCCAGACCAGACAGGAATCTTTCCTTTTATCAATTGTTATATTCATCGATTACTTATCATTTTCACTGGTTTTAAAGGTATAATCGCAGAAATCTATTCCAGAAAGGTAGTGAACATGAAAATTATCACCGACTGTGCGGCAGACATGCCGGTTGAAGAAATGAAAGCCTTGGATATCATCCAGGCGCCATTGTATATCCAGTTTCCTGAAGGGGAAGTAAATTCTGCCGACCTGACGGCAGATGAGTTCTATGATCGCCTGGAAACGATGCGTCCGGTGATCCCCACCACCGCCTTACCATCGAGTGGTGTTTTCGCGGAGATTTACCGGAAAGCAGCCCAAGCAAACCAGCAAATTCTATCCATCCATATCTCATCCGGATTGAGCGGCACGTATAACTCAGCATGCATGGGCGGTGAAGAAGCCGCCAACGATGCAAATGTCACCGTGTGGGATAGTCAGACACTATCCGGCGGGCAACGTTTCCAGGTCATGGCAGCTTCGCTGGCAGCCAAAGCGGGATGGGCATTACAGAAAATCCAGGATCGAATGGCGGAAATCCGCGCCCAAACCGAGGTGGTGTACACCCTGGAAACGCTCGAGTACCTGGCGCGTGGCGGTAGAATTGGGCGCGTGCAGGCACTGGCGAGTTCGTTGCTGGATATTAAACCCGTCATCCACGTTGACCGATCGGATGGGAAATATTCCACCGTAGCCAAAGCGCGCACAACGCCGCGTGCCCTGGCTGCCATTGTCGAACACCTGCACAAACTGTATGGCAGCACGCCTGTCTGGGTAACTGTTCTTCACGGGCGCTGGGCAGATAAAGCTGAACTCATCTCACAGCAGTTGCAGCAAAAACTCAACGTAGCCAAAATGGAAACCATGCGCATTTCACCCGTGCTGGGCGTGCACACCGGTCCGGGAATTGTAGGCGCAGCCGTTATACCGATGGCACTGATGCAAGATCTTTTGTAAGATAATCAAGCATTAAAGACGTCTTCCCCTATCGGAGGGCAACATGAAACCGGTCATCATCCACAGCCAGCCAATCACGCTGGTCGGTTTTAGTTTCTTTGGCGATCCATTTGCGGAAAGCAGTGGGTGGAAAGAAGAAAATG
>Ga0194126_10008834_pt1 | contig 13594 bp, 7 predicted proteins | sample TA2KigC150mmetaG_FD_148641 | JGI IMG/M metagenome (GOLD analysis project Ga0194126, IMG submission 148641) | Freshwater microbial communities from Lake Tanganyika, Tanzania - TA2015035 Kigoma Deep Cast 150m | ecosystem: Environmental > Aquatic > Freshwater > Lake | place: Tanzania: Lake... | reverse complement strand
ACGAGGCCGCCCAGAGTGAAGAGGGGGAACCCGACGGCCACCGCCCGGTAGCTCACGGAATCGTACTTCTCCTTCTTCTCCTCCGAGTCGGCCGCGAGGTAGAGGATGCTGGCCACGAAGGCCACGGCGAAGAAGGCCTCGCCGACGAGGGTCACCGAGACGTGGAGCCAGAGCCAGTAGCTCTGGAGGGCGGGCACGAGCGGGGTCACGTCCTTGGGCATCAGCGGGGACGAGGCCAAGGCGACCAGGGCCACGACGATCAGCATGACGTAGGGGCCGATCTTCGGGAGGCGGAACTTGCGGTCGATGGCGGCGAAGGCCAGGACCGTCGCCCAGGCGAAGAACGAGAGGGACTCGTACATGTTCGTGAACGGGGCGTGGCCGCTGGTCACGGTTCTCACGACCAGGGCCGCGGTGTGGAACACCAGGCCGGCGCCGGCCACGGCCAGGCCCTTGCCGGCCCACTTCATCCGGCGGGCGAACAGAGCGGCGAAATAGACGAAAGTCGAAAGGACATAGAGCGCGAAAGCCGCGGTGAAAAGCGTCGATTCGGTCATGGTGCCCTCCTGAGGGATTCGCAGACGGCCTCGAATTCGGACCGGAAAGCGTCCCGGCCCTTGGCCGCAAAGCCGCCGAGGGTCGCTTCGGTCCCCCCGGCCCCCGGGGCGAGAACGGCCCGGATCTCCCGGGGCGTCCAATAGAACGCCAGGAAAACGCCGGCCGTGACGAACAGGCAGCCCACCCAGATAAGGCCGGCCCCCGGGTCCTTGGCCGCTTCGAGGACCGAGTACTGACCGGCCTGGAGATCCTTCAGAACGAAGGACAGCGCGGCCCGGCCGTCGCCGTGGCCGTCCCCGAAATCGGGGAACTTGGCGAAGACCCATCCCGTGTAGACCCGCTCCTCCCCCCGCCACGCTTCCACCAGAACGGCGGGATTCCGGGGCTCACGGGAGCGGCTCTGGACGCGGTTCCCTTCCCCGAGCACGAAATCGGGCACGAAGCGGAGCGCGCTCAGGTGGGTGATCCCCGGCCCATCGACGGGCACGCGCTCCCCCGTCCTCAAAAAGACGGACCGGGCCGAGGCGGGCTCGCCCTTCGTTCCCACGGCGATCTCGAGCTTCGGATTCTCCCAGTCCCAGCCGTAGCTCGACTGGTAGAAATGGAAGCCGCGGTGGATCAAGGGACGGTTGACCTTGACGATCTCCGTCCTCACCGGCTCGCCGTCCTCGAGGACCGAGACCGTGCTTTTCCAGGCTTTGACGCCGCCCTGCGGGTAGAGCTCGGTCTCGAAGCGGTCGAGGCGCACCCGGAAGCCCGCGTGCGGGACATCGGCGGTTTGCCCCTCGACGAGGGCCAGGTGGGACCGGCGTCCGGCCAGGCCGCTGACGATCCCACCGGCCAGGATGACCAGCAAACCTAGGTGGACCGCGTCGCTCCCGAGCCAGCCGAGCCGTCTCTTGCGGGCCAAGAGCACGGTCCCGTCATCGCCTCCGGCGGCCCGCACGGCGTAGCGGCGCGAGCCGAGCTCCTGCGCAACCCGGGCGGCGGCCGCGCCGGTCGGGCCGGCCATCCTCAGCCGGCCCCTGACCTTCATGGCCGCGACGGAGCCGGCGTCCGTCCCCGTGCCGGGGCCGAAGGCCCTTCGGAGCTTCGGCCCGAGGCGGGTGACGGTGCAGACGGAGAGGTTCACGGCGAACAGGAAAAGCAGCGTCAGGAACCAGGGCGAGCGGTAGAGGTTCGTCAGCTGGAGCCGGACGAAGAGGCCGGCCAGGTCCCCGTACCGGGCGGCGTATTCCTCGGCGCTCCGGCCCTGCGGGATGAGCGTGCCGAGGACCGAGGCCAGGACCAGCAGGATGATGAGGAAAATGGCCAGCTTGACCGAGGCAAAGGACTTCCAGAGCGATCTCATGCAAGTCGATGATATCGGAATCGGCCGGTTTTCGCAATGCGCCCCCGGGCTTGAACTTTTCAGCGGAATAGCCGTACTATGACAAGGGGACATGCCAGACATCCCGACTCGCCGACAGGAGGGCCTCATGACCATTCGATTCATAGAACCGCTCAGCCGGGCCTGGGACCGGATGAAAAAGGCCTTGTTCAAGCCGTTCGACCTCCACAAATGGCTGGTCGTCGGCTTCAACGCCTTCCTGGCCGGGCTCATGGAGCTCAACAATGGCTCGTCCGGCTCGCGGTCGAGCAAGGACACGACCTTCCGCGAATTCCTGGACTTCCCCCGCAGAGGCTGGACGTGGCTCATGGACAACCCCGGATGGGCCATCGCCATCCTCATCGCCGCGGTGGTCCTCATCGTCCTGCTCATCGCCCTGACCTGGGTCAGCTCGAGAGGGACCTTCATGTTCCTCGACAACGTCGTCCGGGACAAGGCCGAGGTGGCCCGCCCGTGGCAAGAGTATCACCGGGAGGGGGATTCGCTGTTCGTGTGGAGGCTGGCTTATGGCTTTGTCCTGCTGGCCGTCTTCGGCTCTCTGGCCGTCTATTTCTTCACCCGGGCCTCCTACCTCTACGACCGGGGGTTCGTCGGACACCTGCCCATCGCCTTCATCCTGGGCACGGGGCTCCTGGCTTTCATCCTGGCCGTTCTGATGGCCTATGTCAGCCTTTTCCTGTCGAGCTTCGTCGCGCCTCTCATGTACAAGAACAGGGTCACGGCCATGCAAGCGTGGAAGCTCTTTCTCTCGCTTTTCGGGCACTACCCGTTCCACTTCCTGGGATACGGATTGATCATCATCCTGCTGATGATGGGGTTCGTGGCCGCCGTGATCGCCGCCGGGCTCATGACCTGCTGCATCGGGTTCTTCCTGCTCATCATCCCCTATATCGGGACGGTCATCACCCTGCCGTTCTGGTACACTCTGCGAGCCTTCAGCCTGGAGTTCCTGGCCCAGTTCGGACCGGAGCATGGCCTGTTCCCACCGAAGGAAGCCGGGCCCGCCGCGCCCGCTCCCGCGACTGAACAAAGCGCCTGAAATCCGGCCTCCGAACCCTCCGGCCGACAAAACTTACCAGGAGGAGCGAAATGAAGGTGCGTTCAACGGAAGCCGGCCTCGTCCTCCTCACCGCGGCGGCGGCCGCGCTTCTTGCCGGATGCCGGACGGGCGTTCTGATCGCTCCCCCCTCCTCCCCTCACATGACCCGCTATCCCCCGGATCCCAGCGTCGCCGTAACGCGGACCGGCTACACGGTGCAGGTCGGGGCCTTCTCCGTCCTGGACAACGCCCGGCGTCTGGCCCAGGCCCTGAACGACATCGGCCTGGATGCCTTCTATTATCCCCAGACGTCGGGGCTCTACCGGGTCCGTTTCGGGGATTTTCCGACGCGGGAGGCGGCCGTCCGCGAGGCCGAGCGGCTTCTCCGGCAAAACCTTGTCGAGGACTACTTCATCGTCCGCCCCGAGGACCACCCCGTTCACGCGCTGAGCCTGCCGGGGGCGGGACTCCGGGAGAAGCTGGCGGCCACGGCGGCGAGCTTCCTCGGCGTGGAATACGCGTGGGGCGGGACATCGCGGCGCGAAGGCGTCGACTGCAGCGGGCTCGTCCAGGCGGTCTACCGGCTGAACGGCCTCAACCTGCCCCGGTCAACGACGGATCAATACCTGGCGGGAGCGAAGGTGACCTCGCGCCGGCTTCAAAAAGGCGATCTCGTCTTTTTCTCCACCTCCACAGGGCGGTCCGTCTCTCACGTGGGCATCTACGTCGGAGGGAACGTCTTCATCCACTCCCCGGGGACAGGTCAGAAGGTCCGCGAGGAGTCGCTCGAGAGCCCCTATTTCAGGGACCGCTTCTCCGGCGCCCGCGCCTACCTCGATTAAGCCCCCGCGGATTCGCCGGTTGTCGGGTGTAAAACGTCTTGAAATCTGCGATAATCCTCCCGAAGTAAAGCAGGAGCGCGCCCATGACAACGGTCTCCCCCTCGACGCGAAAGAAGCTCTACCGGACGATCAGGGATTACGCCGGGATCGTCTTCGGGTCCGCCTTTCTCGGCTTCGGGATCGGCGTATTTCTCGTCGACGCCAAAGTCGTCCCCGGCGGCGTGTCGGGGCTGTCCATCGCCATCCACTACCTCCTCGGAGGGCGGGTCTCCGTGGGAACCCTCATGTGGCTCTTCAACCTGCCGCTCTTCATCTGGGGGATCCGGGAGCTCGGAAAGCGCTTCGGCCTGAGGACGTTCGTCGGGTTCACGCTGACCTCGTTCTGGTTGGACCTCTTCCGGGGCGAGTTCTTTCTCTTCAAGGGCCTGGCCATCCCGAAGAGCGAAACGGTGTTGGACCTCATGCAAAGGGATTTCTTCTTCATGATCCTCTGCGGGGCCGTGCTCGTCGGCATCGGCCTCGGGATCATCTTCAAGTGCAAGGGCTCGACGGGCGGCTCCGATATCGTCGCCGCGATCTTCAGCAAGAGATGGTCCATGAAGCCCGGCCAGGTCATCATGGTCGTCGATTTCTTCGTCATCTCCCTCGCGGCCGTGATCCTCATCACTCAGAAGATCGCGGTGGAAAGGCCGGCGATGGTCCTGACCCTGTTCGCGTTCTTCCTGCTCTTCGTTTCCAGCTATATCATCGACGTCATCCTCGACGGCTTCAACTACGCCCGGGCGGCCATCATCATCTCCGACCGCAACGACGAGATCTCCGAGGCCGTCCGGGACGAGCTGTCGAGAGGGGCCACGGCGATCAAGGGCCGGGGGATCTACAGGAACATCGACCGGGAGATCCTGCTCACCGTCGTCACCCGGAAGGAGATCTCCTATCTGAAAGAGCTCGTCAACGACGTCGACCCCAAGGCCTTCGTCATCATCCACGACGTCCACGAGGTCCTCGGCGAAGGGTTCCGCAGGCGGGTTTAATTATCGTTTCGTCCGGCTATTTTTTTAGTTCTTAGCCGCGTAGCGTTCGTTCCGCAGTGGATCTCCCCTCCTCCGCGGTGATAGGGATCGAAGCAGTCGAGAGGGACGACCCGGCACCCGAGCGGCTCGAGACGGTCCTTGACGGCCTGAAGCAGGACGTCCTTGCCGTTGACCAGCGGGCCGCGCGGATCGGGAACGATGTAGTCGTTCCCGAGGAGCAGGCCATTGACCATGTTGACCGTCTCGGCGAAGTAGCGGCCCGGGAACCAGCGGCTGTCCGAGTTGAACAGGACGGGGATCTCGATGATATCCGCGTCGGCCACGCCAAGTCCCTCTTGGAGCGTCCGGCGGACGGCATCGATCTTCCCCTGAACGTACCCCTGGGCCGCCATCAGACTTTTATCCATCAATGCTTCGGCGACGGGCCGCTCGAACTCACCGGGTTTGTCCCCCTCGCGCATTGCGCCCCGGTTCATGATCCCTCCGGGAGCGTTGCGCTCCGCTTCTTTGAGGATCTCGACGGCCAGGCGCGGCGAAGGCATCATCATTCGGAACGGGTTGCCGACCTCGGACGGGACCCAGGAGACGGTCTCGTCGACATGCCCGATGACCAGCCAGGACGTGTCGAGCCAGAGTACGGAACCCTGCGCCCCTTGGGCCTCGAGGAAATTGATGACCTCGGGATGCATCGCCCGCTCGCCCTGGGTTCCCGCGTAGAAACGGCCGTTCTCGAACTTCCGGCCGTTCGCCATAACCGGCGGGCTCACTTCAAGGTTCCCGTACCAATCGATCCACTCTGCCTGTCGGCCGCGGAAATCGCCTTTCTTTATGACGCCGAAGTCCCGGCCCAGCTTTCGCCTCGCGAAGATGGCGTCGAGCTCCCGACCGCGGTTACCGTGAAGGACGACGTGCATCACGCGTTCTCCGTCTGTCACATAGCCGATCTCCGCGGCGTCCTGCATCCAAATGTCGTGTTCCGGGAGCGAAGGACCTTCGACGGTCTCGAGGCGGGCTCCCGCCGATTCGACGAGCGGCTGGAGGGTGCGAACGAACTCCTCGGTCGCCTTCGTCTTGACGACCTGGACCTCTTCGGCCGGGTCAAGGCAGGAGGAGAGAAGGAATGGGGCGACCGTACAGAGGATCTTCCTTTCGCTAATGGGCCGTCCATCCGGCGTTTCGAAGGTGATGACCGCCGCTATCGTCGACGGGCGGTCGTGTGCCGGGAAATCGGCCGCCTCGATCCCGATGACGACGCCACGCTTACGGGCTTCGGATCGGTCGATCTCAGCTGGCCCCTGGACGAACCGGGGACCGTCGGGAGAAGTCGTCCGGACGAACACACGGGCGAAACGGGTCCAGGGCTCGGCGATCTCGGCCCGGACCATTGCCCCTCGAGGGAGCTTCGTGTCCGGAAAAACCCGGAGTTGGAGCACCTCATTATCTGCGCCGACCGCCAAGGGCGCCGCGCTCATATCGGGAATACCGTCGCCGTCATCGTCGTCGATATTGGGAATAAGGATGTTCGGGGAGGGACGGTCTCGTCCGGCGCGATCATGGCTCGGCTGAGGATCGGCACAGGCAGCGGCGGCTATCGTTCCCGCGACACAGAAGGCGACGAAGATGTTCTGAACACACAGGGATTCTCTTCCTCGCAACGCGCATCTCCTCCCATCGCAAGGCGCGGAACTCGCGGCTTCGATCGAGAGCTGATGATACCGCCGGCGGCGCTTCACGGTCAAGGACAACCGGTCTAGAGTTTCAAGTTGCTGAAGTTCCCCTTTATTTTCCCCGTGGCTTTACTGATCGCAGAATAACCTTCATAGCTCTACAGAGTCCACAGCGGGTCGGGATATACATAGTCCGGCCCATCTTGGCGCTGGACCGCCTCTTGTCTTTTGGAACGTGAGGGCAAGGTCGACTACCGGCATGGTCAAAACGGCCTGGAACGGGAGCTGATACCCGGGGCCTTGACAGACTCTTGACAAACTCTTAACTTGAGGTTGACATCTTGTCGGCCCCGGGGACCTATCATGATGCCGGAGAACGTGGTCGAGGAGCCGAAAGCGATGAACGCCGGGAACCGAGGAAGAACGGGACGAGCCAAGCTCATGTCGGGCGCGGCCTGCCTGGCCGCGGCCGCCCTGTCCGTGTCCTGCGCCGTGTACCGGGTCAAGGAGCTGGACGGCAAGGCTGTGGCCGCCAAGCCGCCCAAGGGCAAGATCGTCTCCGTGACCACGGCCGAAAAAATGATCGATTTCGCGTACAAGGACCCGGCCCGGGTCAAGGACGGAGCGATCGTCGGCAACGTCCACGCCTCCCTCGCTCTCGACCCCTTCGACATCGCCGACATGACGAAGGCCGACAAGCTCCTCCGCGTGGTCTATAAGGACGGGGACCGCTTCATGGTCCTGTCGAGCCTGAAGGCCACGGACAAGATCCTGTGTCACGTGGCCTATCCCCAATATATCCCCCTCGAGGACGTCGTTTCGGTCAAGCTCAAGAGCGCGGACACGGCGGCTTCCATCCTGGGCTCACTGGTCGGGGCCGTGCTTCTGGTCGGCGCCTTGGCCGTCGACGGCGCGGTCTACGGCGAGGACGAGGAGGTCGATGTCGGGGACACTCTGTCGGGGGGCCTGATCTCGGCGATGGTGGATACCTGGGCCGACCCCGGGCCTGGAGGCGGGATCAAGCCGGGAAGGTCGACCGGCTACCTCATGGCCCTGAAGAACGAAACGAATACGGCCGAGGTGACGGAGTTCTGGGTCCTGGAATGGACGCCCGTATCCCCGGCGCCCGACGGGGACGGCAAGTACCGGGTGGCGATCGTCAACGCGACCGGGGTCCCCCGGGGCGTCGACGAAGCCAAGCTCGTCGTCGTCGACCACCCGCACGGCCTGGCCGTCGGACCCGACATCCAGGGGAACATCCGGGCCATCTCGGGCCTCGTGCCGCCCCTCTCGGCGACCGACGGGAGCGGCGTCGACGTCATGTCCCTGGTCCGCGATAGGGACGATGTCTTCTGGCGCGGCCGGGGAGAGGACCCGGGCCCCGACCCAGCCGCGCGGCCGCGCGACGAGATCATTCTCGAGTTCCCCAAGCCGAAGGAGGCCCGAGAGGCCCTGCTCGTCGTCAACGCCGCCAACACCGATTGGCCTCCCCGCTTCGCCGCGGCGGCGTTGGAGCGGGCCAAAGCGAGGGCCGAGGGCGATCAGGTCGACGTTGTCTACCAGGACTGGGAGTACTCCAAGCTCAAGGTCGGGCTGCTGACCGGCTTCGGCTGGCAGACCGGCCAGGTCATCTTCGCCGGCGGGCCGCTCGCAGCCGGGGACATGGCCTATCGGATCACCCTCGGCGACGTCTGCTCCGACAAGGTCACCCTCAAGCTCTCGCCTCCGGCCGGGTACTGGCTCATCGACCGGTTGGCCCTCGCCTTCGACGACCTGGGGTTCATCGAATACGACCTGGTCGACGCCGAGGGCGCGGCGGAGCCGGAGGTCGTGGACGTCCTCCAGGCCCTGGCCGTGGAGGACGGCTCGATCGTCTTCTTGGAGGCCCCCGGCCAGGAGACAGTGGTCGCCTTCCCGGCCCCGCCGCTCAAGGACGGGCTGGGGCGGACCGTCTTCCTCAGGACCGTCAGCTGCTACGAGACGCGCGGCGGCGACGAGGCGGCGGCGCCGCGCCGGAGGCCTCTCGTTCGAGAAAAAGAGCCGGTCAAATGAACCCCAGGGCCGGCATCCGAGTCGCGGTTGGAGGCTGACCGGGTCTTCATCCCTGAAAACTGTGCCGTTCAAAAGAGCGGTTTTCGAGCTTTAGAGCTAGCCCATTTCCGTGATGTGCCTGAGAGGATTCGAACCTCCGACCTGCTGATTACGAAGTGACTGCCAAAGAGGGCCAACCTATAGTTTTATTGTACACGACACAGCTAAAAGAACCATTACAATAATACAAATAATGATAAAATCAGGCTTGACAATTTAACTATATATGATTACGATATATCCGCTCAAGCAAGAAGGAGGAACATGTTCAAGAGGGAGATCCTGAGGCGCCTTGGCGGCTGGAAGAACAAGCCGGACCGCAAGCCCCTCATTCTCCGCGGCGCGCGCCAAGTCGGTAAAACCACGGCCGTGGAGCTATTCTCGGCTGCCTATGACCAGTTCATTTCCCTTAACCTCGAGAAGCCCGAGGAGGCGAAGCTCTTTGCCCGGCCTTTGCCGGCCGCTGACCTCCTGCAGGCCATACGGTTTTCCAAAGGGCTCCCGAGCATCCAGGGCCGGACGCTTCTTTTCCTCGACGAGGTCCAGAACTCCCCCGAAGCTGTCTCTTCGTTGCGGTATTTCTATGAGGACCTCCCCGGGCTCCACGTGATCGCGGCCGGATCGCTCCTCGAGATCGCCCTGACCCAGAAGCAGATCGGCATCCCGGTAGGACGAGTCGAATACGCCCTGATGTCGCCCCTTTCCTTTCGGGAGTTCCTCGAGGCCACGGGCGAAACACAGGCCCTCGAGGCCCTGGACGTCATCCCCGCGCCTGTCTTCGCCCTTCCCCGGCTGATGGATCTGTTTCACCGGTACGCCCTGGTCGGCGGCATGCCCGAGATCGTGGCCCATTATGCCGGGAATCGCGACGCCGTGGCCCTCGCGCCGCTCTACCGCTCTTTATGGACGTCCTTCCTGGACGACATCCCCAAGTACGCGCGGAACGAGACGATGAAACGCGTGATCCGGCATTGTCTCGAGGCGGCCCCGCTGGAGGCCGGAGAGCGGATCAAGTTCGCCGGCTTCGGCAAATCGAACTACCGTTCGAGGGAGGCCGGCGAGTCCCTGAGGACTCTTGAGCAGGCCATGCTCCTTCACCTTCTCGCCCCCACGACTTCCACGGAGATCCCCCTTATCCCTGACCGCCGGAAGTCCCCCAAGCTCCTGTTCCTGGATATCGGCTTGATCAACTTCACGGCCGGCATTCAGGGCCACTACTTCGAGTATCCCGATCTTTATTCCTTCTATCGCGGCCGGATCGCGGAAATGATCGTCGGGCAGGAACTGATCGCCGCGGCTCCCGAGCACCACAAGCCGGTCTTCTGGGTCAGGGAAAAACGCCAGGCCCCCGCGGAAGTGGATTTTGTGCTCCAGCATGGAAGTCTCGCCGTCCCCATCGAGGTCAAGGCCGGCGCGAAGGGCACGCTGAAATCGCTCCACCAGTTCATCAACAGGTGCCCCCACGGATTCGCCGTTCGGCTTTACGCGGGCCCCCTCGACATCGTCCGGACGAAAACGCCGGAAGGCAAGGCTTTTTCCCTCCTCAATCTTCCCTATTGCCTCGCGGGAAATCTCCGGGCTTACATCCGCTGGATGATCGAGAGCGCTTGAAGCGTCAAACCTGGTCTCGAATTGGGGAGTCGTTGGAGCCAGCGAGAGGGATCGAACCTCCGACCTGCTGATTACGAATCAGCTGCTCTACCGACTGAGCTACGCTGGCTTAGAGGCTCGATTAAATTAAACGAATCCGCCAAGTCTGTCAAATCGGCCCCTTTTAAAAAAATCGCGAATCGCATAGAATACCTCTTTCGTTCGCCCCCGAGGACGGACCCGATCGACTGAAAGCGCCGAAGACGCCAAGAGATATCATGAGCGGTATGATCATCAAGAAGCTCGAACTGCAGGGATTCAAGTCCTTCGCCGACAGGACCAAGATCGCCTTTCACCCCGGCATCACGGCCGTCGTCGGGCCCAACGGCACCGGCAAGAGCAACCTCGTCGACGGCATGCTCTGGGTCATCGGCGGCCTGCGCGCCAAGACCGTGCGCGGGGACCGCACCGACGACGTCATCTTCAACGGCAACGCCAAGAAGCCGGCCCTGAACATGGCCGACGTCGTCCTGTCCCTCGGCAACGACGAGGAGGAGCTGGTCATCTCCCACCGCGTCTTCCGTTCGGGCGAGAGCGAATACCGGATGAACGGCAAGACCGTCCGCCTCAAGGACATCCAGGACGAGCTCTGGCGGCACGCCATCGGCGAGAAGGAATACTTCGTCATCGAGCAGGGCGCGATCGGCAGTTTCGTCACCTCCAAGCCGACCGAGAAACGGCTGTTCATCGAGGAGGCCGCGGGCACGGCCTACTACAAGGACAAGAAGCGCCAGGCCCAGAACAAGCTCGACAGCACCGAGCAGAACCTCATCCGCCTCGAGGACATCATCATCGAGATCGACAAGGCCAAGAACTCCCTCCAGCGCCAGGCCCAGGCGGCCAACCGCTACCGCCGCCTGCGGGAGCGCATCCGCGAGCTGACCTCCGACCACTACCGGAGAAAGCTCGCGCAGCTCGAGCGGGCCCAGAAGGATGCCACCGCCCTCTTCGAGACCTGCCTGGCCCGCGAGAAGGACATCACGGGCCGGGTCCGCGACGAGGAGAAGAACATGGCCTCCCGGCGCAAGGAGCTCTGGGACCTGGAGACAGCGCTCAAGGAAGGCCAGGAAAGGCTCTTCTCCCTGAGGTCCCAGATAGCCCGCCTCGAGGGCGACATCGATCGCGAATCCAAGCGGGTCGAATTCTTCGAGGACAAGAGAAAGAGGGACGAAGCCGACCGCGACGAGCTCCTCGAGGACGTTCTCCTTCTGACCCGGGAGCTCGAAGAGGCCCAGGGCCTGCTCGCCGGCTTCGAGGGGACGCTCGATGCGAACCGGGCCGAGGTCGTCGGCGCCGAGGAAGTCCTCCGGTCGGCCCGCGACGCCCGGTCGGCCGAGGCCTCGGGGATCGGCAGGCTCCGCGACGAGTACTTCGCGGCCCTGCAGGACCTGACCGAAACCAGGAACGAGAACGCCAGGACCGAAAAGGAGCTCGAGCTCCTCGAACGGCAGGAGGAAAAGCTCGCCTCCCAGTTCGACGACCAGGACCGGCTTCTCGAGGAGAACAGGGCCCGGGCCGCGGCCCTGGAACGGGAGGCGGAGGAGCTCCGGGCCGCCCGCGAATCCGCCCGGCAGAGGGTCGACGCCCGGAAGAGCGCCTCGGGAAGCCTGCAGGCCGCCCTCGAGGGGCTGCGGGCCCGGATCGACGCCCTCAAGGCCCGAAGGGACGAAGCCGCCTATCATCTTCAAGCCCTCCGAAAGGTCGAGGAGAAGCAGCGCGCCGAGGCCCCGACCGACGACGTCCCCGGCGCCCTCGGCCTGCTGGCCGATCTCATCCGGACCGGCCCCGAGAACGCCCCGCTCTTCGACGCCTTTTGGCGAGAGGAATCCCGGGCCCGGGTGGTGCCGGTCGAGGGATTTCTGCAGGGTGTTCCCGAAGGCCTCAAGGGGAGCTACCTGCTCGTCCCGCTCCAGGCCCGGCCGGGCATCCCCGAAGATGTCCTCCGACGGCCGGGCGTGCTGGGGCTCCTCAAGAGCCGCCTCGAGACCCCTGAAGGGGCCGACGGCGGTCTCGCCGGTCTCGAGGACGCCGTCGTCGTCGACCGCATCGGGTCGGCCGTCCGCATCTGGATCGACCATCCCGGCCTGAGCTTCCTGACGCCGGCCGGGGACCTGCTCCTGTCCTCGGGGCTCCTCAAGCTCGGCCAGCGGGCCGAGGGCTTTGTGGCCCTGGCCGCGGAGATCCGCAAGCTCGCCGACGAGCTCGGCCGTCTCGAGGTCGAGCTCGCCCCTCTGACCGAGGCCTTCGAGGCCGGGACACGCGAGAAAGAAGTCCTCGACGCGGAACGGGGCATCGCCCAGGAGGTCCTGGTCCGCGCGGAACTCGCCCTGCAGGACAAGGACAGGGACTTCCGGGCGAGCGCGACCGAAAGCGAGAGGATCGGGACGACCCGGGCCATCCTCGAGCGGGAGCGAGAGCTGCTGCGCGCCGAGAAAGACCGCCTGGCCCGCGCCGGCGAGGCCGGACGGCAGGGACTGGAGGGCCGGGAAGCCGGGATCCGGTCCATCAAGGAAGAGATCGAGACGCGCGAGCGGTCCCTCGCGGGCCTGGCCGAGGAGGCCGGACGGCGGGAGCAGGCCTTCTTCGAGAAGAAGGCCGGGCTCGACCTTCTCCAGGAAAAGATGAACGGCCTGCGGAACCAGGTCCTGAGCACCGGGAAACGCAAGGAAGCCGCCGGAGCGAAGATCCGCCAGCTCGAAGAGGACGCCCGGCAGTGCGAGCAGGACAAGGACAAGCTCAAGGACGAGATCCGGGGCCTTCGGGACAAGCTCAAGTCCAAGGGCGAGGAACAGGCCAGGGCCGAAACCTCCCTGGGGGCCGCCCGCGAGGAGCTCGAAAAGGTCCGCAAGACGCTGGACGAGTTCGAGGCCGCCCTGCGGCGGACCCGGGAGGAGGAAGAGGCGGCCAAGGACGACCGCGTCAGGCACGAGATCCGCAAAGCCGAGATCGACCGCGACCTCGTCAATCTCGACGAGATGTGCTGGCAGGAGCTCAAGAAGACCCTGACCGAAGTCCGGGCCGAAGCCGAAGCCGCCGTTGCCGCGGGCCCCGCGCCCCGGGCCCCCGAAGAGCCGGGGGCCGAAGAGGACGTCGAGGCCGCGGACATCGACGACGAGGAAGTCCCGCTCGAGGCCGCTGAGCCGGCGGCCGGCAACGGCCTGGCCGCCCCGGCGCCCAAACCGCGGCGGACGACGAAGAAGTGGCGGCCGGTCGCCGAGATGGCCGACGACGAGGTCGAGCGGGAGCTCGAGGGATCGCGCGAGACCTTCAACCGCTTCAAGGCCGTCAACCTGATGGCCGAGGAGGAGTTCCTCGAGCAGAAG
>Ga0194126_10008830_pt1 | contig 13603 bp, 10 predicted proteins | sample TA2KigC150mmetaG_FD_148641 | JGI IMG/M metagenome (GOLD analysis project Ga0194126, IMG submission 148641) | Freshwater microbial communities from Lake Tanganyika, Tanzania - TA2015035 Kigoma Deep Cast 150m | ecosystem: Environmental > Aquatic > Freshwater > Lake | place: Tanzania: Lake... | reverse complement strand
TTTCGTAAAAAAGTTTTTCTCCCGCAGCTACAACATCTGCCGGAGGCGCACCACCCTCGAATGGGTTAGAAAGTGGCTCTTTTGTATGAAGATTCTTTTCAATATACTCTATCGCAGCTTTTGCATCTTCTTCCGTTAAATTAAACTTGGGCATTTGCTGGCTAAGCGGACGGATAATATCAGGCGCTTGCAAAAACTCCTTCTCCCAACTCATATGAATCTTACTGCCGGTAATTGTTAAATTGGGCGCATAGGCGCCACCTTTATTCTGTATACGATGACAGCTCAAACAGCGTATTTCGTATAAAAGCTTTTCGAACCCTGCCAGCCCGTCACGTTTTTTCTCTATCACAGGCATGAGCTCAGTGATTCCTTTTATATCATGACACACAAAACATCTCGCCTTTTCAACGATTTCCCTGCCTTTTTCAACAAGGGCGGTATCTTTTCTGATATTATTAAATTCTTTTTCAGTTAATATTTGAACTTCAGGTTCAGCAGCCTTAGGTTCCTTTGCCTCACCCTCTTCCTCTTCTTCTTTTTCTTCTGGCATAAACTGGGTATCACGCATGACGAACTCAACAATGCCTCTTAAATCACTATCCGTAAATCGGAATTGCGCCATCATGGTATCGGGAAAATGAGTCTTGGTATTTCCAAGCCAGTCATACAACCAGTTCCTGTTAATCTTTGTTGTAATTTCACCCAGGTCCGGCCCTACGCCTACGTTTCCGCCAACACCTTTTATCGGATGACAGATGGTACAACGCGCACGCCCCCAGACACCTTTCCCGTTGTTATAAATCTTATCCATCTTGTCGTATTCATTCTCTGAAAGGTCATCCTCCTTTTTTAACAGAAAGGCATCCCATGTAATCTGTGGCACTTCTTTTTCTTTAAGGCTGCCCAAAAAAACTATAACGGCTTTAATCTCTTCAAAATCCAATCCGAGATTTGGCATCTTGGCATTCGGAACAACCTTTTTTGGGTTGGCAATCCATCTGGAAATCCACTCCACATTTGCCTTAGTGATAATGTTCGCCAACGGAGGGCCGTTTTTAACTCTCTTATAAGGATCTTCGAGTTCAAATGGCAGCGTAGACCATTCTTCCGGAAAACGATATTTCTTATCCAAATCTAAAAACATGGAATCGATTTTTCTTTCCTGTCCAAAGGAAACATTCATAAAAACTGTCCATGGTAAACCTATAATGGCTGTTAAAACCAAAATTTTTAAACCAACTAATGACCTTGACCTCATTAAAAACTCCTTAACAAGATGTTGTTTTTTTACTGTCCTTCTTCTAATTTCGGAGGAAACCTGCGTAATCTTGCAACAAACCACATCTCAATGCTTGCGCCCATAACAATTGCGATCAACACATAAACAAAAACTGTTTTAGGCACCGGTTTTTCAAGCGATACGTAATACCACGATGAAACCGATTTTTGACCGGAGACGTCGCTATTTGAACCATCCCATACCGCAAAGGCAATAGGAATGAGCTTTCCAATTTCAAATTGAATATCTCCCTTTGCATCCTCCGTCTTCAACGTTCTCTTCATAACAACCTTCCACCGCCCATTTTGGTAAATCCCCTTCCCTGTCACATTCTGGCTCTCCGGCGGCTGCGTTACAATATTTTTAAATCCCTTTGCATTCATTTCAATCACTGCGCCAGCCTCTGTTTCAGGCGCCTCGGCAATCAAACCAAACCCTTCGCTCCAGTGAGCCTTCCAGCTCCACAGATTTACCGCTCCGCTGGAATCTCCCATTGCAAAATATGGTTTCTTTAACGATTCCGGAATTTTCGTTGGAAACTGCAGGGACACGGCATCGCGAAAGATTTCTTCCTGTTTATTGGTTGAATCGTCCCATTCGACCAAAAAAGCGATTTCATCCTTATTGTACAAAGCCCTGATCATAACTGCATCAACTGACGGCGCCCAATGTCTGGGACTGGCGATGATTTGCCCTGCCAATGGAACCTCCACCGGCATGGCTTTACTCCAGTTCTCATCTAACGGTTCTATCGGTAATTGTTCACTCTCAGACAACTTTACCTTTACAACCACATCAGACGCCATATCCTTCGATAAATTTTTCACATAGTGAGCAACATGCCAACGATCTTCATCAGAAAGTTTTTCTAAATAAGACCCCATCGGGGTCTCATTAAACCCGGTTGAAATCGTACGATAAATATCTTCGGTCGCATTACCACCCTTAAAATTCCACGCCTTGGATAAATCTCTCGCCCTATAAGGCATATTCCATTCTGTCTGCAACGCCACCGTCAAAGGGCCATTTCCCCGGCCATCCTCGCCATGGCATTCATAACACTTCATCTCCTTAAATAGCTCCTGCCCTCTTTTCACGCTGTCCGGCGTCGAGACATCCGACCCTACCGGTACTACCTTCGGAGCGGTATCTTTCTTGAACTGTTCACTAAAAGTCTTGATATAATAGATTACCTGCCACCGTTCTGTTTCCGAAATCGTGCTCCAGAACGGCATGGCCGTACCTTCTATACCGCTGGTAATAATTCTAAAAAGGTCTTCGTCCGTAGGAACTGAACCTGCCGCTGTAGAACGAACTTTATACTCATTTCTCGTAAAGTTCCTGGGTTTAGGAAACATCGTCTTCGATGCAGGGCCATCACCCTTGCCTTCGATTCCATGACAATACCAACACCGCTTCTCGTAAACCTTTTTTCCTTCTGCAATAGATTCTGATGTTTCAGACAACTTTTGCGGCACCTCATGTTTATAAGTTCTGAACAAGTGCGATGTCTGCGCGGATACCTCAGAACGTCCCGCAAAAACACCTGTCATTAATACGATCAATCCCAAACCAATCAAAACACTTTTAAACGCTTTTATCATAGTATTTATTTGCTCTTCTATCCGTTGCTGTTGATAAATTAATCACCTTTAACAGTTAAGAACCAAGCCTCCCTTTTACACAAGCGCGATATTATTCAAGCTTTTCCGTTTGCCGAGGCATAACACCAGCCGTATCATATTCACCCATAATAATCTTCCAGATTTCATCATCCTTCAAATCATCTTTCCATGACGGCATCGCCGAATCCCATGGGGTAGACTCCGACGGGAGACCAGGCCCCCCTTCCTTAATACGCCAAAAGACATAGTTGTCCACTACCGTTGCAATCGTTCCCGGATCCTGAAAATTAATCGGTCTCAGACGGAACGAATTTGAAAACGGCCCGTTGCCATCCGCCTTTGAGCCATGACAGGGACGACAATAGGTTTGAAAGAGAATCTTTCCTTCTTCGATGGACTTTCGTTGTGTTTCAGCATCAGCCCCACGGAATGGATTCTCAAGTTTTTCAAACTCTTGCGGAAGGGTAGGATGCTGAATCCTTAATTCCACCGGTGATGCAGCGCCCGGAATAGCCCAGGAATATACAAACCACCCCACGATAACAGGAAAACCAACAAACAATACCTTTTGTAATAAAATTTTTATTGTTGGCCCGCCCCCGGGTAATAAAAAGCCCAAAAAATCGGCAAATTTCTGATTACTGGTAGTTGCATACACCAAGCCAGCTAAAATTCCCATAATCATATACCACATCATCAGGGTACTTGGCGTAGGCATAGGATGATCTTTCGCCATCAACACCTGAAATATTTTAGGGGAAGCATATTTAAGGAACAAAAACAAGCAGACAACTGCAGTGATTACCCATATCATTAAAAATTTACTGCGTTTTTTAGCCATTAATACACTCCTAACTATTGATTCCTTCGCATAAACAACTGCATCATTGACCTATTTCAAACTCTGTAAAAAGGATACAATCCCGTAAAAATCCTGAACACTCAACAACTCGCCAATATTTCCCGGCATAATCGAAACATCCTGTTTTTTCATTTCCTGGATGTCACTTTTAGCAATAGCCACCTCTTCAATCTCGCCACTTTCTTCTTTTAATAAGACAATCTCTTCTTCGGTTTCACTCTTAATCAATCCATTATAGGGAATTCCATCGGTAGTTATCACATACATTGTTTCATACCCTTTTACGATCTTGGCGCTCGGCTTAAGGATAGATTCAAGGAAATATTCAGGAGTCTGAATAGCGCCAATCCCCGTAAGCTCCGGGCCAACCTGCTTTCCCCTGCCATTCACAACGTGACACTTTCCACAGGTAACAGGGCGGGTTTCATCAAAGAACACCTTTTCACCTTCTTTTGCATCAACAACCATCGGCGGTACCCACGGTTTTACCTTTTTCTTTGACGCCTCAGGTATTTTATCCTTATACTTCATGAGAGCGCCAATGTCAGGCTCTCCTCCCAGTGTTTGAAGATATGCCAAAACAGCCAGTATCTTTTCCCGGGACAACATAATGGGAGGGTCGAATACCCTCGGCATAATTTTATCATACCCTTTCACAATATATTTATCAGGCTCTACTATAGATTCGACCAGATAATCCAATCCCGAAGGCAAGCCCAGCTCTTTTGCCCGCTCTTCAGCCCTACCTGACAAGCCATCCTGATCAGGGCCTCTTGTAGCGCTTCCGCTCGAACCTATCTTGTGGCAGGTGCTGCACTGTCCGTCACCCCAAAATATCTTTTCCCCAGACTCCGGACTTACCCCACCAGCCGACTCACCGCCGCCCGTACCGGAAAGGCCAGCTACATACATCGTGATATAGATATAAAATCCTATAACTGCAACTCCAAATGCCGTAATTTTAAGCATGCTTTTATTCATAAGTTTTCTATGCCTTCATTTTACTATCTTGAGATTTTAACCTGATTAAACATTCTCCCTAATTCGTATCTCTGCAATTGCCCGCATTCAACTTCTGCTATAGCTTGATTCAAATCTAGTCCTCATATCCCGCAGAAACTTCCCCATATTCATGTTCTTTTGCTTTTTCTTTCTTGTCACCGAGACCGGCCAGCCAGAACACAAAAGCTACCAGACCCAAGAAGAGCGCCACAATCAAACCTACTATCCTGCCCATGTATGCCAGGGACGGGGTGTACGCCCATTGTGAAGTATCCTGCATAATGCCATAAACATGCCAGTCCATTCTCAGTCCGGAACGTATGAAGCCCATCAATCCCATCAGAATAACAATAACCACACACAACAGAAGCAACGCATACTGAGACCGCACAGGCATCTTCCCCCACTCAATACCCCCCACAAGTTTCGCCTTGCGGAACATGAAAATATCAATGACGGCATTCATAATCAGACAGCTCATCACGATTGAAACCTGCGTCACCGATAAGTATCTCAAAACCAAATTTGCCTTTTGCATCACCTCGAAACCATAATACCAGAAGTAAAGCACCGCAATACACGCCGTAACTGCAAAGAGTATAGCCTGCCCTAATTTCCCTTTGTTTCTAAAGGTTAAATATGCAGCTAAACATATCACAAACGACTGGATATACAGCGCACGAATAAGCGGCTTCACAAAAACCTTCATGTTGGCCTCAAGTTCCACAAAATTAAGCGATATCGCATAAGAAACCAGCATCAGCAGACAAAAGATCACGCCAGAAAATATTCCCACCTTACCGACTTTCCCCTGTTCAGAAAACGGCATCATCTCTCCCTTGTTACTCCTGCGGTAGATCAGGAAGGAAAAGAATGTAGCAAGAATTATCAGGTTGACCACGGCATTTTTTGCAGCCATAACACCAAAATACTTAGAGAACGGATGATACTGCTCGCCGATCATCGCCCTCTCCTCACCACTAAGCGGCAGATTGTGAGGCGTCAACCAGACCGCAAAACACATGAAGATTACGAAGATAAGGTACTTGAAAAATTTTGTGTATCGCTCAGACCCTTTAATCCTACCCATTCCAAGCCATAGATAATAATTCGCACCGATAAAAAGCATGCCAATCAGGATGGCTTGAATAATAAACGTCCAGGAAAAAGCGCCACCCATCATAATATTACCCATCACAGGACTGGAGCTGTAAATTTCACGCCCAAGCCAGTATCCTGCAAACGGTAATGGAATCAACGCGCCAACTCCGATAAAGTTTCCGACATAACCCATCCAATCGTAATGAGCCCTTTCCTCTTCTGATTTTGAACCTAAGAACTTAACCGCTGCATACGCGCCTACCACAAAACCGCCAAAGCACACGTTTGCGATCAGACGATGGATATTTACCGGCATCCAGAGCGGATTATATATGGCATGAGACAAACTGAGCAGCTTCCCCGTCAGAGGGGCAACCCCCGCAGGACTCATCATGTACGTTGCCCATGAATTGGTAATGAACATAAGCCCCGTGCCAAACAGGTTAAGCATGACACCCAACATGATATGGAACCATTTCTTAAAGGCGGCACCCTTAAGAATTTCCCACGAATAATAATAACCATACAAAGTGAATGCTTCGCCGAAGAACATCAATGCATAAATATACATGGTCGGCGCAAATACATTCGTCATATGGCCCATAAATTCCGGATACAAACCATACAGACAGAATCCAAGCAATCCGCCTAACGACGCGGTCGTAGCGAACGCGGCAGACAGCAGCTTGGTAAATTCCTTCGCCATCTTATCATATTTGATGTCGCCGCCTTTGAATCCTACGATCTCAACAATAACGGCAAATATGGGAACACCCAACACAAAGGCAGCAAACATGAGATGTAATTCCGATACAATCCAGACTATCACGCGGGAATCAATCCCAAAAAACGCCCGATACTGAACAGGCCCTGCCTCTTCTTCCTCAACTGCAGCAGTTGCCGTTCCGGCCTCCCCCGCAGGCTGCCCTTCCGGAGACTGCGACGATGCTGGCGCCTGACCAGCTTCGAATTGGGGCAATTCAACGCCAGGCGCTGCGGCTTCTTTTGCCGCCTCTGCCGGCGCATCGGCAGCAAAAATATTTTGTGAAAGCGGAAGGAATGAAACAATGGAAAGGAAAAACAATAAGACAACACTATATATACTTCTCTTTGGGAGGTTCAACAATATCTTCAAATTATTCATTAGCGGTGCGCCTTTTTTAACAAGTAGGTTACACATTCCATAAAGTTATGAACACAGTTATTTCTTTGTCAAAACAAAGTCTGCCACAACCTCTTCTTTCGGCTTTACGGTTACATCGCCGGCCTTTTTCCCAAGCTTCTCCTGCCAGGCCTCGATCTTATACGTGCCAGCAGGCACGTTCTCAATCTTAAATTGACCATTTTCATTCGTAACGGCAAAATAAGGATTTGCCTTAATTACGATAAAAGAACTCATCCATTTGTGCACATCACACGTAATCTTTACTATCTCCGCAAGATCAAATTTCTTCGTCATTTTCCCGCCGCCCGACACACCTTCATTAAAAGCGGGGTTCTTGATAGACCATGAGTGAAGATTGTGCATTACGTTGTCGCTATTTAGCAAATCCACGCTGGAACCAACCGGTACTGCAACAACATGAGGAGTAAACAAGCATTCTTTCTGATCCAGCACAGCAGTTACCGCCTCAATCTTCTTACCCGCTGCAATGTCAACCAAAGAAACCACGACATTTTTAACACCCTTGGATTCGCCGTTAACCACCAATTCCTCCGACGCCTTATTTTCGTGTCCGCAGGTTTGCTCATCCTTATCGACCTTCAACATCTTTGCGGATGGGACATCACCGTCAAATTTTACAGTCCCAACAATCGTTCCCCCATCTTTCACATCCACCTCTTTGTAGGCGACGCCTTTTTCCTGCGCCATAGCGAAATTATTTATTACCCCGCTGCCCATAACACTGAATGCCAAACCACTAACAATTGTCAAGCATCTCAAACTTTTCAACATCGTTACCTCCACATTCATCTTCTAAAAGTTACTATGGATTCAAAAAAATCCCGTTAATATCTTTCTTTGGATATACTCAAAACAAAGGCGAACTATGATACATTATATAACAAGTTTGTCAATCACAAATTTTCGTAAAAACAAAACCGAAACCAGCGTTTTTTGGGAAAATCTTACAATGGGATTTAGCAAATAACAACATTCATTCCTTTTAATAAAAAAATAAAAAAATAATTTAAAAACTATGTAACTAATTAAATTTCAAATTCTTAGTTTTTTATAATCAAGCATTATAAAACATCTTCCGGGCTTTATGAGCTACGAAAAAATTTCAGTATTGCAATGATAGTTTCAAATGTAGTATTACAAAACTATTCATAAACATTAAAAACTAATTTAATGTTCTCTTCAGGGTTTCAATGTCTTTAGGATTTGTGAGCTTGCCAGGCTCGATAATCACATCGGGCTCCATCTTGAATCGCCTGACCCATGTCGTTTCCGAAGGAGGTTTCCAGTATAACTTGTACAAACCGGGCGATACATTTACAAAACGATACATACCATCATCGTCTGTGACTGTTTCTATCTCTACGGCTTCCGCCACCGGGCGATACCCTTTTGCTAAAAGTCCGCTTTTTTCCAACATCTGCAACTTTACCTGGCAACCGGAAAGAGGACTTCCGCTCCGCAATATCTTCCCCTCAACGCTTCCAAGATTCCGGTCCTGAATTACCGGTTCTTCTTTCTTAATATCTTCTTCAACCTCCTTATCAACTTCCTCTTTATCATGCGACTCTTTTAACAGGTCTTGATTCGATTCGGACATTTCACCGCTCTCCGTCAGAGGTCTTTCGTCCTCAATCGATTCACGAATACCCATTGACGCATCTTCGGCCTTAGTCACTAATTTGTCATCTTCTTCCAGCAAGCTTTCCTTTTTCGCCTTTTTAGTCTTTAGCCTATAATATTTCCCCGCTTCTTTCTTTTCTATTGGATCAGTCCTTATCTCATCGACTATTACTCTATTGCCGGCATCTTCTGGTATCCTGGGTTCTAATTCCCGATCCTCCTTAACCTGCGATGATTTTCCCTTTTCCTCAACCACATCTGTGGTTATTGGTCTGCTATCAATCTCAGGTGGAGCTGAAACGGTCTGCTTGTCGTCCGGTCGGAAGGACATTTGAAGTGAAGAAATTTTGGAGGTAGGAATCAGTACATGAATAGCATCTTCGGTAATTTCCTTGATCTTACATTCCACAGTTACATTTGCAATATCCAGGGAAATCATATCGGGGTAATTCCCGGGATTTAAAAATTGCATATTCAGGGATTTTATGGACTTCTTTGGTATTACCGCATTTATATATTCCCCGGTAACCCCCACTACTTTGAGATCAATATCTTTGCCAACATTCCTGAGAACTACGGTATCCCCATTCACAGCAACACAGAAGCACACAAACGCACAGAAAACAATCGCCGCAAACTTTATCATTAAAAATATTCCCAAACAATAAAACCTAACAGCTACAATTTCTTTCGCGGGTTCAAATTTGCAATTTGAACCCCGTGTTTTATATTGTTGATTCCGCCGTCGTCTTCACAGGGCGTAATCAACCAAATAAACCCATGGGTTCAGGCTTCGCCGTGAGCTCAGCCGAACGGTTACAAACCTGAACCCGCCAAGGGAACCCGCCGAGACATGCATCGTTTTTACCATTTACCGTAGGGGCAGGTTTGAAACCTGCCCCTACAAATGGCATTAGTTTAACATCCATTAGTTTTATATCAACTAAAAAAATAAGGGGATAACCCCGAAAATATTCAGGATTACCCCCTTGTAATTCAAATTGTACAGACGCCCCGCCGGGACATCTCTACTATTTTTTTCTTATCTTCACAATAACAAAAGTCGTATAAACCTCTCCTTCACTGTCTTCAACGGTAAATACCACCTTGGAATTACCCTTCTTCTGCCCGGCCGTAATAGTGAAAGTGGCCTGACCATTTGCATCAGTTGTTGCGGTCGTAGCATCAATCGCAACACGATTCTTTCCTGTTTTAATAACGGCATTCACTGTTGCGCCCTCTGACTTACAATCGTCTGCCCCGCTCACCGTAACAGTTACCGTTTTGCCTTCACCGAGTTTCAAATTCAGCTTCTTCGTATCTAGGGTAATTGCCTCCGGTTCACATTCGGTGGTTGTTGGCGTCGGCGTTGCTGTTGGGGTTGCAACAGCAGTGCTTATTTGTTTTGTGGTCGTATAAATATAATCACCCTGATTCGTGCCATCTCCATTCGCTTCATTACCGGCTGCATAGAATGTCACCACCCCCTGCCCATCGGCAGGTGCAGTCCAGTTTACATTCCAACTAGCATTTCCAGACTGGCTACTGCCTGCAGAGGTATGTTTTATATAATCCCCATTATTGGTTTGTGTATTACCATCACCTTCGACACTACTGAAAGTACCAACGTGGTTATTGTTTGTGTCTAACGCTGAAAGTTCAAAACCATGCTTGGCAGTGCTGGAATTACCAAAAGAAACGGATACGCTTAAAGTTTCTCCCGGGGTATAGCTGGCTGGCGCTGAGATAGAAAACGCTGCCAAACCGGAATTAAGGTCATAGTTATTATGGCATCCATCATTACACGTTAGTAAATTATCGGCCGGCGAACCTGTGCGGCCGTCGGGAGGGCCGCCTGAAAATGCGAATAACGTACTTACGCCTATCCCCATAATCCCTATTACAAGAACACCGTAAACAGCCATTTTAAAACAATTTCTCATACACTGTTCCTCCTAAAAAATTTGCCTGAAAGCAAAAATAAATTCCCCGTACCATAACCATGTTAACATTTTATTTCAGATCAAATCTTTAATAACGTAAACAATCCCGGATATAAATCTGTGCGATAATACTATCTTCAGGCATGAATGTCAATGCAATTGACTGCCACCTGCTTCGGTAAATTAAAGAAACACAAAGGCCAATAAAAAACCTCCCGCAAGGACAAAGCCTTGCGGGAGGCGAGGAGAAGGCTTTCGATAAATTCTATTAATGCTCCAAAGGATTATATGGTTTGCCGCCTTTCAAAGGGGCATCCGGCTGCGCTGCCTTGCTTTTGCTTTTTACGTCGAAAATCGTCAAAGCGCCCATAGGATACTTGCCTGTTGACACCATTCCGCGCAGATTATGATCGTGCATGATGGTGATGCCAGCGCCCAAATTGCAGGACAGGCATTTCCTCTGGCTGGCAAAATGGGGAATCTTCACCAGCACGTCAATCCGCTCACCACTTGCAATACAAATGGTGTCTTTCTCATAGGTACTCTTTAACTTCCTTCCATCTAACGCAACGACTTCCATGTGGTATCCGTGCGGGTGGAGCGCAAATACGTGGTCGGCTCCAATAGCCATCAACCGCAGCAGAACCGTCTCGTCTTCATAGGCAACAATTCTTGAACGGGGATCGTTTATCACAGAACGTGGATGATACAGGTTATCAGTAAACGTCCTGCCATTAATCAAGTAATAATCGGCCTTCCAGTCTTGTAAACCATGAACAACCCCAGATTCCTGCAACATTTCATTTGCCGTAGAAGATAATTCACTTAAAAACAGCGTATAATCACGATCATACTTATATCCATAGGCTGTCTTCGTCCTGTCTTGATGAATAATTATGGGGAAGTACATTCCGGCAAGGATATGGTTAAAACTGTCCACGTGGCAATGCCCCATAAAAGAGCCCTCGTATTGAGGCGTAATCTCGTAAGTAAAAGATTTATGCTCCAATACCGGGTCTACCGGCAGGGAAGGCACACCATCAACCGAAGGAGTTAAATCCAGACCGTGAAAATGAATCGTATGCGCCACGTGATTAATACCCGAATGTTCAGCCGCACAGTGCATACCCGTATTATGCAAAGTAATCCGCGCCTTTTCACCGACAAAGAGATGAACCGGATCGCTCGGCACCTTCACAGGCTCCAATAATCTTTCGACCTCTTCTTTTGTCTTTACTTCACCAACATCTTTAAAGCTGCCTTTGGCATGGGTATAGCCAAAAACCCATACCAGTTCACCATTGGTCATCTCTATATAGCCGTCTGTAGTGTAAAGGTGAAAATCCCACACACCATCCTTGCCGCGCTCTCCTAAAACATCCCCGTTTGTTACATTTATTAAATCTTGTTCATCCGGACTGAGATTCCAGGTCTCAGCCTGTTTTGCCTCTTCAGCAAAAGCACCTGGCGCTGCCACATATGTTACAACACTCAATAACGCGGCAGACATCCAACCCAACAGCTTTAAGTTCATTGTTTTTTCCCCTTCCATAAAATTAAGGTTAACTAAAATACAAAACTACTGAAACTTTTCAATAACGTTTACTTCACTATCTCCTAATACCCGTTTTTAAGTAATCACCCGTGTCTCCCCCCATAATTTTTCTAGTACTGATTTTAATTCTTCGATATTTACCGGTTTTTGCAAAAAGTAATCGTACTCTCTATTTTTCCTGCCATTTACACCAGTTTTAACGGAACTGTTGGCCGTAATAATCACAATAGCTATCGGTTCCTTCCTTTTTCTTACTTCATGAATCAAGGTAAATCCATGCATTCCCGGCATATTCAAATCCGTTATAATGACATCGAAACTTTTTTTTGAGAGGGAATTTAACGCTTCAGAACCTGATAAAACACCGGCGACCTGATACCCATCACGCCTCAAAATGTTTATCAACCCATCAAGCGCATCCTTATCATCATCTACCAGCAACAATCTTGGCTTTGTCATATATCGAAATCATCTCATGGACAAACTAAAATTAATTATCGTAATGAACAATTGGCATACCAGCGAGCAATCGGCCGCGATAACATTTGTTGTAAGTATTGATTTGAATAATTCTTAAGGGTAATTATATTTTTGTTTGAAGGAATGAGATGGAAAAGACGGACAACCGGGGAAAGACTGCATAACGAAATATTTGCGTGAATTGAAATAGGTTAGACAAAACGGCGTGAAAAAATTTCGCTTCTACTGCCACTCTTTTACTTTATATTCAATTTTCCTGTTCGATATACCCAATATTTTGGAGGCCTCTTTTTTGCTTCCATGGGTCATCTGGAGTGTTTTTTGGATGATCTCCTTTTCGGCTTCTTTTAATGAAATTCCTACTGGAATTTTGATTACCGACATATCGTCCTTATCGGGAACAACGTTTCCTGGCAGGTGTTCCACCGAGATCGTATTTTTTTTGCAGAGCACAATTGCCCGTTCGACGACGTTTTCCAGTTCCCTCACATTTCCCGGCCAGTGATAAGCGCACAACGCCTCCATTGCCTCAGGGGCAAAGCCTTTTATTTCCTTTTTATATTTCTTTGTATATTTGATGACGAAAAAATTAGAAAGGATGGGAATATCGTCTTTCCTTTCCCTCAGGGACGGCAGATGGATGGTAATAACATTTAAACGGTAAAACAAATCCTCACGAAACCTTCCTTCGGAAACTTCTTTTTCAAGGTTTCGGTTGGTTGCCGTAATCAACCGCACATCGACTTTTAAAGTTTTTTCTCCGCCGACACGTTCGAACTCACCCTTCTCAAGGACACGAAGCAGCTTGACCTGTACCTTTAAGCTCATCTCACCCACCTCATCCAGAAAAAGCGTGCCTCCGTCCGCCATCTCAAACCTGCCTTTTCTGGCCTGAACGGCGCCCGTAAAGGCGCCCTTCTCGTGGCCAAAAAGCTCGCTTTCCAATA
>Ga0194126_10008824_pt1 | contig 13609 bp, 8 predicted proteins | sample TA2KigC150mmetaG_FD_148641 | JGI IMG/M metagenome (GOLD analysis project Ga0194126, IMG submission 148641) | Freshwater microbial communities from Lake Tanganyika, Tanzania - TA2015035 Kigoma Deep Cast 150m | ecosystem: Environmental > Aquatic > Freshwater > Lake | place: Tanzania: Lake... | reverse complement strand
CCGCAAAGGCAGAGGAAACCACCTGCATAATTGGGTATACATTAGAAAAGGATAATAAATCATCCAGACGAGGGTTGCCAGGATAAAATGGGGAAGATATTTGGTGAGGGCTCGCAACGGGGTAATAAGTGCTAAGTAGAGTTTATTTCCTTCTCTTCCATATAACCAAACCAAGAATTGTCCTCCATGCCGTAATGCGTTAAATGCCGCCTCAACAACCGGTTTTGGATCAGGGATATGATGTAAAACACCAATTGAAAAAATATAATCCAGATTCCCATAACCAGGTAATTGCTCTCCGGGAATTTTAAGGCAGGTCACCCTTTCAGGATCCCGAATATTTTGAAGTAAAACTGAAAATGATTCAGAGGGTTCTATGGCCCAGACATGTTGCACCCCTGATCCAAGCAACATATTAACAATCCTGCCTGTTCCACTTCCAACTTCTGCAATCTTACAATGTCTCAGATCTTCTATCTTTAAAAAAGGGAAAAGAATATCCGAAAACAAGTCAAGTGAACCGTAATAGCCTCTGTTGTCTGAATATCGTAGCCATTGTTCCCCAAAATCTTTTATGGTACGGTCTTTAACGTTCATGAGCAGCTCCTTCAAATTTAAGAAATTATACCAGAAATTTATTTTCAAAACGAGTAAATTCAATATTTTTACCCGCCAGTTGCAAAAACGGGCAAGGGCAATCCACCCTACAAGGTTTCGAATGGCGGTTTTTCATAATTTTATGAAAAACGGGGGACTTCACTCAAAGTGAATTCCGGCAGGGAAACGATACGGTTGTGCTGATACGGAAAAAGGTTCGCCTCGAAGCCTTTTCGAACGGATCGCCCTTACCCGTTTGAGCAGAAATTATGCAACATCTGGGTTTAGATTGACGAATAACCTGGTGATATGGTATGAGGATTGCATATATTAATCTTAAATGAAAAATTTATCAAACCTAATGAAACCCGAAGAATTTAAAGAGTGGAATGAGAAAATGGTGAAGAAATACGATCCGGACGCCTTCCATCACCATCCTAACCCTTTCGTCCGCTTTATTGAGGCAAAAAGGGTCAGATCCATCTTTAAAATGATCGATATCGAAAAAGACGATCAAGTTATTGAAATTGGTTGCGGGGCCGGAAATATCATTGAAAAAGCTCCTTCGGGTAAATTATTCGGGACGGATATCTCACCTTCTATTATTTCGAAAGCCAAACATCGATTGAATCAAAAGGCCAACCTCTTTCTATCAGATGCTCAGAATCTTCCTTGCAAAGACCAGGTTTTTACGAAAGTGATCTGCTCGGAAGTCCTTGAACATATCTTAGATCCTGCGGCAGCGTTAAATGAGATTGCAAGAATTCTTAAAATACAAGGGATAGCTATCATCTCCATTCCGAATGAATCATTGATCAATCGAATGAAAAGTATCCTCATACGTCTCGGAATTTTTAAATGGCTCTTCCAGAAAAAAGGGGGCTACCAAGAAATGCCGGAGAGAATGGAAGATGAGTGGCACCTCCATACCTTAACTTTAGAAGAATGGTTGGCTCTTTTCGGCAAAAATTTTAAATCAACTCGGCTAAAAAAGATCCCGTTTCCAGGATTGCCCTTAAGGTATATCGTACGCCTTAAAAAAATAGAATGAGAAAAGACACTTACGATATTGAATGGACCCTTGAAAAATCCCATTGGTGGTTCACTGGAAGAAGGAGGATTTTTAAGACCTTACTCTCTTCGTTAATGATCCGCGACGGTTCAACCGTTCTGGATGTGGGTTGTGGGGTAGGCTCAAATTTATTTCTTCTTCAATCCATGGGATTTAAAGTGGTAGGCATTGATTCAGAAATTTACAGCCTTTTTTTTGCACAAAAAAATTCCTTGGTTCCCCTCATCAATGCAGACCTATTAACCCTACCTATCAAATCCAACTCTGCTGAACTCATCGTCGCCGCAGATATTTTGGAACATTTGGAGAAAGATGACAGGGGAATCAAAGAGATGTACCGTGTTTTGGAACGTATGGGGAAGGTCATGATTACCGTTCCTGCATTTCAGGCCTTATGGGGCACTCAGGATATGGTAGGAATGCATAAAAGGCGTTATGTAAAAAAAGAATTACTAAAAAAAATGGAACAGGAGGGATTTACCATATTGAGGTCATCCTATTTCAATTTTCTCCTTTTTTTCCCCATCCTTTTTACAAGATGGCTGATTCGCTTTTGCGGATTGAAGATCGAATCGGAAAATAAGATTAACCATCCCCTAATCAACCTTTTTCTAAAAAGCATATTTTCTCTCGAGTCCTATCTCTTGCGGTATATTTCATTCCCCTTCGGGGTATCCATCTTCTGTGTAGCCATAAAAGACAGAGGTCTTCTGGATGAATAACTTTTCAAAAAAAGAGATCCTTCTTGTTCTCCTCTGTCTTCTCGTTGGTTTTGTATTGAGATTCTATACCTTTGACCAAAAATCTCTCTGGGTAGATGAAGTTTATACTTTTAACGATTCAAGATATGGATTTAAGGAACAGATAGCATTTTATAAAGAAAACCCAACTTTTTTGCATCCACCACTCTTTTTCATTCTCACCCATCAATTTTATCCGTTTAATAATCCTGAAAGAGAACTTCGAATCATCCCTTTAATCTTCGGTACCCTTTCCATTCCAATCTTCTACCTTCTTGCAAGGCAATTCTCTACTTCCATTGCGATTCCATGCACGATTTCCCTTACCTTCATGACTTATCATATTAGCCTCTCGCAGGATGGACGATCCTACGCCCTGTTAATGTTCTTTGGAATGGTATGCCTCTATTTTTTCCTTCGTTATCTTAAAACATCAGAAAAATTGCCTCTTATTTTGACCTCTCTTTTTTATGCCCTACTATTTCATACCAGCTACAGTTCGATCCCTTTTATGATTTCCTCTCAACTTCTCTGGTTTTATCGGTTTGACGATGGATATAAGAACCCAACCCGCACCTCCTTTCTGACCCTCATTAGCCTCACCCTCATCTTTTGTCTACCGTGGGTCATTTTTCTTGGACTCAATTATAAAAACCAACCCATCATGAATCCTTATCATACTGAGATCTTGGGCTCATTATTATCCATTCTTTACTGGATCTTAAATGACTGGACTCCTCATCTTCCTTTAATGATTGCTTCCGCTATCCTATTATTTGTTTTACCTTTCTTTGCAAATAATAAGAAGAATGCGATCATTCTATTGGCTTTATTTTCCTTTCCAATGGGAGGGCTTATTCTGTTTTGCAAGTATTTAAATATCACTCATTTTATCACCTCAAGATACTTTATCATTTTTTTCCCTCTTTTCCTAATGTCAATATACCTTTCTCTTCATTCTATTGAAATGAAATTGCATCATTTAAAAACTTTTATTCGTTTTACATTCATCTTCATTCTTTTATTCATCGGCTCCAATGTGACGATTCTCCCCTTATATTATCAAAGCCAGAAACAGGATATTAAAGGAATGGTCTCTTATTTAAAGTCTCACCTCAAACCTGGGGATAAAATATTTGATGGTGATCGAATATTAACTCCTGGCATTCTTCATTATTTTGGGGTTTACCCAGAAGGACGCCAGTATAGTGTTAAGTTTAAGCAAGAGGCAGGAAACATCATTGAGTATAGGAAGTCATTTCAATACCAAAATGAACTGTTTACCATCTATTGGTCAAACAGTTGTTGCACCCAATATGTTGCAGATGGCAGCCGTTTATGGATAGCGGTTGGAAAAGACAGCGCAAAAATATTCAAAGAAGATTCTGCCTTTGTGTTTACGGGTTATTTCGATGGTAGTTTTCTTAACTGGACCAGATTTCCAACGGATGCTTCCATCTATCTCTTTCTACTAGATCCCTCATCGCCTTACGAGAAAGGGATTGATAGGTTGATTAAATAAAATTTTCAATTCGTCGGTTCATATCATATTCGATAGCATTGTTGATAATTTTTAATGTCAATATTAACGGGTCCTTATGGATAATTTAAAACGGAAAGAAATATTTATATTGCTTCTCTGTCTCTTAATCGGATTTGCCCTTCGGTATTATACTTTTGACAAAAAATCTCTCTGGATGGATGAAATCTATACCTTGAACGATTCAAGATATGGATTTAAAGATCAATTAGCGTTTTACAAAGAAAATCCGACGTTTCTCCACCCCCCCCTCTTCTTTATTTTGACTCATGCCTTTTACCCTTTCGGAAAACCCGAGCAAGAGCTTCGAATCATCCCACTTATCTTTGGAATCCTGTCTATCCCCATCTTCTTTTTCTTGGCAAGACAGTTCTCATCAAGAATAGCCATTCCGTGTGCACTTTCACTTGCTTTTATGACTTACCATATCAGTCTTTCCCAAGATGCCCGCTCCTATACCTTTCTAATGTTTTTGGGAATGGTCAGCCTTTTCTTTTTTATGAAACACCTTCATACCCAGGATAGGGCTTATTTATTTTTAATCGCCATTTCTTCTGCTATTTTATTTTATACCAGTTATAGCTCTATCCTGTTTATCATCTTTTCTCAGATGCTCTGGTTTTATCGAACCAGTAGAAATCAAAAACCTTTCCCCTCGGTCTTAATCTTAAACGGCCTTATTCTATTATTTTGCCTTCCATGGATAATATTTTTAATGTCATATTATAAAGGTCAACCATTTACAGATCTCCGGAATATTCCCGAACCGATCTCTCTCTTGAATGTTCTATACGGGATCATTCATGACTGGTTGCCACTCACACCACTCATCGTAATTTCAATCGTATTGTTGATTTTATTTGTCTTCTTTACAATAAATAGAAGAAATGCAATTGTGCTCCTTTCTATTATAATTGCTCCTGTTGTAGGGCTTCATTTATATTGCAGGCTATTTAATATCACTCATTTTGTCACCTCAAGATATTTTATTTGCTTCCTGCCTCTTTTTTTTATAATCCTTTTTCTCTCTCTGGATTCTATCGAAGCCAAGGCCAATAAATTAAAAAATTTGAAGATTTTCTTCTTAATCCTCATACTCGCCTCTAATCTTGTAATACTCCCTCTTTATTATAGGGCTGAAAAACAAGATTACAGAGGCTTAGTGACCTATTTAAAAACTCAACTTCGAAATGGGGATAAGGTGATTGTTGGTAATGTGCCCTACATCGGGGTCATGCTTCATTATTTTGGAATCCTCCCCACGGAGCGACATTACATTATTCCTGCACGTATTGTTTCAAAAGGAGAGATTGAACACATCATAGATATAGTTTATCAAAATATTCGATTTTCTATTATTTACTCTAAATCCCACTGGTTCGAATATCTGAAGGATGGCAGTCGCCTTTGGATTGTCGCAGATAAAGAAAATGCAAAAATGATTATAGATAGAATGCCTTGCACTCTAAAAGGTTATTTTGATGGAAGTTTCATGAATATGGTCAGATTTCCATCAGATGTGTCCCTGTACCTATTTCTTTGGGATCCATCCTCACCGGATGAAAAGGGAATTGAAATGCCGATTGATTGATGGCAAAGTTTTATGTGTGACTCAAAGAAAAAAGAATTTTTTATACTCCTTATCTGTTTCCTCATTGGTTTCGGCTTAAGATTCTACACCTTTGACCAGAAATCTCTTTGGATGGATGAAGTCTATACCTATAACGACTCAAGAGATGGCATTAGGGAACAGTTGGCTTTTTATAAGGAGAACCCAACTTTCCTTCACCCTCCCCTATTCTTCATTCTTACCCACTTATTTCATCCATTTGAGAAGCCTGAACGAGATCTCCGGATTATTCCTCTCATATTTGGAACTCTCTCCATCCCTATGATTTATATTCTTGCAAAACAATTTTCTTCTACTATCGCACTTCCATGCACGATCGCTCTTACTCTTATGACCTACCACATCAGCCTTTCCCAAGATGGGCGATCATATTCACTGCTTCTTTTCCTGGGAATAACGGGGCTATATTTTTTCCTTAAATATCTAAAAACATTAAAAAAGAAATACCTCCCTTTCATTGCTCTCATTTTTGCTATCCTATTTCACACCAGTTACAGTTCTATCCCATTCATTGTCCTCTCTCAGATTCTCTGGTTCTACCGGCCCGGTGAAGATCCAAAAAAACTTTCTCTTTCATCCTTTTTAATTTTAAATGGCCTCATCCTGCTTTTCTGTCTCCCATGGCTCCTTTTTATCGCAATAAATTACAAGGGACAGATGGTGATGGATCCTTTTCATACAGAAAGCCCAGGGTCTTTAATCTATATTTTTTCTGGAATATTTCATGACTGGGTTCCATTTATCCCTTTAACAGTGGTATCCTTAGTTTTATTAATCCTTTATCCAATCTTTTCGAAAAACAAAAAGAACTCCTTCACTCTTCTTGCTATCTTTATTATCCCCATTAGTGGGCTCTATTTATTTTGTAAAATTTTGAATATTTCTCATTTCATTACCTCTCGATACTTCATCAGCTTCCTCCCTCTTTTCTTCGTCACCCTTTTTCTCTCTCTGGATTCAATCGATACTCATTTGAAAAGAGTTCGAAAATATCTTAGGTTCAAACTCCTCTTTCTCATCCTCTTGATATCTTCTAACCTTGTCATCTTTCCACTTTATTATACCTCCGAAAAAACAGATTATAGAGGCCTCGTAAAATTCTTAAATTCAAATCTCAAAGATGGAGATAAAATATTTGTAACCGCATCCGGAAATATGCCACCGATACTCCATTATTTTGGGACTTACCCAGAAAATCGTCACTACATCATGAAAACTATAAAGGACTCAGAAAAAATAATAGAAGTTAAATATTCTTTTAATTACAAAGGAAAGCCACAAATAATTATTTTTTCTAAAACTTGTTGTGCTCAATATGTTGCGGATGGAAGCCGATTGTGGATTGTTGCAGATAAATGGACTGCAAAAAAGTTGAAAGAAGAGGCACCTTGTGTTCTAAAAGGTTATTTTGATGGAAGTTTTTTAAATTTTAATAAATTTCCTTTTGACGCTTCTATGTACCTGTTCCTCTGGGATCCTTCATCGCCAAATGAAAAGGGGATTGATCTTCAAATTGAATGATGACCAATATGAAACCCAACCGTCTTTTACAGCTCATCACCTGCCTTTTCCTCATTCTAATCACACTCGCTGCCTACTGGAAAGTTCAACATAATGATTTCATAAACTTGGATGACAATCTGTATATCACGGATAACCCTTATATCAAAAAAGGATGGACAACGGACAATCTCTTGTGGGCATTTACAAACGCCCACGCCTGCCATTGGCACCCGATGACATGGCTTTCTCATATGCTCGATGTTGAACTCTTCGGGCTACATCCGGGCGGACATCATATGGTCAGCCTCATCTTTCATGTCGTTAATTCTCTACTGTTGTTTTTTCTCTTTCAGAAAATGACAGGGGAAGTTTGGAAATGCGCATTGATCGCAGGCCTCTTTGCCCTTCATCCCCTTCGTGTGGAATCCATCGCTTGGGCAGCAGAGAGAAAAGATGTCTTATCCGTTTTCTTCTTTTTTCTCACCATCTATACCTATCTTCATTATATTGAAAAGATCAAGTTCAGGCGCTACCTTTTAACCCTTCTATCTTTCGCTATGGCTCTCATGTCCAAACCCATGGTAGTTACCTTGCCTTTTGTCTTGCTTCTGCTTGATTATTGGCCTCTTGGCCGTTTTCAATCAAAGAAAAAAGAAAGATGGCACCCAATGATTCAGCTCACCATAGAGAAGATCCCTTTTTTCTTATTTACATTTGTTATGAGTATCTTCACTGTCGTGAACCACCTCCAAGGCGGAGCCGTTACCCCTTTCGATAAACTACCATTTAGCATCAGGATCGGAAACGCCTTTATCTCTTACATCCGGTATATATGGAAAATGCTCTGCCCGAACGAATTGGCCGTCTTTTATCCTCACCCTATTCATTTGCCTTTATGGGAAGTGATCGGAGCCATCCTTCTTATCATATTCATTACGATCGTAGTAATAGCTTTTAGAAGAGAACATCCTTATCTTGCCATTGGATGGTTTTGGTACCTTGGAACTCTGATTCCTGTTATTGGATTGGTTCAGGCAGGAACACAGGCAATGGCGGACCGTTTTACTTATATCCCAATGGTCGGCTTATTTTTAATGATTTCCTTTGGGATCCCGAATATTTTTATGAGACGGGGGTTCACAAGGATCATCCTCATCCCTTCTGGAATCTTCATCTTTTTGATCCTTGCAATTCTTTCTGCGATTCAGGTAGGCCGTTGGCAAAACAGCGTCACTCTCTTTACCCATACATTAAATGTTACATCGAATAATTATTTGATCCATAATAATTTGGGGGTCACCCTGATGAGGCAAGGAAAGTATCCGGAAGCTCTCTTCCATTTAAAAAAAGCGATGGAAATCAAACCCAACTATGCAGATGCTTATCATAATTTAGGAACCCTTCTGCTCCTTCAGGGAAATGAGAAAGAGGCTTTAGACCATTTCACTTTAGCCTTGGAATATAATCCAAAGAAAGCAGAAACACATAGTTCAATTGGGGGTATTTTAGCAAAACAAGAAAAGTTTAAAGAGGCCCTATTCCACTTTTCTGAGGCGGTTCGGCTCAACAAAGAGGATGGGGAGGCTCATTACAACCTAGGGACCATACTTCTGCAACAGGGAAAAACTCAAGAGGGAGTTTACTATCTCAATCAATCCCTGGAAACCTTACCTGAAAACCCGAAAACACATCATAATTTGGGATTGGCTTTCGAAAGTATGGGAAAGTTCGAGAAGGCAGTAGAACACTATAGGAAATCCCTTCGTATTGATTCAAAAAACGCTGATACTCATTTTTGCCTGGCCTCTCTTTTTTCGAAACAAGGGAGAGGAGAGGATGCAATATTTCATCTCAATGAAACGATAAAACTGAATCCGGGTGACAGCGAGGCCCACTATCTACTGGGAAATATTTTTCTCGCCCAAAATAAATATGAAGAAGCAATATCTCCTCTGATGGAGGCGGCGAGAATTAACCCGAATCACGGAAAGGCCCATTTCGCATTGGGCGAGATTTATCTAAGTATGGGGAAAAAAGAGTTAGCCCTGAGGCAATATCAAATTCTTCAAAAGATTGATGATCCTCTTGCTAAATTATTTCATCAAAAAATTCTCAATATAGATAATTAAAACGTCAGAGAGTTGGATGATATTGATCTGCCCAGAGTTGCCAGATGAGCAAGGTCCAGAGTTGTTTTCGGTTATCTTTTCTGCTCTGAAGATGATCCTGAAGAAGTTGGGCCACATATTCCGGATTGAGAAATCCCCCTCTTTTAATCCGATCGGCGGATAACAAGTTGCCCAATAGTTCCCCCAAGGGCCCCTTCACCCATTTGGCGATCGGGACACCGAATCCCTTTTTAGGTCTATGGACCACTTCTTTTGGGAGAAACGCTCCCATTGCTTTCTTTAAAATATATTTTGATGTAAACTTCTTTAATTTCAAATGGGGAGGAAGGCTCATCATAAATTCAACCATCTCATAATCAAGAAAAGGCGCTCGCACCTCAAGGGAACAGGCCATGCTAGCTCGATCCACTTTCACCAGGATGGCCTCCTGAAGATAGAGTCTCAGATCAAGATATTGAAGGCGAGTCATTCTGTCTGAAAAGGGGGATTCCGCCTCATAGAAAGCGATATCTTCAACCAATCGATCTCGATTGAATTGATGACGAATTTCGTCAGATACTGTTTTTTCATTTTCTGAAAAAGGAAACGAACCCAACCAGACCGAGTTCCTGATCCCATCAGGGTAGCCAATCCCGGAAAGAAATTTTTTCACCTTAAAATCGAAACTGATATTATCATCGGAAACCGGAAGCCGATTCCCCAAGTAAGTGGCAATGGGATGAAAAATGCTAAAGAATGTTTCATAAGGCCATGCGAGTTGATGAGCCACATAAGTAGGATACCCTGCAAACAACTCATCTCCTCCATCTCCACCCAATGCAACCGTCACATGTTCACGGGTAAATTGAGAGAGAAGATAAGTTGGTAAAATCGAGGCATCGGCCATCGGTTCGTCTAAAATATCCGGTAGTTGGGGAACGATTCTGAGCAGATCCTCCGGTGTCATCATCTGTTCATGATGCTCTGTCCCAAGAAATTTTGAAGCAAGGGAAGCATATCTTGATTCGTCAAAAGATGGGTCTTCAAAACCAATGGAAAAGGTCTTGATTTTCCCAGAGGATCCCTGCTGTGCAAAGGCCGCAATCGCACTCGAATCGATCCCACCACTTAAAAAAATGCCCAAAGGGACATCGCTGATCAGCCTCCGATTTACACATAGCCTTAGAAGATCGATGAGTTTTTCTTCAGCCTCTTCTTCCGAAATGTGTTTTACCTCTTTTGTATGAAAGGGAAACCAATATCTGTTGGTCTCAATCTCTCCCCCTTTCCAGATGAGATAAGAGGCGGCTTGGAGTTTCATCGCATCTTCAAAGATGCTATGAGGAGATGGGACAAATTCATAAAAGAGATATTTCATCAGAGAGAGAGGAGCGATCTTTCGTTGAAAATGAGGGTAAGCCATAATGGCTTTCAATTCTGAGGCGAACAAAAAAGTTCCCTTGAGGAGACTATAATAGAGAGGTTTTTTCCCCAGTCGATCTCTCGCAAGGACAAGTTGTTTCTTATTTTCATCCCAGATTCCAATAGCAAACATCCCATTCAAATGCTTAAAACACTCTACTCCGTATTCTTCATAAGAATGGGCAATGACCTCTGTATCGGAATTTGTCTTAAAACGATGACCGAGCCCCTTTAATTTGTCCTTTAACTCTTGAAAATTATAGATTTCTCCATTGAAGATGACCCATATGGTGCCATCCTCATTAGAAAGGGGTTGTTGACCAGAGACCAGATCGATGATGCTTAATCGTCGATGACCAAAATAAAGAAATGGGCCTCTCTCATCCAGGAGCCTCGTATATTCCCCTTGGTCGTCTGGCCCGCGATGGATCAGGATGTCCCGCATTCCTTTCAAAACATTGGACTCAGGAATCTCAGATGGGTTGGAGGTCAGAAATCCTACAATGCCACACATGGTAATTGCCTAAACAGTCTAAGGGCAAGGGTAACGAGACCCGTATCGAAAGTAAAAGGGTACGTTTATCGTCTATTCATTTTTTATACATTACCGTAACCGATAACCGAAACAGGCTTCGTAACCGTAACCGAAAGATGAAGCTATGTTCATCGTTCACCGTTTAACGTTCATTGTCTCATGACAATACGATCATCGACAACGATAACACTCATTTCCATACCTTTTAAGGGATGGTCTCCTTAACATGATAGGTGGGTTTCCCTTGAGATTCGTAGTAAGTTCGTGTCATGATCTCCGCTAAAAAGCCCATCAGGATCGAAAGGAAACCCAGCATGAGGAGAAGAACGCTCAAGAGAGGGAGAGGGGTTAAAATAAAAGAGACTCCCTTTACCAGTTTAAGGTAGAGGGCATATCCCCCTGATAGAAAAGCACTGATCACCATCAATAACCCTATTCCTCCAAAGACATAAATGGGTTTTTGAGAATAGGACATTAGAAACTTAACCACCATCAGGTCAAGAATCACCTTGAAGACTCTGCTCATTCCATACTTCGAAGAACCGGCCTTTCTTGCCAGATGTTGAACGGGAATCTCTGTGACTCGGGCACCTACCCATTTTGCATAAATAGGGATAAACCGATGCATCTCGCCATAGAGTCGAATGTTCTTCAAGATGTCCTTCCTGTATGCTTTCAGTGTACATCCATAATCGTGTAAGGGGACCCCTCCGATAAGTGAAATCATTTTATTAGCGATCGTTGAAGGTAAACGCCGGGTCCAAAATGGATCTTTACGATCCTTTCTCCAGCCGCTTACGACATCATACCCTTCGTCGATTTTTTGGAGTAAAAGAAGAATATCCTCCGAATCATTCTGAAGGTCACCATCCATTGGAATAATAATATCTCCGTTACAGGCATCAATACCAGCACTCAATGCCGCAGTTTGTCCAAAATTACGGGTAAAACTGATAATCTTTAATTTAGGATTTTTCTGGTTGAGATCGATTAAGGCATCCAGAGTTCCATCCGTGCTCCCGTCATCAATAACTATAACTTCATAGGGTCTTTCAGTCTTTCCAAGTGCACCTTGAAGTCTTTCAAACAATGGAAAAATGTTGTCCACCTCATTATAAAGAGGAATCAGGATTGAAAGCGTTCCGATCGGTTTCTCCTGCATAAATCTCTCCCTATCACCCCCATGTCGCTGCCAAAAAGAAGGTGACGAATTGAAATTGATTGCAAATTCTTTGCCATTATTGTATATTGCGAACTAAGAAGTCAAGAAGTTTCTAATATTATTGTCTGTAACCTCTTATTATAATTATGAAATCACCTTCTATTGAAAAAATAGTTAAATTTTCTATTTTGGCCATTATGCTTTGCCTGTCCTCTCTCCTGATATTTGGGGTTGCTTCTTATTTCTATTTCAGTCAAGGCCTTCCAAGTATTGAGAACTTAAAGAATTATCAACCTCCTATTATTACAAAATTCTATTCCGAGGATGAGGAAATCATCGGAGAATTTTTCATCGAGAAGCGGGAAGTTGTATCATTGGAAAGGATTCCTAATCATCTCATCCAGGCTTTCGTTGCAGGCGAAGACGGCAGATTTTTTAAGCATAAAGGGTTAGACTATTGGGCTATTTTAAGAGCCCTCCTTAAAAATATCTTTTCCGGCGAGATCATACAGGGCGGTAGTACCATTACTCAGCAGGTTGTCAAAACCCTTCTCCTCACTCCGGAAAAGAGTTTAACAAGAAAGGTACGTGAGGCAATCCTATCTTTTAAAATTGAAAAATACCTTACGAAAGAGGAGATCCTCTATCTCTATCTCAATCAAATCTATCTTGGACACGGAGCGTATGGGGTAGCCGTGGCGGCTGAAAACTATTTTTCGAAATCCGTTGAGGAACTGAACCTCGCTGAGTCCGCCTTGCTCGCAGGACTCCCCCAGGCACCCAGCAAATATTCCCCCCATACTCATTTCGAACAAGCGAAGAAAAGGCAAGTTTATATTTTAAATCGGATGGTAGAAGAAGGATTCATCTCTCACCCTGAATCCTTGAGGGCGTTACAGGTTCCGATAAAGGTCATGGGAAAACAATATCCAACGGTTGAAAAAGCCCCATATTTTGTGGAGCATGCGAGGAAATACATCGAGGAGAAATATGGTAAGGATGCCCTCTATAAAGGCGGATTGCGAGTTTATACGACCATTGACCTGAAAGCCCAAGCCATCGCTCAGGAAATGGTTGAATCTGGATTGAAAGAAATCGAAAAAAGACAAAAATATTCTTCAAGAGAGTCTTCAACTTCAGTAGAGGGAGCGTTGATCTGCTTCGACCTAGAAAGAGGATATATCAAGGTGATGGTCGGAGGAAGAGACTTCAAGAAAAGCCAATTCAATCGCACCACCCAAGCCTTAAGGCAGACCGGATCGGCTTTTAAACCCATCGTGTTTGCCTCAGCCCTGGATAA
>Ga0194126_10008823_pt1 | contig 13609 bp, 11 predicted proteins | sample TA2KigC150mmetaG_FD_148641 | JGI IMG/M metagenome (GOLD analysis project Ga0194126, IMG submission 148641) | Freshwater microbial communities from Lake Tanganyika, Tanzania - TA2015035 Kigoma Deep Cast 150m | ecosystem: Environmental > Aquatic > Freshwater > Lake | place: Tanzania: Lake... | reverse complement strand
CGCGGCAGGAAAACGCGGATCCGATCCAGCGAAGACGGGAAGCTCCGGAGCCGAGGGTGAGGCTCGCTTGCTCAAACATGCCGCGCGCGGCGCGCGGCAACTCGCCGCTCTGCCTCACCCCCGTCTCCGGAGCAAGACAAACCTGGACGCGTGGCACCCGCCGTCCGGGAACAAAGGATCGTTCAGGATTGGAGCATAACATGCGTACATTTCGTATCGGAACGCTCGCGATATCGATGATGCTCTTGCTCATCACCGGCGCGGAGGCGAAGCTCCGCGTCGTCGCGACCCTCACCGAGATCGGGGCGCTCGCGGAAGAGATCGGCGGAGACCGGGTCGAGGTCGCCCGCCTCGCCAAGGGAAACGAAGATCCGCACACCCTCCCCGCGAAGCCGAGCCACAGCCGCCGCATGATGGAAGCAGACCTCCTCGTCTACAACGGTCTCCAGCTCGAGGTCGGATGGCTCCCGCTTCTCATCGAAGGAGCGCGCAACCCGAGGATCCGTCCGGGAACAGTCGGACACCTTGACTTGTCCAGCTTCATCGAACCGCTCGAGGTCCCGACCGGGTCTGTCGATCGGAGCATGGGGGACGTCCACCCGGAGGGGAACCCGCACTACACCGTCGATCCCTCGGTCTATCCGGCGCTCGCGAAAGGGCTCGCGGAGCGCCTCTCCGCGATCGATCCCGAGGGCGGCCCCCACTATGCCGCGCGCCTCGCCGACTTCGAGCGCCGCTGGAGCGAGAAGCTCGCCGAGTGGAGATCGCGTCTCGCCTTTCTCCAGGGCGAGCCGATCGTCACCTATCACAAGCAGTGGGAGTACTTCGCGCGGACCTTCGGCCTGCGCGTCATCGACAACGTCGAGAGCAAGCCGGGAATCCCGCCGACGCCCCGCCACATCACCGACCTCGAGGCGAGGATTCGCGCGGAGAACGTCCGCCGGCTCGTTCATTCCGATCTCATCGATCCGGCGATCATGAAGAAGCTCGCTTCCCGATCCGGGAGCCTGGCGATCGCCCTTCCCCAGGCGGTCGACAGCCGGGACGGAACGGGCGATCTCTTCTCCTGGTTCGAGACGCTCGTGTCCGTTCTCGAGAGCGCGCGGGAGGAGGATTGATCGTGCAGCTTGTCCATCTCATGGGAGCGCCCTTCGCCGCGAGCGTCGTTTTGGTCCTCATCCACGCGTATCTCGGAGGGCACGTTCTCCGGCGCGGCGTCATCTTCGTGGATCTCGCGATGGCGCAGTTCGCCGCGATGGGCGGAGCGGCCGCGCTCCTCTTCGGGTTCGAGCACGGGACGGCGGCCGGCTACGCGATGGGCCTCGGGTCCGCCCTCGTCGCCGCCGCCCTCTTCTCCTGGTCCCGCCGGCGGATTCGCGCGGTTCCCCAGGAGGCGATCATCGGGATCGCGTACGTCGTCGCATCAAGCGCCGTGCTCGTGATCGCCGACCGCATCCCCCACGGAGCCGAACACATCAAGCATTCCCTCGTGGGGAGCATCCTCTGGGTCTCCTGGCGAGACGTGCTGAAGATCGCGGCGATCTACGCCCTCCTCGGCGTCGTTCTCTTCGCGACGCACAGGACTCTCGACCTCGTGAGCCGCGATCCGGAAGAAGCGCGCGCCCGCGGGCTCAGCCTCTTCCGGTGGGACTTCCTCTTCTACGGCATCTTCGCGTTCGTCGTGACGAGCTCCGTGCAGATCGCGGGGGTTCTTCTCGTCTTCACGATCCTCATCGTGCCTTCCGTCTTCGCGGCGTTCGCGGGAGCCGTCGGATTGAGACGCCTCTTCGTCGCGTGGGGCTTCGGCATCGCGATGAGCCTCGCGGGCATGCTCCTCTCCTACTTCCTCGACACGCCGACCGGCGCGACCGTCGTCGTCGTCTTCGGGCTCGCTCTCTTCGTCGCGAGCCTCGTTCTCCCCGGAGGAACCCGGTAGGCCTCCGTCCGAGAGTGCTGGCGCGAAAGAACAAGAACCGCTAGACTGATCGGGGCCTCCCTCCAGAGGCCCCTTCCGACACCCAAAGGCCCGGCCGCGAACGACCCCGGTATCCCATTGAAACCCAATGGATTACCGCATAGCGACAACAGAAAGGATGGGCAGCGAACATGAAGGACTTCCTCGGACGGCTCGGAATACGCGAGGTGAACTCGGGCGCCTGCGCCGGCGCCTGGCTCGACACGAAGGGGGACGATCTCGTCTCGTTCTGCCCCGCCGATGAGAAGCCGATCGCGACCGTGCGCCAGGCAAACGAAGAGGACTACGAAGCGGTCGTCCGCGCGGCGCACGACGCCTTCCTCAAATGGAGAATGCTCCCCGCGCCGAAGCGGGGCGAGATCGTCCGCCAGATGGGCGAGGCGCTCCGCGAGAAGAAGGAGGACCTCGGGCGTCTCGTCAGCTACGAGATGGGGAAGATCCTTTCCGAGGGTCTCGGCGAGGTGCAGGAGGCGATCGACATCGCGGACTTCTCGGTCGGCCTCTCGCGCCAGCTCTACGGCCTCTCGATGCACTCGGAGCGCCCGCTCCACCGGATGTACGAGCAGTGGCACCCGCTCGGCGTCGTCGGGATCGTGAGCGCATTCAACTTCCCGGTCGCGGTCTGGGCATGGAACGCGATGATCGCCGCGGTGTGCGGCGACACGATGATTTGGAAGCCTTCCTCGCAGACCCCGCTCGCTGCGATCGCGACTCAGAACATCATGAACGAGGTGCTCGATCGGAACGGCTTCCCGGGCGTCATGGCTCTCGTCATCGGACGCGGCTCGACCGTCGGGGAGCGAATGATTCAGGACAGAAGGATTCCGCTCATTTCAGCGACCGGCTCGTGCCGGATGGGCAGGCGGATCGGCGAGGTCGTCGCCAAGCGCCTCGGGCGCACGATCCTCGAGCTCGGCGGGAACAACGCGATCCTCGTCGACGAGACGGCCGACCTCGACATGGCGCTTCGCGCGATCCTCTTCGGCGCGGTCGGGACGGCCGGGCAGCGGTGCACCTCGACGCGGCGGATCTTCGTCCACCGAAAGGTCCACGCGGAGCTCGTGAAGAAGCTCGTCGCGGCGTACCGGTCCGTTCCGATCGGCGACCCGCTCGACCCGAAGACGCTGATGGGCCCCCTCGTGAACGAGGCGGCCGTGGAGACGATGGAACAGGCGATCGCCGAAGCGGTCCGCGAGGGCGGCAAGGTTCTCGCCGGCGGCAACCGGAAGAAGGGGCCGGGGTTCTTCGTCGAGCCGACGATCGTCGAGGCGCGTCCCGACATGAAGATCGTCCGCGAGGAGACCTTCGCGCCGATCCTCTACGTCTTCCCGTACGACGACCTCGACCAGGCGATCGCCTGGCACAACGGTGTCGACCAGGGGCTCTCGTCGGCGATCTTTACCCGCGATCTCCTTCATGCCGAAACTTTTCTCTCGCACCGCGGCTCCGACTGCGGGATCGCGAACGTCAACATCGGGACGAGCGGCGCGGAGATCGGAGGCGCCTTCGGAGGGGAGAAGGATACCGGCGGGGGCCGGGAGGCCGGGTCCGACTCGTGGAAGGCGTACATGCGCCGGCAAACCTGCACGATTAACTGGGGGAAAGAATTGCCCCTCGCGCAGGGGGTCAAGTTCGACCTGGAATGACAAAAGGAAACGCCCCCCGGCGGTGAGCCGGACAATCTGGCACGGAGAGAAGCGGGCGGCTCCCGGGCTTCTGGGGAGGCCGCCCGCAATCTATTGTCGGTCAAGGGATTCGGGGAACGCCTTGCTGGGCGGACGGCGCGCGTCGATTGGCACCGCTCATGCAGGAGGAGCTTGTGGATTAGAAAAGATGAACCCCTCGGGGTAAGGGCGCGGTCCCGGCGGCGTTTTCTGCGCCTCCCGCAGGTCGGCCAGTCGAGGGGAGAGGCGGGCCGTCACGCTGATTTGGCCAAACTCTCTGCCGGGGGAGGGATCGGTCGGATGGCGGTGGCGTTCGGCGCCACGCGGCTCAGCTTCTCCCCCGAATCTCCGAGGGGACACACAACTGAATAAAACGGAATCGGTTTCCTTCGGCCGGACACAGTAACCCGCCTCGCCCGTCCCTTGCGCCGAATGCCGGTTCCGTTTCTTTTCGCCCGTCGCGCAAGGGCCGTCTCCCGGTGTGCGGCGGGCGCAGCCTTTTGAATCCGTAGAAGTTGGCCCTTGGGCCCCGTGGGCGGCCTGTTGACAACCCTCCCTCGCGTCGTTAGGCTTACCCGCGTATTCCCCCCCGGGACCAGATGGAGAGCTCGATGAGCATGGCATTGCCCGCTTCCTTCCTCACGATCGGCGTCGACGTCGGCTCGATCAGCGTGAAGATCGCGGTTGTCGGCGTCGGGGTCGGACGGGACCGGATCGATCATGCCGCCTTTGCCGCACGCGGGTACCGTGTGTTCGACCGAGGGGAAGCCCGGATCGCCCTCTCCCCCTACGAGCGGCATCTCGGGCGGCCGCGCGCCGTGGCGGTCGAGATGCTCCGCGACCTCTTTCGCGCCCTTCCCGAGGAACAAGCGGACCGCCTCGTCGTGACCGGATCGGGAGGAAAGCCGCTCGCGGCGGTGCTCGACTCGAGCACGATCAACGAGTTTCGCGCCGTTGCGACCGGTGTCCGCTTCCTCTATCCGGAGGTGCAGACGATCCTCGAGATGGGCGGCGAGAACTCGAAGTACATCCGCCTCTCCCCCGCCTCCGAGGAGGGGATCGGCATCCGCGATTACGAGACGAACGGGGATTGCGCGGCCGGAACCGGATCCTTCATGGATCAACAGGCTTCGCGGCTCCGCTTCGGGATCGAAGAGGTCGGCGCGGTGACCGAATCCGCCGCGCGCACCCCCACGATCGCCGGGCGCTGCTCCGTCTTCGCGAAGAGCGACATGATCCACGCCCAGCAGAAGGGGTACGCGCCCGGCGAGGTGCTCAAGGGGCTCTGCGAGGCGGTCGCGCGAAACTACAAGGCCAGCATCACGAAGGGGAAGCGGGTCGACCCGCCGGTCGCCTTCATCGGAGGCGTTTCGGCGAATGCCGGGGTGGTGCGGGCGATGCGCTCCCTCTTCGCGATCGAGGAGAAGGACTTCCTCGTTCCCGCAGAGGGCGTGTGGATGGGGGCGCTCGGCGCGGCGCTTCTCGCTCGAGAGAGCGGCGAGCCGGGGGCCTCTCGTTTCCGCTCCCCGGCCGCGATCGACGCGGCGGAGGGCGGGGGCGAGGAGACATTCCCGCGAAGCGAACCCCTCTCGATGAAGGATGTCGTCCTTCTCCGGCACCGCGTGGAGCCGTACGTCTTTCCCGAAGACGCCCGCGTGATCGACGCGTTCCTCGGGATCGACATCGGGTCCGTTTCGACGAACCTCGTCGTGGTCGACGAGGACGACCGGGTGGTCTACGAGATCTACGAGCGCACCCGCGCGCGCCCGATCGAGGTCGTCCATCAAGGGCTGCAAGAGATCGAGCGGGCGATCGGCCTGCGGATCCGGATCCGCGGCGTCGGGACGACCGGATCGGGGCGCGAGCTGATCGGCGAGCTCGTCGGAGCCGACACGGTGAACGACGAGATCACCGCGCACAAGACGGGCGCCTCGTACATCGGGAGGCGGCTCATCGGCACCGAGGTCGACACGATCTTCGAGATCGGCGGCCAAGACTCCAAGTTCATCTCGATTCAAGACGGGGTCGTCGTCGATTTCGCGATGAACGAGGCGTGCGCGGCCGGGACCGGCTCCTTCCTCGAGGAGCAGGCGGAGCGGCTCGGCATCTCGATCAAGGAGGAGTTCTCGAGGCTCGCTCTCTCCTCGAAATCGCCGATCCGCCTTGGGGAGCGCTGCACGGTCTTCATCGAGAAGGACATCATCCCGTTTCTCCAGAGAGGCGCCAAGGTCGAGGACCTCGTCGCCGGGCTCGCCTACTCGATCGCGCTCAACTACCTGAACCGAGTCGTTCGCGGCCGGCACATTGGAAACGTCATCTACTTTCAAGGCGGGACGGCGTACAACGACTCGGTGGGAGCCGCGTTCGCGACGATCCTCGGGAAGCCGATCATCATCCCGCCGCACAACGGCGTGGTCGGAGCGATCGGCATGGCGGTTCTCGCGCGCCAGAGGATTCGCACGAGCGGCGCGGAGACCGGCTTCCGCGGCTACTCCCTCGAGGCGGTCGACTACTCGATGCGTGATTTCACGTGTAAAGCATGTTCGAACTACTGCGACATCCAGGAGTTCACCGTCGAGGGGGAGAAGACGTACTGGGGAGACAAGTGCTCGGACCGCTATCGAAAGCGGCCGAAGGTCGACCGGCGAGCGGTTATTCCCGATCTCCTCAAGCGCCGCGAGGAGCTGCTCTTCGGAGGCTTCGATCCGGAACGAGGGGGAGGCCCGAGGATCGGGATCCCGCGCGCGATGTACACCTACGAGCGCTTCCCGTTCTGGAACCGCCTCTTCGCCGAGCTCGGGTGCCGGGTCGTCCTCTCCGGGCCCACGACGAAGCGCCTCGTGAACCTCGGCCTCGAGTCGACCGTCGCCGAGCCCTGCTTCCCGATCAAGGTCGCGCACGGACACGTCGTCGATCTTCTCGAGAATGAAATCGACTGGCTCTTCATCCCGAACGTGATCGACGCCGAGACCGACATTCCGGAGATGGAGTCTCATCTTTGTCCGTGGGGGCAGACGCTCCCCTTCGTGGTTGGGCAATCGGGGTTGAAGGAGCGGATCGGGGGGCGGCTTCTCGCGCCGAACATACATTTCCGCCGGGGATTCGACGCGGTTCGGAAGGAGCTCGCGGAGGTCTGGGAGGCGATCGGCGTCTCGAGGCAGGACGGCGAGAGGGCGCTCCGCTCCGCGTACGAGGCGCAGGATTCGTTCAGGCGCGCGCTCGTCGAGAGCGGACGCGAGGCGCTCGAGAGTCTCGGCGACGAGCCGGGGATCGTCCTTCTCGGGAGGCCGTACAACATCTACGACCGCGGGGTGAACTTGAACGTCCCGACGAAGCTCCGCGAATCCTACGGGGTGAACGTCATCCCACTCGATTTTCTACCGCTCGCGGGGACCGAGATGCGGGACGTGAACCGCAACATGTTCTGGAACTACGGCCGGAAGATCCTCCAGGCGGCGAAGATTGTCGGAACCCGGCCCAATCTCCATATCATTTACATCACGAACTTCAAGTGCGGACCCGATTCGTACATCAAGCATTATATCCGCGAGGCCTCGGGAAAGCCGTTCCTCAGCCTCACGATCGACGGCCATTCGAACGACGCCGGCATCCTCACGCGCTGCGAGGCGTACCTCGACTCGAAGGGGTTCCTCCGGCGGAGCGCGGAGCCGGCGCCGGTGGGAGGATAGGTCCTTGTCCTCGCGGCCGAAGACGCTCAAGGGACGCAAGCTCTACATCCCGCCGATGGCGTACGGCTCGGCGCGCGCGACGGCGGCGGTCTTTCGGAGCGCCGGCATCGACGCGGAGCCGACGCCCCCCTCCAACGAGCGCACGATCGAGCTCGGAAGCCGCTACACGTCGGGAGACGAGTGCTATCCGGAGAAGGTGACGCTCGGGGACTTTCTCCGCGTCGCCGAAGGAAAGGACTTCGACCCGTCGAAGACCGCCTTCTTCATGCCGACGGCAAGCGGACCGTGCCGGTTCGGGCAGTACGCGCAGCTTCTCGAGACAGTCTTCCGCGAGATCGGCGCGGACGACGTGTACGTCTTCTCTCCCTCCTCGCGCGACGGCTACGACGGGATCGGATCCGAGAACATGGAGCGGGCGATTTGGCGCGGGCTGATCGCTGCGGACGCGCTTCGGAAGATGCTCCTCCGCTGCCGGCCGTACGAAGCCCGCAAGGGAGACATGGACGCAGTCTACGAAGAGAGCGTCGCGCGGCTGTGCGGAGTGCTCGAGAAGCCGGGGCTCTCTGCGGGGAAGAGGCTAGAGGCGATCACGTCCGCGCTCGCCGAGTCGCGCGCGCGCTTTCGCGCCGTCCCCGCGAGGTACGAGAAGGGGAAACCGCTCGTCGGGATCGTCGGCGAGATCTTTTGCCGCCTGAACCGTTTCTCGAACGAGGACCTCGCGCGCAAGGTCGAGGAGCAAGGGGGCGAAGCGTGGCTCTCCGATATCGGCGAGTGGGTCTGGTACACGAACTCGGAGAAGAAGCTCCGCATTCGCGACGAAGGGCGGAAAGGGACGGCGCGGCTCGCCAAGGCGAAGATCAAGGAGACGATCCAGAGGGCGGATGAGCACGCGATCTACAAGCCCTTCGAGGAGGACTTCATCGGAATCGAGGAACCGGAAGACATCGAAGAGATCCTCGACCACGCGGCGCCGTACCTTCCGCGCCGGGGCGCGCTCGGCGAGATGGTCCTCTCCGTCGGGAAGAGCGTCTACCTCCATCGGAAGGGGGCGGACGGCATCATCGACATCTCTCCCTTCTCCTGCATGAACGGAATCGTCTGCGAGGCGGTCTATCCGGAGGTTTCGAAGGACCACGACGCGATGCCGATCAGAAACTTCTACTTCGACGGAACGCAGGTGGATCTCGAGCAGCAGATCGGCATCTTCCTGGAGCTCGCGAGGAGCTATCGGGCCAGAAAGAAGATCGAGCGGCGGTATCCGGCCTACTTCGCCTAGGATCGCCGCGCGGGCGGAACATGCGGCGACCGATCTCCCCCGACATCCTTCTTCCTCTCACGGTTCTTCTCCTTCTCACGGCCCTCTTCCGCGCCACCGATTGGGATCTCGCGCTCGCGAAGCGCTTCTTCTCCGCCGAGACCGGGTGGACGCTCGTTGAAGGACAACCTTGGCGGTTTCTCTATGATCACGGGCCGAAGCCGGGCGTGTCTCTCGGCGTCGGTGCGCTCGCGCTTCTTCTCACGAGCCTCCTCGCGCGTTCTCTCGTCCGACATCGCCGGAGCGCGCTCTTCCTCGTTCTCGCGCTCCTCGTGGGGCCCGGGCTTCTCGTGAACGCCGTTCTTCGCGACCACTGGGGAAGACCGCGCCCGCGCGATCTCGCCCTCTTCGGCGGCGAGGCCTCGCATTGGAGGGTCCTCGAATGGCGGCCGGGGGGGACGGGGCATTCCTTTCCGTCGGGGCACGCCTCGTCGGCCTTCTTCCTGTTCGCGCCGTTCTTCCTCCTCCGGCGAACGCGGAGAAGGTGGGCGATCTTCTTTCTCGTGCTCGGCGTCCTTTACGGCGTTCTCATGGGGATCGCGCGGATGGGGCAGGGGGCGCACTTCGCGAGCGATGTCGCGTGGGCGGGAGGGATCACATACTTTACGTGTCTTGGAATCGCCCGCCTTCTCCGCGCGGGCGAGCCGGTCAAGGACCGTTCGGCCGGGAGCGCGGATCACCGTCGCGCGGCCCGGAACGAAGCCGCCTGAAGCTCGCCTCGAGAAGCTCGATTCCGTTTAGGATCGCCACGGTGAGCGCCGCGAGAACGACCGCCGCCCCGTAGTGCCCGAAACCGATCGTGCATCCGATCGCCGCGAGGAGCCAGACGACGCTCGCGGTCGTGACGCCGGTGACGACGCCTCCGCGCGCGAGGATGACGCCGGCTCCGAGAAAACCGATTCCCGTGACGACCTGGCCGAGAACGCGCGTCGGATCGGTTCCTGGGCCGGAGAACGCCGTGCCGAGCTCCACGAAGACCTGCGTCCCAAGACAAATGAGAATGCTCGTCCGCATCCCCGCCGGCTTCCCGCGGATCTGGCGCTCAAAGCCGACGATCCCTCCGCAGAGGATCGCCAATCCTACTCCGGCCCACGTGAGGGGAAAGAGGAAGTTCCCGAGATCCATCGCCTCCGCTCCGTCCTTTCGCGAGCGACCGGCGGGAAGCCGCCGGCCCTTCCGCCGCGGAATCTACATCCGAACGGTCCCGCCGATCAAGCGCGATGACCGAACACGCACGGGAAGGTAGACTCGCGGGCGGGGGGAGGAAGTCGGCTTGTTCTCCGAACGCGCGTCCTGGGAGCTTCGCCCGACGAGGATCGCAGAGCGGCTCGCCGCGATGCGCGCCGCGGGCGAGACGGTCCTCGATCTCACCGAGTCGAACCCGACGCGCTGCGAGTTCTCGTATCCCGAAGAAGCGATCCTCGGCGCGCTCGCCGATCCGCGGGGGCTCGCTTACGATCCCGATCCCCGCGGGCTTCTTTCGGCGCGGAAGGCGATCGCCAGGTCCTACGGCGGGATCGATGCCTCGCGCCTCGTGCTCGCCGCCTCGACGAGCGAGGCGTATGCTTGGCTCTTCAAGCTTCTCTGCGACGAAGGGGACGAGACCCTCGTCCCGGCGCCGAGCTATCCGCTCTTCGATTTCCTCGCGGGGCTCGAGTCGGTGCGCGTCGTGCGTTACCCGCTCTTCTACGACGCCGCGTGGCGCCTCGACTTGGACGCGATCGCGCGCCTCGTAGGTCCGAGGACCCGCGCGATCGTCGTCGTCCATCCGAACAACCCGACCGGCTCGTTCTTGACCCATCAAGAGATCGATGCTCTTCGCGGCCTCGCGTGCGAGCGGAACCTCGCAATCGTGTCCGACGAGGTGTTCGCCGCGTACTCGTTCACAGAGGAAGCGTTCCCCCGCACGCTCGCCGGAGAGACGCGCGTTCTCACGTTCAGCCTGGGCGGCCTCTCCAAGGAAGCCGGCCTCCCGCAGATGAAGCTCTCGTGGATCGTCGTGAGCGGGCCGGAGGCTCTCCGGGACGAGGCGCTCGAGCGCCTCGAGATCATCGGGGACACGTTCCTTTCCGTCGGAACGCCGGTGCAAGCGGGATGCGAATCGCTTCTTCGCGCCGGCGAGCCGGTGCGCCGCGCGATCCTCGATCGGGTGCGCGCGAACCGGGCCGCGCTCCTCGACGCGCGGCAGCCGGCGGATCCGTGGGAGTGCCTCCACGCGGACGGCGGATGGTATGCGGTCCTCCGCGTCCCACGCGTGATGAGCGACGAGGATTGGGCGCTCGATCTCTTGGAGAGCGAGAAGGTGCACGTTCACCCGGGCGATCTCTTCGACTTCCCGACCGACGGGCACCTCGTTGTTAGCCTCCTCCCTCCCGCCGATCGATTCCGCGAGGGGATCGCGCGGATCTCCGCTCGGATCCGCGCGCGCGTGTGAGAGAGCGACCCAGGCAGTTGGAATCGACTCGCCAGAGAGGCGAGAGGCCCCGAAAGAAACCAGTCGTCGAAGGGATCGTTTGCCTATCTGAGGTCCTTTCGCATGACCATCTTCGCCTTCGATGGACGCTTCCGCTCGACGAACCCCGCCCTCTCGAAGAGCGAGGGAACGCCCATGAAGCTCGAAAAGGGGGAGAGCTCCTTCCCGCGCGGCATGGACGGATAGGCTTCCACGATCCTCGCGCCGTTCTCTTTCGCGTGCGTCACCGCGGCCCGGACGAGCTTCTCGGAGATTCCCTTCCCTCGATGCTCCTTCGCGACGAAGAGGCACACGATCGACCAGACCGGCCGGTCGTCGAGTCGTTTCAAGACGGGCGAGCGGTCGAGCGAGGGGAAGCTCTCGCGGGGCGCGACCGAACACCAACCGATCGCCCGATCCCCGGCGTACGCGAGGATCCCCGGAACCTCTCCCGAACCGACGAGCTTCTTCATCGCGCGCCGGTTCCCCTCCCCTTGGTTCTTCGCGAACACGCCGCGCGTGGTCCGCCACCACATGCACCAGCACCCGCCGCACGCGCCGCGCGGCCCGAACAGTTCTTCGAAGTCCTTCCAGCGATCGCGGGTGAGCGGATGAAACGCGAGCTTCGCGATTTTTCCTGCGGGCTTCTTCTCAGCGGGCATCGCGTCTCCCCTGGGGACGTTCCGTCCTTGGCGGAGCATACCATCTTTCCCTTCATGCTGGATGATCCGCTTCGTGCACCCAGCAGGGGGCCGAGAAATCCCTCTCTTCCTCGCTCGGCGGCGAGCGTTTTGTGTGGTGCATCTCGTACCCATCACGATGGAGGAAACGAGATGCGAGGATCGGATCAGCGACCGGACGAGATGTGATGCTGCGTGTCGATGGAGGATCGGATTCCGGCGGACCATCCGTTGCGCTCCTTGCGCCGGATGGTGGACCACGTGCTTCAGGGCCTCTCGCCCCGATTCGCCAAGTTCTATGCGGACACGGGCCGGCCGTCGATTCCTCAGCGATGTTCTGGAGCGGCTCAAAGACCAACGAGGCGATTTGACGCCCGCATGGACGAGCGTTGGGTGTTTCTTCCCCGGGCGCGAGAGCGCGAGGCGGAGCGGGGGGAGGCGGAGGGGTAAGATGGCGTCACGCGCCGGGCCTCGAACCCGACCGACAAGGTCCCCGAAATCGACCAGGTCACCGGCGGATGGGGTTTACATGAACGACAGGGAGCCACGTCAGCGAAACAACGTCTTGATCGCTCCCCACGATGCGGGCTCGATTGACGTCTCCTCACACGAGAACGTCGCGTCCATAAGAATGTTCACGAAGCCTAGTTGATCCGTTAGGGGCTGGGGGGGACAGTATTGCTCCCATACGGTTCCGTAGTGCATGGAGTGTGCCACTGTGGGGACGGGCGCACATCCTTTCTGCTGGTTCTTCACGTTGTTGTCCGTGACGAGATAGGGGCGACCTCCCCAGTCGAGCGATGCCGAGAGACCCACGACATCGTCCTGAGTCGCGCCGAGGCCGGGATAGTAGTTCCAGCGCTCGACGGGATCTTGCCGCGACAGGGTTCCGATCGGGGGACCCGCCTTGCAGAACTGGCTGTCAGCCCGAAACAACCGATAGGTGACCGTGTAGTTGTAACCGGGCTGGGTCTGGATCCAGTACCACCAGAAGCCCAGGTTCGTACACTCCGTTCCCTGAACCTTGTCGCATTCCGCCGGGAGATCGAAGACCACACCGGCCTCCTCTCCGGCCATCCCCCAGGCCCAAGTCCAACGATACCCCGAGCAGATGTTGTAATAGACGATCGGGCAAACGTTCCGGCTCCCCGCGTCCTGGACGTGAGGAACCACGCCGCTCATCTCCCAGCGCCTCGGTAGATCCGCAAAAGCTGTCGCGCAGCAACCGGCGATCGCAAGAACGACGCCGACCCGAACCGCCATTCGAACTCCTTTACTCCATCGGGATCGCAAGACCGTGTACCAAATCTCTTTCCCATTCGCCCTCATATGCCCCCCTCCTCACCCGCGCTTCTTGGTCATCTCTCTCTTCGGATCGGATATTATCCGCCTTTTCACAATCCCCTTCGCTCCCACGTCCGATCCCGCGCCTTCGACCAGGTGGCCTTATCGCAGCAACGCGATCTTCCTGAAACGAGGATTGAATCCGTCGCTCGTCAGCTCCACGAAGTAGATCCCGGAAGACACCGGACTGCCGCCCGCATTCTTCCCCGTCCAAACCGCGACTCCCGATCCGGGAGCCCCCCGAATCCTCGGGAACTCGTACACGACTCTCCCCCCAATGTCATAGATCCGGATCTCGATCTCCCGATCCGCGGCGGGAACGAAGTACCGGATCTCCACCCTCGCGTTGAACGGGTTCGGAACCGCCTGAACAATCAACGGTTCATAGGACTTTGGGCCGGCCGCGGCTTCGCCACCGTGCACGGCTGAAGGAATCAAGGTCTCGCACAAGGCGAATGTATCCGTACAGCTCGCGCAGACATCGAGAGCA
>Ga0194126_10008821_pt1 | contig 13613 bp, 1 predicted proteins | sample TA2KigC150mmetaG_FD_148641 | JGI IMG/M metagenome (GOLD analysis project Ga0194126, IMG submission 148641) | Freshwater microbial communities from Lake Tanganyika, Tanzania - TA2015035 Kigoma Deep Cast 150m | ecosystem: Environmental > Aquatic > Freshwater > Lake | place: Tanzania: Lake... | reverse complement strand
ATTACCTTACCCCCAAAGGGGGAGCACCTTGAGTAGCCACGGGTGAAACCCGTGGTACGCGGTACCAATAACAAGTTTCTTTCGACCCTGAAGGGGTCGACCCTTTCAGGGTCGTTTTCCGAATTATCGGGGGGACGACTTCCCCTGGGTTTCACCCAGGGCTACTCATGGTATTCCCCTTCGGAGAATTCGGGCACGCAGAGAAGGCCTGCTGAAAGTAACGCCCATATAACCGGGAAGGCTGCTACCGCGTCGACTGAAAGTCCGTAGGATGTGGTGAGCGTAGCGAACCGCATCGTTCGCGGTTTTCTACTTCTTTGCTCGGAAGATAACGGGCAATGATGTGAACGGCATGATACGCCAGAAGACCGCGACCGATGCGGTTCCCGTTGGTCACCGCATCCTACCCTAAAACTCCTCAGGGGAAAAAACGCAGGTGTTACGTAATTACCTCGCGTTTGTCCTCAGCCTGTTCGTCCAGTATCTCGCGCACGATCTTCAGGAACCCATTGCTGTCAAAGGGCTTGCTCACGAATGCACGCGCCGGCGCTTGCCAGTTATCGGCGCGATTTGTTTCGGGAGCGTACCCGCTGGCTAGGATGATTTTCAAGTCGGGCTTGAGTTCGAGCAGCTCTTTCAAGCACTCCTTACCATCCATTTTCGGCATGACCACGTCCAGGACCACCAGCGAGATCTCGCTTTGCTTGTCGCGAAAGACCTCCAGGGCCTCCTTGCCGTTTGAGGCTGTGAGCACCGTGTAGCCTGCCCAGGAAAGTAGCCTCTTCCCAAGGTCACGGATGGCTTCTTCGTCGTCAACCAAGAGAAGAGTTTCGGACCCGCCGACAGGCTCTTCCAAATCCGATGGCCCAACGAGTTCCGCGACAGTCTCCACTGCGGGCAAGTAGATTTGAAAGGAAGAACCAAGCCCGGGCTCGCTATGACATCTTATATGCCCTCGATGCTGCTTGACGATGCCATAGACCATTGCCAGACCGAGCCCTGTGCCGTGTCCCGGCGGCTTGGTGGTGAAGAAGGGCTCAAAGATCCGTTCCAGATGCTCTCTATGAATCCCGCGTCCCGTATCGCTAACGGTCAACAGCACGTGAGGGCCCGGTCGAGCATCGAGATTCGCCCTGCAGTGGTCCCCGTCCAGCGTTACATTCTCCGTGCTGAAGGTGAGGAGGCCGCCGTTGGGCATCGCGTCCCGAGCGTTGAGCGCAAGGTTAATGAGAGCTTGCTCGATTTGAGACGGGTCCATGTTCACCGTTTGCAGATTTTCTCCCAGGCTCAGAGCTATCTGGATTGTGCGGGGGATTGCTCTGGATAGGAGTTTTTCTACCTGTTGGATACGCACATTGAGGTCCACGGGGCGGAGGCTCGGTTCCATCCTTCTGCTGAACGTAAGCAACCTCCGAACCAGATCGGCGCCGTGCCGCGCTGCGTCGCCTATCTTCTTCACGTCTGCGCGGCGGGTCTCCGGAGACCTCTTGTCGAGGCGGAGTATGTCCGAGTAGCCCATAATCACCTGAAGGATATTATTAAAATCATGCGCAATACCGCCGGCCAGAGTCCCTATTGCTTCCATCTTCTGGGACTGGAGGAGCTGCGAGCGTAAGGATTTCGCCTCGGTCACGTCAATCAGGAAGGCCAGTGACCCGAGTTTTCCCTCGTGCTCGATGGCCGTTCCCCACACTTCAACAGGGAACTGTTTCCCATCCTTGCGGATTCCCGTAGCTTCGTAATTGTGACGTATCTTGATGCCTACGGCCCTTTGTTCAAGGCGTTTCCTGATCCAGTTCCTGTCCTCCTGCGCAAAAAGATGCTCCACAGGCCGGCCAAGGACTTCGTCGGCTCTATCGTATCCGAACATCCTCAAAAACGCGGGGTTCACGTATGAGTATCTCGCGTCCGCGGCAATGCGAATGCCCACAGGAGCGGACTCGATAAGGTGTCTGATCCGGTCTTCGCTCTCGTTCAGGGCCGTCTGCACGGTGCGGAGCTGAGTCTCCGACGACTCCAATTCGGCAATCCTCTGTCGGACCACCGCCAGTTCTCTTAGCAGCTCCTCTTTCGTTTTCCCATCATCGTCCACCAGCACCCCCCGGTCGGCAATAAAAGGGCCGTTCCACTCCTGGGAATCTCAAAGACTTGATACTATCACCAAACAAGCCGAGACGCGCAACACCTTTTTCCCATCTTGCGTCTTTTGCAGCCGCTGGTGTGTCCGCCCTAAGAAGAGGGAAAAATCCGGAGAACTCTCTCCCATTAAGCGGACGGAACAATGTCGGCCAATGAATGACACGCCCGGGAACCCGGATCGAGGTCCAGGGCAGGCGCTGGATTCAGGCTTTCGCAGGAATGACAGGATGTGACTGCCTCGAATCGGACAAAGCTTTTGGCAACAGGCCTAGCTTCAGGAAAAGCCGGAACGAAGTATCGGCGGAGAGATACCTCGCAAGCGCCGGACTCGATTAGAAAAAGGGGAGTCTTTGGGGGAAGGGTCCGGGGGGCTCTTTTCGCACAAAAAGGGCCCTCCCCGGAAACTCCTGCCCTACTGCCCAAAGAGTCCTCCGGCGCCAGGTCCCGCCGGCGGGGGTGTCGTACAATTGTCCACCGCAGACTGCGTTTGCGTCACGGTGATCGTGGGCCCGGAAGAAGAAGAGTATGCGGGTGTATCCACACGCGGTTGCCCCGGGGCGCTTCCCTGGTCCAGAGTGAGCGTGGGTGGTGGTGTGGACGCGCCAAGGTCGATCGCGATCGTTGTCCCGGTCGTTGATAGGAAAGCCGTCCCGCTCACCATGCCGGGGTTGACCAGAGGCGGCGGAACGAATGGGACTCCCACCATCACTGGCGGCGGTCCTCCCACCACAGGTCCGGTCGCGGGTCCGGTAGGCGCGCCAGGCGCAGCCGCGGGTCCGGCCGGAGCGCCAGGAGCGGCGCCTGTTCCGGCAGCCGCGCTTTCACCCGGGGTCTGGGCTACCCCCGCGGTCGGCGCCGGCCCAGTCGGGGCTACTCCTTGAACTGCTTGCGGAGTGGCGGCCTGCTGTGCCGCCTCTTGGGCCGCGGCCAGGGCCGCTGCATCGGATTGAGCCATGGCGGTCTGCAGAGCCGTGTTAAAGGCGCTCTGGGGCTCAATTCCGCCCGTCTGGGCCGATTGCTGAACCATAAGGGTCGGCTCTCCACCCACTGACGGAGCTTCGGGTCCTGTTGCCCCGCCTATCATTCCCGGCCCTGTCAGCGGACTCGTAACCGGCGGCGCCTCGGTCGTCGTGGATGGGGGCGCTGTCGGCGGTGGAGGCGCGGGCGGAACGTATGGCGCCGGAGGCGGCGGCGGAACGTACGGTGGCGGAGGCTCATACCCAGGCGGTGTCGTGATTGTCACCATTGCGGACATAGCGCTCACGGCCCCGCCACCGTCTGTTACCGTGTATGTGAACGAAGACCCGCCATCCCATGCCGCGCCCGCTACAAAGAGAAATCTCCCGGCTTGAGCGTCTGTCCAGGACTTCCAGTCTCCCGCGCTCACCGCGGCGTCAGTTCCCGCGTCGTACATACCGTTGGCATTGGTGTCATGATACAACGTCGCATCCGCCGGCAAGCCGATAATGGAGACCCGATCCGCCGCGCCGTGTGTTCCCCCATACGGACTGTCGGCAGGATCGTTAAAGACCCAGCCCGTCAGAGCGGTCGTGGAGCCGGCGCTGCAGTACTGAGTGAAATCGCCGGCGATGGGCGCATCATTAACGGGAGTCACCGTGACTGAGACCGTCTCAATGGCGCTCGTGTCCGTGATTCCGCCATTATCTCTCACATACCACTGGAAGCTCGCAGGGCCGTTATAGTCCTGACTGGGCCTGAAGTATACGTCCACATTCTGATCGCCCAATCCTGTAGCCGTCTTAGCAGTCATGGGCCATAGAGGCTGAGTACAGGCAGCATCAGCGTACACCACCCCATTGGCCGATGACATAATGTAGAAGGAGAGCTGCTGTCCCTGCTCATCCGCGGGGCCCGTCCGGCCTTGAAGGGTTACCGTCGCTACGCCGTCCTCGTAAAATGGGCTGGGAGTCACGGTCGATCCAAGAGCACTAGGAGGATTGTTCATAGGATAAACGCCTATGCCGGCATCCTTGCCTAACACGCTGAAAGAGGTTGAGCCACCCCTGGTGGTTACGTCAACGTAAGTCCCTGCTCCGCCCGATGTCTGATCCCACGCATAGAAACCAAAAAGAGCGTTGCCGTTCCAGTCCGCCGCAGGCACGAACCGAACTCTGTCCATATCCCTCAGCAGCAAAGCAGATGAATCAGATACAGAGCCCACGTCCGTCCAAGGACCGCCCGAAATCGAATACTGCCACGTCCCGTGAGTGTTGTCCGCGCTCCTTATGGCAATACCTTCCTGAGCCATGAAGTCAGGATCGGTGATCCGATCCCCCCCGGCGGAAGCTATAATCTCCGCGACCGTATTGCCGGCGTTCGTTGTGTCGTTCTCCGCTATGGCCGTGAGTATGGTCGCTCCGCCGGTGTCCAAGACCGGCGCATCATTCACGGCGTTCACCGTCACTCGGAAGGTGTCCAACACATAGAAGCCGCCGGTATCGTAGACCATGATCGTGACGTCAGCCACGCCACTGGCATTGGGCACATAACCCAAACGGAAGTTCTCGGGATCTGTGATGTCAACCGTAGTGAATAGAGCTAAGTTGGTACTCGACCATAGTATGTACGTGAGGTCCGCGTCAGGGTCCTCAGCATCCTGGAATGAGGGATAGAGGCTGAATACTGTATCAACTGCATCCTCGTTCACCGTCACGTCAGCGATGGGTGTCTCGATCACCGGCCACTCGTTCACATTGGTTACGGTTATGGCAAAGATCTCTTCGTACGTTCCGCCGGCGCCGTCATTGGTTTGGACCCGGATGCTGTACGAGCTTTTGGTTTCATTATCAAATATGGCCGCGGTCTTGAGGGTGTCGCCCACTATGCTGAATGACGCGTTGTCCGTGTCGCCCGCGCCCGCGACCAGGCTGTAGGTGTACGTCGGGCCGCCATCAACATCAATGGTCGAGAAGTTGCCCACTATCGTGCCCACGGGCTGGTTCTCAGCCACGCTGCTACTCGAAATCGAAATGTCGGTCGGAGCGTCGTTGACCGAGTTCACCGTGAGAAGGGCGCTGTCCGTGACGAGCGGAGCGGTTCCGTCGAACACGCTGATGTTGAATGTGATGTCCCCGTGGAAGTTCGGCTGAAGTGTTTCATACAGGGTTGCCAAAGCCAGGTTCACGTTCGTGGGGGTCCCGACTATGGACCACTCGGAAGGAGTTACCGGATCGTTCGGAGTTAGAACCGCGGCGCCGCCGCCCTGGGTCATGAAAATACCTGCGCCCATGGGCCCGAGCGGATAAATCTGCGTCACGGTCACCGTTAAGAAGTCGTTCTCAGGGTCGGCTACGGAAAACATCGTGCCGAGCGCCACATTTCCCGTTGGTGGGTTGTCCTCCGGGACCGCGGAGGGCGCTACTTTCGTGATCGTAGGCGCCTCGTTGACGCCGGTTACGGTTATGGCAAAGATCTCGTCGTACGTTCCGCCGGCGCCGTCATTGGTTTGGACCCGGATGCTGTACGAGCTTTTGGTTTCATTATCAAATATGGCCGCGGTCTTGAGGGTGTCGCCCACTATGCTGAATGAAGCGTTGTCCGTGTCGCCCGCGCCCGCGACCAGGCTGTAGGTGTACGTCGGGCCGCCATCAACATCAGTGGTCGAGAAGTTGCCCACTATCGTCCCCACAGGCTGATTCTCAGCCACGCTGCTACTGGAAATCGAAATGTCCGTGGGAGCGTCGTTGACCGCGTTTACCGGAATCATCCGCATCTCGGTGTCCGTCTGCGCGGGAGCAGGGGTGTGCTCCAGGTCGTTGACGGTTATCTGGAAGTTCACGTTGCCCGTGAAATCCGGGTTGGGGTCGAGGCGCATGCCCGTCGCGCCCCCGTGCAATGCGGCCCTAATGTCGTCACCCGTGCCCCGGAAACACATATACGAGTCCGCGGTCCCGTCACCCGAGCCTGCGCCGTAACCATCAGAAAAGGTGAAGCTGAGACCTGTTGTGCCGTCCAGGGTCAGGGTGGCGTTGGTCACTTGCAAGGTCACCTGTAGGAGATCAGCGCCGCCGGCGTCCACATCCGCCACATTGAGCATGAGGCTTCCGATAAAGAAGAGTGGGGTGTCTTCATCGGTGGACAGTCCGGCGCCTACCGTAATCTCCGGCGCATCGTTCACCGCATTGATCGTCTGGTCGGCCCACTGGACGTTCGCGCTGTATGCGCTCGCGCCGCCATTGACTGAGACATTCACGCCCGTATCACCGCTCACATGGCCGTCGGTCTGATCCCAAGCCCGATAACCGATCGACCGGGTACCGGCATAGTCCGCATTGGGCGTGAATCTGACCCGTGTGGACGCATCCGCGGCCAACATGGTAGCCGAGGTGTCCGAAACGGTCCCGAAATCCGTCCATGTGGTTCCGTTGTTCAGCGAATACTGCCACTTTCCGTAACCATCGTTCGCCGCGCTTGTGACCGCAATACCACGAAGCGCTCCGGGGTCGTCCGCGTCGGTTATGGTTCCCGCGATCATACTGGAAACCAGTGTCCCCATGTTGGTCGCATCAGGAAGATCTTCGTTGATTGCGAAAATGGTCCCCCCCGCGGTCAATACCGGCGCGTCGTTGACCGAGTTCACCGTTACAACAACGTCTCTATCCCCGACGAGATATGCGGGATCGCCTGTGTAGCCCTTATCATCTACTTGGATCTTGAATCCACCGGCTGAACCGCAATAGTTCGCCTCGGGAGTGTAGATCAGTCCGTTCAACGCGGTGTTGACTGCTGTGAGCTGGCCCTGGAACACAATGTAGTCGCTGCCGTCCGCTCCGCCAACAATGGTTATACCCGCTGTACTGCCCAGAGTAGCGATGCCGTGCCCGGTCAAGGGCCCGTTGCGGACATCAACCGTGACTTCGATAACGCCTGAGCCCGCGTCCACATCGCCCACGGTAATGATCGGGGCATGCCCCGCGCCGACGCCTCCGTCAAATACCAACGCCGTCTCTTCGTTTGTGGATTGGGGGCCCGGGTCTGAGATGGTCGGCGCGTCGTTGACCGCGGTGATCGTTATGGAGACGGTCGCGGGGGCGCTGGTGTCCTGGCCTCCGCCGGCTGTTCCGCCGTTATCCGTGACCGTGTAGGTGAATGACGTCGCGCCGTTCCAGTTGGCTGCAGGCAGAAACGCGACTTTGCCGTAGCTGGCGTCATCCCAGGGAACTTGCGAACTCACGCCGAGGGGCGTCTCCCAGGACCCATTATGGTCCGCGTCGTAATAAAGAGCGCCGTTCGCGGGCAATGAGGTTATGGTTATATGATCGCCCGCGTTCGGCGGCGTATCGCTGGGATCGGAAAAAGCGACCCAAGAGATCTCGGTGAAAGCGTCCTCACCACCGGTAACGGGAAAAGCGGCCGCCGTAGGAGCGTCATTGACCGAATTCACAGTTACGGTGAACGTGTCGTCAACCCAAAGCCCGCCCGTGTCCGTGGCTCGAATGGTAATATCTGCCGCGCCATTGGCATTGGGAGCATAATCCAGCTTGAAGTTTGTCGGATCCGACATGTTCACTTCCGCGAACAGTCCGGGATTGGTGTTGCCCACCACGTAGTAGCTCAACAGATTATCCGTGTCCTCGGCATCCTGGAAATTGTTATAAAGGTTGATAACCGTATCAGCCGCGTCTTCGCTCACGTCCACGTTTGAAATGGGCGCCTGAACCGTCGGAGCATCATTTGCCGCATTGACGGCCACGGTAAATGTATGGGTGGCTGTCTGGGCAGGGGTCGGAGAATTCTCCAGATCATTCACGTTGACTTGTATCCAGGCGGTCCCGTTGAAGTTAGTCTCCGGCGTGAACTGGAGGCCGTTCAGAGCGGTGTTGATGTCGCTCAGGGCGCCCCGGAAACGCATCGTGGTGTCATTGACGCCGTCACCCGCGGGCGTACCGTACCCGTCCGGCGTAAAGGCGAAGTCCACAAGCGCGGGGTTGGACAAAGAGAGCGTGCCGTTGAACCAGGTGAGAAGCTCTACCTGCACGATTGCCCCGCCTGCGTCCACGTCCGAAATCGAGATGGCGTTGCCATTTCCGGGGCTGAAGACACGCACAACGTCCTCGCTTGTGCTGTCCGATGCAGGCGCGGTAATGAGCGGCGCATCGTTGACGGCTCCCACCACGATTGACGCGTACTCGGTCGCCGTGCTGAAAGCTGTTGTTCCTCCGTTGACGGAGACGTCCGCAAGGCCGCCGTGGGTTCCGCTGGTCACGTCCCATGCTCGCAATCCAAGTCCGTTGGTTACCGTTCCGTTCCAATTCGCATTCGGCTGGAAGCGGATGTACGCATTAGGATCGTCCGCGCGAAACAGTCGAGCCGAGGTGTCGCTCACGCCCGCGAGCGGATTCCAAATGGTCCCGCCATCGAGGGTGAACTCCCACACGCCGTTGGTGTTGTCCACGCTCGTCACTGCGATGCCCTCGATCGCGCCTGCGTCAACATCAGTGATCCCTGTGCCGCCCAGGACTGCGACGATGCTCGCGATCTGAGCGCCGGGATTGAAGGCGGAGAGCACGTCTTCAGTCGTAGGCGTCAGGAAAGGATTGCCGATCGCATCCAGGACCGGCGCATCGTTGGCAGGATTCACAGTTACGGTGAACGTGTCCTCCACATACAACCCGCCCGTATCCGTGGCTCGGATGGTAATGTCGGCCGTGCCGTTCGCGTCAGGCGCGTAATTCAGCGTGAAATTTGTTGGATCGCTCAATGTGAACATGTAAGCGGACCCAGAGTCGGCGGCTCCGGGCGCATCATCGTAGTCCGCACCGACCAGCAAATAGTTGCCGTGTATGCACACCGACGCGCCGAAGCGGTCGTCCGCAGCCCCGTCACTAGCGATAAGCTTGATCTGCTCCGCCCAACTCGTGTCTGTCCGCTTGAACAGGTATACCGACCCGGCCTCGTTCCCTTGGGCGTTATCCTCGTAATACGCGCCCACCGCGGCATAATCTCCGTCTATGGAAACCGAATAGCCGAACCAGTCCCCACCGGCCGCATCGCTTGCAGTAAGCTTGGCCTGTTGCGACCAGCTTGTCCCGTCCCGCTTGAAAATATAGGCTGATCCTTCATCGCCCGCGATGTTGTCATCAAATATCGCTCCTACAATCGCATAGTCCCCTGCCAGGCTAACCGAAAAACCGAAATAGTCATTGGCAGCTCCATCACCTGCGGTCAGCTTGGCTTGCTCAGACCAGCTTGCCCCGTCTCTCTTGAAGATGTAGGCTGAACCTGAGTTGCTGCCGTTGTCGTCATCATAGTAAGCGCCAATAATTGCATAATCCCCGTCCATCGATACCGATCCGCCGAATCGGTCACCGGCCTGTCCATCACTTGCAGTGAGCTTGGCCTCTTGCGTCCAGCTCGTTCCGGTCCATCTAAACACGTAAGCCGCGCCGGCATCACTGCCCCCGCCTGTATCAGCCCGCTCCGCTCCGATAATCATATAGTCCCCGTACAGGGACACAGATTTCCCGAACCAATCACCCGCGGCGCCATCATCGGCCGTGAGCTTTGCCTGTTGCCCCCACGCCGAACCGTCCCAATTGAAAACATAGGCTGAACCGGCGCCTCCAACGGACCCGACAACGGCACGGTCACCGTATATCGATGCCCAATAACCGAACTGGGCATCGGCAGCTCTATCACTTGCCGTCAACTTGGCGTCTTCCTCCCAGCTCGTACCGTTCCATTTGAGAATATAGGCCGACCCGGCGTTAGAATCATCTCCCACGGCGGCAACAATCGCGAACTGACCGCTCATGGAGACCGCTTGACCGTAGCAGTCTGCCGCAGCCGCATCACTAGCGGTAAACTTGGCCTGTTCCGACACGGCCCCCAGCGTGACGGAGGTAAACAAGCCGGGATTGGTATTGCCCACCAAGGTGTATCTCATGCGGGCGTCAACATCCTCAGCGTCTTGGAAATTCGGATACAGGTTGAGCACAGTGTCAGCCGCGTCTTCGCTCACGTCCACGTTTGAAATGGGCGCCTGAACCGTCGGCGCATCGTTGACCGCGGTCACATCAAAGGTTATGGTGTTCGGCGTCTGGTCAGTATCAACCCCTCCATTTACCGTGCCGCCGTCATCCATAACCGCAAACTTGAAGTTCGCATAACCCGCGCCGTTTGCGTCAGCAGCCGGCGTAAAGGTGAGTAGCCCCGAATCAATAATGGGCTTTAAAATGACCTGGTTCGGGGTCACATCCACGCCGCTGAGCTTCAGGCTCCCCGCAGTCTCCAACTGGGTGATCTTCACCGAAGTGAGCGCGTTCGCCGGGCTGTCCAAGGGATCGGTGAACCCGAAGTCAGCCGCTGTCAGCGTGTACGTCCCGTCCTCCAGCATAGTGACCGTCTTGTCCGCGCCCGCCGGCGCATCATTCACCGCGTTGACCGTGATGGTGACGCTCGCGGGGGTCGCGTCCATGTTCCCGCCCAAACCCTCGTGCCCCAGGTCTTTCGCGGATATGGACAGTTGCGCGGCCGCGCCGTTGTAATTCGGCGCCGGATTGAAGCTCATTCCATTCAGAGCTGTGTTGATCGCGGATAGCGAGCCTCTAAAAGTCATGGTCGCGTCCGCGGTCCCATCCCCCGCGGGTGAACCGTAGTTGTCCGCGGTGAAGCCAAAATCGAGGTTAATCACAGTGGACAAGGACACGGTCCCGTTCGTGCCTGACAAAGTCACCTGGAACGGGTTGTCGCCTGCGTCCACATCGGATATGGAGATGAGCTGGGCGCCGCTGAACACTATGGGCGTGTCCTCATTGCCGCTGTGCGTTGCAGGCGCGGTAATTGCCGGCGCGTCGTTCAGCGCATAGATCCAGAGATCCATTGTATGCGCATCGCCGTACGCGGGACCGCTCCCACGATTCCCGCCGTCACCTACTGAAATGTAGACGTTATCAGGCCCCGAGTAATCCGAGTCGGAAACGTAGGTCAGGCCCGCGTTGAGCGCGTTGGTCACGTCCTGAACCGTGCCGCTGAAATACATGGTGGTGTCGCTTGTTCCATCCGGTTGGACGGTTCCCTTGTAGTGCGCGAAATACAGACCCGTGGTATCGGCGAGCGTGAGGGTTCCATGAAAGGCCCTCAGGGTCACGCCGATGATGTCCGTGGACTGCCAGTCCGGATCACTAAACGAGATCGCGCCGCCGCCCCACGTGATGGGCGCGTCATCGGAAGTCATCTGGAAGTAAGGCGCGCTGATGGAAGGGCCCAGGTTCGGGGAACTCGAGGTTGGACTCCCCACCGTGATCTGCACGTATTGCGAGGCCACCTTTATGCCGCCCACGCCGTTGTATCCCTGATCGCCGCAGACGACCGTGATGCCGCCGTAACCCTCGAAACCGCCGGTCGGCGTGTAGACAAGGCCGCTATTAAGAGCCGCGGTTATGTCAGTGAGCGTTCCCTTGAAGCGCAGCGTCTCCACGCCCGACCACACGGCCCCGCCTCCCCAGAGCGTGAGACCTGTGTGACTCGGCAGGTTGAGCGTGCCGTTGTTCGCGGTGATTCGGAACTCAACCTCGTTGGAGCCTGCGTCCGCGTCCGAAATTGAGATCGCATTTCCGTTACCCGCGCTCAGGGTAAGGGCCGTATTCATGGCTGTCGTCTGAGGACTGACGCTGCCGACGGTCGGAGCCGCGTTCGCTGTTCCGCTCAAATTAAAGGTGACAACGTCCATGTCGGTAAGGGCCGCGCCCCAGCCCTGGGCGCCCAGGTCCGTAGTAAAAACGTACAGTTTCGGGGGGACGGCGGGGTTCAGGTAATCGACCGTGGGCTTGAAGACCATGCCGTCCAAGGCAGCATTGATCGCGGAAATGGTCCCTCGCATCCCGATTCTCGTGTCGTTTTCCCCGTCGCCTTCGGACAGGACAAGACCCGTGGTCTGAGCGAGTGTGATCGTCCCTTGGTCCGCAACCAATTTGATCGCAATATCGTACGAGTTCCCGCCCGGGTCATCCGCGTCCACTATGGAGATCAGAGAGCTGCTCCCCGCGTTGAAGGTCCACGAAGTGGGAGACTCCGGCGTGCTCGCGGCCAGGCCTATCGAAGGAGTGGACATGGGAGCCCCGTTGAAGTAATTGACCGGGGCGAAGTCGTTGTTTTCAACCGTTGGGCTTCCGAACTTGATGTCCACCTTGTTGGTGGCGGTTTGCACGCCACCTGCTCCGGATCTGCCGAAGTCGGACGCGTAGATCAGCAGTTGAGACGTGCCCTCATATCCGCTGGGAGGCGTGAAGGTAAGTCCGCCGTTTGCCAGCGCGTCATTAATGTCGGTCACCGTCCCTTTGAACAGCATGGCGCTCGAATTGGACCACGCGCCTTCGACCAGGGTAAGGCCCGTATGCGAGCCGCCCAGGGTAATCAGGCCGTTCACCGCGGCCAGCCGGACACCCACTTCCAGGCCGCCTGCGTCAATGTCAGCTATCGAGATAAGATTGTAGGTAGCGCTCCACGTGAAAGCCTCGTCAATGGCCTTGGTCTCGGTCGCGGAAGTCAAGGAGATGGTCGGCGCATCGTTGACCGCCTTTACCACGATGGTGGCGTCTGCTTCGGCTGTGCTGAACGCATGAGGATTGCCGGTCTGGGTCGCGTCCGCGTTGGTGTCGTGCAGCGAGCCGTATCCGGACGTCTGGTCCCACAGCCGATAGTAGAGATGCGCTGTGCCGTTCCAGTTGCTGTTCGGCTCGAACCTGATCTTGTCCGAAGGCCCGAGCAGGGTGGCGTGATCTCCCGCGATCAACGCATCAAAGTCGAGCCAGTTCGAACCGCCGTCTATGGAATACTTCCATTGGCCGTTGGCCTCGTCTATGCCGGTGACCGCGATGCCGATCGTAGCGCTGTCCGGGTCATTGATATGCCCGCTGATAAGGAAGCTGACCGTATTTCCCGGATTCGAGACGAGAGCCAGGTCTTCCTGAATCGGCGTAAACTCATTGGTCCCGGTCAACGCGGGAGCATCGTTCACCGAAGTAACGGTAATCGTGCTCGTCTGGGCTACAGAAGCGGCCAGGCCGTCATTCACCGCCCATGTCACCGTGCGTGCAGCGGTGTTCGGAGCCTCGCTGCTGTTGGTGTACGTGACATGCCGCAGCATGGACTCGTAATTCGCCTTCGTGGTGGGGCCGGACAGCGTCAGCTCACCCGTGCCCGCGTTCCAGTTCGAGATTACCCCTCCCAAAAGGTCTCCGGGAGCAATGCTCAGCGTGTCCTGCCCGCTCTGATAGTTACCGGTTATCTTGATAGTCGCGGAAGCCATGTTGGCGCTATCAATGTCCGTTAGCGTGGGGGCGTTGTCGATCACTACCGCGCCCGCATTCTCGGTATAAGCCAGGTGCGAGGCATCGAGCCGCGCCACTTCAATCGCGTAACCAAGAAACGGTAAGCCCCCGGCTTTGCCGGGGCGACTCCCCAAGGTTTGACCGTGTGAGGCAGTAGGAGGCAACCTCCCAGAACACACCAAG
>Ga0194126_10008816_pt1 | contig 13618 bp, 18 predicted proteins | sample TA2KigC150mmetaG_FD_148641 | JGI IMG/M metagenome (GOLD analysis project Ga0194126, IMG submission 148641) | Freshwater microbial communities from Lake Tanganyika, Tanzania - TA2015035 Kigoma Deep Cast 150m | ecosystem: Environmental > Aquatic > Freshwater > Lake | place: Tanzania: Lake... | reverse complement strand
CGGTCTCGCCATCGCCGCGGCAGATGAGTCCCCTGGCTGCGGAATAGCATTTCAGATGCTGTGTTGCCCATTGGCTCTCGTCCTCGGTGGGAAACATGATCTTAAGCTCTTTGGGTTTGTCGCCGAACACCTTCTTCACCTCGTCGGGGCAGACGAAATAATCGGTGGGCGTGGGGTAAGTTGCGCCGGTATCGCCTTCCTTCTTAATGCCCAGACGGATCTTGCCTTGTCTGGGTAACCTGACAACTTCGGAGACACCTTTAATCGCCATATTGTTATCCCTCCTTTACTCCTTGCTTGTTACCGAAGTCGAAACTTCGGGTATATCTGGAATATGATTTCCGATCAACCCTTCTCGCTTGCCGATGATTATGGCCAATTCAAGAAGCGTTCTGACTCTTCTCTCCGCCTCAATATCGCCATCGTAGGGCAATATTTTGAGTCTTATCTTATGAACAGGTGAAGCGAGGTTAAAGCTATTCATGACCCATCTTTCAAAAGGTCTAGTCAGCTAACTTGCTTACCTTCACAGTTGTTGTCCGGTATGAGGTAGTACCGAGCGATAGCTCTTCTTACCAAGCTGCTGATATCGGTTCTGTCTTTTTCAGCTATCTGGCACAGTGACTTATAGTCTTCTCTGGATATCTGTACCCTGATCGATACACGGTCTCTACCAACGACTGTGGGTTTGCCTCTCATCATGCTGACCTCCTGCGGTGAACAGTAACCATATTACTATAAGAAAGTAATGAGGTCAAGGTAATAATGTCGCCACTAAAATATCACTAAATGGTATTTACATCGCCTGAAATTGAGTTATAAGATGGACGACAGCAACCACTTGACAGATTCAAAGTATGGTGATATTATTACCATAACGTAGAAGGGAAGCTAAAGGGTAAAATTTTATGCAGATAACATTAGGACAGCTGATAAGAGAGGCCAGGCTTCGGGCCAGCGATATGACGCAGAGAGAACTAGCCAAGCTGGTAGGTACCAGCATGGAGAACATCACTTCAATTGAAAACGGACGCAATAAGCAACCGTCTCCGGAGATTGTGACTGGTTTATCGAAGTACCTGGATATCGAGATTGCAGATCTCTATTCCGCTATGGCGGGGACGTTGAACACATATCCTTGGGAAAGAGTGGGTGACCTGGACCTCAAGGACCCTGAGCTTGAGCTCATGTTTCGCCAGGTGGACAGGTTGTTGGAGGGAGAAGCCAAGGACAGGGTGAAGTCTTTTATACGGTTTACACTGGACGAGGAGAGACGAAGACGTAGGCATGAGCAGGAAGAGAAGCAGAAGTAGTTTGAGGGATTTGGGGCTTGTGTCGGAGGGCATTATGAGCAGTCTTGCGATAGAGAAGGCGAAACAGGTTTACCAGCGACATCCGGGGTTAACTTTTCCTGTAGACATGGAGTGGCTAGCTAATGCTGAAGGCTGTGAGTGCCTTATCTGGCCGTTCCTGGAGCCGATAAAGGAAGTAAAACAAGGGCGCTGGATAGGAATAGCTGATAGGTTATCGCGAAAGGAGCACCGCTACCTCATCGCACATGCATTAGCTCATCATCTTATGCACTGTGGGAATCAGTTATCTTTTCGTGACTGGCAGACTAGTACTCGACGCAGGCAGGAGAAAGAAGCTGATTGTTTTGCTGCTCATATTCTTATGCCGGAGAATGAGCTGTACAGGGTAGTGAACATGCCTCCGTGGGAGATTGCTGAGTACTTCGGCGTGCCTGATGAATTAGCAAGACAGCGGATGAGTGACTTTGCCACCGATACTGAGATTGCGAAATGGCATCTGCTTGATGTATTTTGACTAGCCAATGACATGAAAAGGATTAGAGATGGAGAAAGAAGCAGTAACTAAAGGGCTGAAATGCTGTATCTATGCACGGGTGTCATCTGACGAGCAGGCTGGCAGGAATCTGTCAATACCGGCTCAGGTCGAGGCCTGTCGCTACTATGCTCAGGGCAACGACTGGACAGTAGTGGCGGAATACCATGATGGTTTCGAGAGTGCTCGGCCCGGAAAGATCCGCCCTACTTTCGAAGAAATGATGACCGCAGCACGTCGCAAAGAATTCGATATTATACTTGTCCACAAGCTTGATCGCTTTGCCCGTGACGATTATGAGCATGTTGTTACTGAACGGGAGCTTGAAAAGCTAGGTATCCGACTCATGAGTGTCAGCGAACCACTTGATGTAAGTAGCCCAGCCGGTTATTTGTCCCGCCGAATTATGCAGGTCATCTCATCGTGGTATATCAAAAACCTAGCGGTAGAAGCGAAAAAAGGTATGAAACAGAAAGTCAGCCAGGGAGGTTGGGCATGGCTTGCACCGGTGGGGTATGTCAATCGCAAGGAGAAGAACAGCACTTGGGTCGATGTGGATCCTGAAGTCGGACCTTTGGTTACCGAAGCATTCAAAGAGATGGCCACCGGCAAATATACATTGACTGAGTGGACACAACATGCGTTTAACATAGGTTATCGTAACAGATCAGGCACAAAGATATCACGTTCCAAATGGCATGATGTTTTCCATAACAGGTTCTATTTGGGTAAGACTGCATGGGGGCGGAATGGTGGAGAAGAGCGTGATGGTAACCATACCCCACTTGTTGATCCTATAACCTTTGCCAAGGTTCAGGATGTGCTTGCTAAGCATGATCACTACAAAAAAAGAGTCCAGCGTCATGATTATCTACTGCGAGGTCTGGTGTTTTCCCTCGACGCCGACAGCCCTTGTTTGGTAACGACACAGCCACGCAAGAGGGCAAGTTACTATCGCAGCAAAGCCAGAGTCAACGGTAGCCAGATATATTACAATTGCCGCCAAATCGATGAACAGGCGACTGACCTAATAAAATCGCTGGCAGTTGACAAGGAAGACAGGCCGAAGCTTCAATCTTCCTTAAATGCTTTGATGGCTGAGATGGGCAAAGAGGTTGAAGGGTCAGAGCTTTCTAAGACACGTCAGAGGCTTGAATTCGTGGCGAATAAGAGGCGCAATATTAATCGAATGGCCTCTGAAGAAGTCATAAGCTGGGATGAGTTTAGAGAGCTTCGGGATGAGGTGGAGAAGGAGGAAGCAGAGCTGACATCACGCATAGACTTTATCACTAGACATCAAACTCTCTTTGCTGCAGACTTCGAACTTGCTCTTGACATAGTCTGCAATCTTAATTGGTTATACGAAAAAGGTAATCTGGACGAAAGACGTCTATTGGCAGAAGCACTGTTTAAGAGAATTTCCTTGAAAAGAGAAGGAATAGTGGACTATGAGCTTAATCCCCCATTTGGGCTGTTTTGTAATCCAGAAGGATTACTGGGTACTCCGGCAGATTCTACAGGCTCTGACCTACGAGTTCGATTTGAGTCCTTAGTGGCTGCCGAGCCAGGATTCGAACCTGGGCTAAGGGATCCAAAGTCCCCTGTGCTACCACTACACAACTCGGCATTTGTACGCTGGTGCCGAAGGTCGGATTCGAACCGACACGAGAGTTGCCCCTCAACAGTTTTTGAGACTGCCGCGTCTACCATTCCGCCACTTCGGCCGCGTTGAATTCTATCACTGTTTTTCCGAAATGTGCAACAGAAATCCTATCGCTCCTGTTTGGTTTATAGTAGAATTGGAAATACCTAGCAGAGCGAGGGCTTATTTGTGGAGATAATCAAGGTTGTTTTGAGCTTGGCGCTGGCCTATCTGTTGGGGGCTATACCTTCCGCTTACATCTTCGGACGAATTAAAGGGATTGACATCCGCGATGTTGGCGACCGCAATGTGGGAGCCTTTAACGCTTTCAGGCATTTGGGGTTGGGTTGGGGTTTGGCTACTTTGGCGGCTGACATAAGCAAGGGTGCCTTAGCTATTCTGGCTGCGAAGGTTCTCGGCGCTGGCGAACTGGTGGTTTTTGTAGCTGGCATTGCTGCTGTCATTGGGCACAATTGGACGGTGTTTCTGCGTTTCAGGGGTGGTCGTGGTCTCGCGGTAGTGATAGGAGTGCTCCTGGCTTTGCTGCCAAGGGAAATGTTGATTGCTGCAGCGGTGGGGATTACTGCGCTTGTTATTACTCGTAGCAGTGTTTGGCTTGGAGTAGCCTTGTTCGCACCGCTGGTATTGCTTGGCTGGCTTTTTAATGAGCCTCTGGCTCTGCTGGTTTATTCTGTGGTGTTGCCTTGCTTATCTGGTATAACTCACTGGCTGACCATGCGGAATCTACCACCAGAGGCACAGAGAGAGGCGTTGCTGTTTTGGGTAGCCGATAAGGGGAGTCACAAGGGCAAGGGAACGGACCAAACACGGTAGCTTGAAGTGGAAGTGCCGAGGCCCAGAGTCGAACTGGGGACACGTGGATTTTCAGTCCACTGCTCTACCACCTGAGCTACCTCGGCGCGGCGCTTATTGTATCTGTGTGGCTGCATTGGTGTCAACCAAATGACGATTGATAAGCCGGCTTACGAAGTCGGCAATTATCTCAGCAGGGTTGGGATTTATTGAAGGGGATGAGTTTGCTATCAGGGGGGAAGCGCTGAAGCTTTCAGCAGAGACTCAGGCTGCCTAGGGCTTTGCGTGTTGGCGAAGGTTTAATAGTTTGTCTCTCAGGTTGTTTTTTTCGATGAAGTCTATAGCGTCTGTTGTGCTACCCACACGCTTGACGTCGTGCGCATCGGAGGCTACTGAAATTTTGATGCTTGTCAAAACCAGCTTCTTCCAAACAAGACTAGCCCACTTGCTATGGTACCTGTCAGGGTAATGTGTGTTCAGCTCGATGAAAATCTTTTCTTTTTCCAATATGGTGGCTGTATTCTCCAAGAAGATGATTTGTGGGTGTGCTATGCCCACAGGGACTTTCAGATTTGGCTTGGTGTGGCTTAGGAAGTAACCCAGCCGAGGGTCCATCTCTATGTCTTCGATAAGGGCAAAGTCCAGTCCATTCAGGAGGTCAAAGGGCAGGCCATCTAGTTCCGCTATCTCCAGGCCAATCCATAGTCGTATCCTGGATTGGAAGAGCTCTTTGAGCCTGGTCATCTCGGCGATATATTCCTCGAGGTGGGATGTGGATATGATGGAATAAGATTCGAGGCCTCCGTAATGGTCGGCTATGCCGAGGTCGGTTAAGCCCAGCTCAATAGCCTTTTCCACCATGGCCTTGGGTTTACTGCGGCCGTCGGAGTGTGTAGTGTGGACGTGGATGTCTATTTTGCGATGCATTTTGTTTAGCTGCCGGGCCTGACCAGGGGGATGCCAGCAGTGCACAACGGACATTCTGATGGTTTGTAGGCTTGAGTGGCGGCCCGGAGGCAACTGAAGAACGGGGCGCCGAAATCTTTTTGCTGCTCGGTCCGGTCCAGCAGCACGCCAATTCCTACTGTGTTACCCTTGAGGGCGTTTACAGCCGCTATGATTTCCACTATTGAGCCACCGGTGGTCAGCACATCGTCAACTATGAGGACGCGTTCACCAGTGGCGATAGTGAAGCCTCGTCGAAATGCCCTCTTATCGCCTTCTTTCTCGGCAAATATACCTCTGACGCCGAGTTGCCTGGCAACTTCGTAGGCAAGGATAATGCCGCCAGTTGTTGGGCCTGCTACTACCTGCACACCGTCTTTCTTAAAGCGTTCTGCGATGAGGCCGCAGAGCTTGACAGTGTGTTGCGGATACTGCAAGACGCGAAATTTCTCCCAATAAACCGCTGAGTGGAGTCCGGAGGTGAGCAGGAAATGGCCTTCCAGCACAGCGCCGGCGTCTTTGAAGATTTGCATTACTTCGTCGGACATTGCGCGATTACAGCGATGAATTCCTTTATCTTGCTAGCTGCCTGTTTACTTGCGGTCAGAGAGTAATGCTTTACGGTTTTCCATTCTCGTGGTGGCCAGTAGGTAATCCAAGCTTTACCTACGATGTATTGGTGGGGTACGGTCCAACCACCGTGGGAGTCGCTGCTGTTGTTCCGGTTATCACCAAGGACAAAAAAATTATCGTCGATTATTTCCTGACTGTATACATCGTACTTTGGAGGCTCTGAGATATAGGGTTCATTTATCGCTAAGTCGTTGATGAAGACTGTGCCACTTTTTATCTCTATAGTGTCACCGGGTACAGCGATCACGCGTTTGATCAAGTCGGTTTTAGGATCGCGTGGTGAGTGGAAGACAATGACTTCTCCGCGCTGTGGTTGTTTAACAAAGTAGGAGGCTTTGCTCACAATGATGTATTCCCCTGGTGCGATACTTGGGTACATGGAGGAACCATAGACTTTGAAGCTGGCGACCGTAGCATGAAAAATGGCAGTTATGGCTACAGCCACAAGCAGAGGTGCCAGGATTTCACGGAGAGTTTTCAATTCTCTTACCTCAATGGTACTATTGGACTAGGCATTTGATATTATATTGTATATGCTTTTTTTGTGCCACAGTATAAACTAATTAGAGGATTCGCCGTTAAGTAATTGTGGGGGCTGGATTGAAGGGGGCACTGTTGTAATGAGGGTAAAACTGGCAATTTGAAGTAAGCGATATTAAGGAGGTACAGATGAAAAAAATGTTTTTGTGGTTCTCTGGCTTGGTTCTGGTTGCGGTGCTGATGTTGGCTGCGGGTTGTGTGTGTTGGAGCTCAAGCAAGGAAACTCTACCTTCTGGCTGGTCGGCCACGGCCGAGATAGGTGTTCCGTCGGGATTCATTTGCAGCCAGCAGGATGTGGGCATATCTGTCAGCGGCGAAGGTAGGGTCAAGGCAGCACCGGATGTGGCTATATTGAGTCTTGGAATCGAAGCACAAGAAACTACGGTGGCTGCGGCGCAACGGGAAGCTGCCATCGCTATGGATAAAGTGATGAAAGCCTTGAGGGCTGATGGGGTGGCAGACAAAGATATCCAGACCACGCAATTCAGTATTTATCCGGTGAGGCGGTGGGTTGAGAAGGAAGAAAGGGAGATTATTGTGGGTTACAGGGTGACTAATATGGTGACTGCCAAGATAAGGCAGATAGACAAAGCTGGTGACATCATCGATGACGTGGCTGAAGCTGGCGGAGACCTGACCAGGATTCAGGACATCGGCTTTACCATCGACGACCCTCTTCCATATTACAGACAGGCCCGGGAGAAGGCGGTACAGGATGCTGCGGCAAAGGCAAAGCAATTGGCAGACCTGTCAGGAGTGAAGCTAGGCAGGCCTCTGTATATCTCCGAGGGTGGAGGTTACGTTCCTCCTATTGTGCGGAAGAATGTCTATACGATGATGGAGGCTGGAACTGCTCCTGCTCCCACACCTATAAGTCCAGGTGAGTTGGAGTTCCAACTGAATGTCAGCATAGTCTATGATATTCGGTAATGCGTTGTAGTGCTATAGGCCCCCTCGTCATAGAGGGGGCTTTTTCTTCTATTCTGTTTGCGTATTCAAAAAGTGCGATGCTACAATAGTCTATTGTAGAATTGGACAACTCTCTCTGCTTTGGGTTAACATCTTCTCGGATTCAAGGCGAGTCTAGTTTATACTGCAGAGTTTGTTTAAGGGAATGTAAATGTTATCTCGTCCTGTAGATTTTATGGAGTGTGCCCTGTCCTTGGCTGGTCTGGCGCTAGGTTATACCAGTCCCAACCCTGCAGTGGGAGCGGTGATAGTCAGGGATGGTATTGTTGTAGGGTTAGGGCATACGCAGCCTCCGGGATGTGAACATGCTGAGATAATGGCGTTGCAACAGGCAGGGGAGAGGGCAAAGGGAGCAACCTTGTATGTTACCCTTGAGCCTTGCTGCCATCAAGGGCGGACACCGCCGTGCACAAAGGCCATTATTGAGGCTGGGATTTCAGAAGTTTACATGGCTATGCTTGACCCCAATCCGTTGGTTTCGGGAAAAGGTCTCAAGCAACTGCAGGAAGCTGGCATAAGGACATACGTGCGCGAGGATATTGAAAAAGCTAGGGAGATAAATGAAGGCTATATTAAATATATAACCACAGGTTTGCCGTTTGTTATAGCTAAATTTGCCATGAGCCTTGACGGCAAAATTGCCACCAGGAGTGGCGAATCGCAATGGATAAGCGGTGAAGAGTCCAGGAAATACGTTCATAATCTCAGGCATATCGTTGATGCTGTTATGGTAGGGGCAAACACGGTGCTTGTTGATGATCCTCAGCTTTCGGCGAGGGGGTGCAGTGGTCGAGGTGGTAAGGCCAAGCAGCAGCCGTTGCGGGTAATTGTGGATGGCAAGGGGCGCACACCACTGGGAGCTCAGATTTTTAAAGAGCCAGGCAAGACTTTGGTGGCTGTGGCCAAGCCGTTTGATGCTGAAAAGGCTAATCAGTTTAGGGAGGCTGGTGCTGAAGTAGTTGAGTTAGCGGCTAAAGATGGTGAGATTGAGTTGGAAGAGCTGTTGAAGGGATTGGGGAAGCGCCGGGTCACCAGCATTTTGGTTGAAGGTGGGAATAAGCTTTTCGGTTCACTTTTTGACCAGTGTCTAGTTGACAAGGTAATGGCTTTTATTTCTCCGATTATCATCGGTGGTAGCGATGCCAAGAGCGCTGTTGGTGGTAATGGGGTGAAGTCTATGACTGAGGCGCGCAAGCTTAGTCGGGTGAAGATGATTGCCTTTGGGGAAGATATTCTCATCAGTGGCTATTTGAAGTGATAGATAGGATGTTTACAGGGATTATCGAGGAGATAGGAATAGTCAAGAGTTTTAATCTTGGGCGGCTGACTATTGGGGCGAAGAAGATACTAGAAGACACGAAGCTCGGCGATAGCATCGCTGTTAATGGTGCTTGTCTTACGGTAAGCGCTCTGGCCAAAGATAATTTCTCTGTGGATATCATGCCAGAGACAATAAGGCGGACTAATATCGGAAGGCTTCATTATGGGGATAAGGTAAATCTTGAGCGAGCAATGTCGGCTGCGGGGAGGTTCGGTGGCCATTTTGTGCAGGGGCATGTAGATGGCGTTGGCACGATGATGTCGTTGACTCCGGAGGAGAAAGCGGTAATGGCTAGGATATCAGTTTCTTCCGATTTGATGCGTTATGTAGTAAGCAAGGGGTTTGTGGCAGTTGACGGCTGCAGTTTGACCGTGGTTGACTGCGATGCTATTTCCCTTTCAGTTTCCTTGGTAACCTACACGTTGGAACACACGATTCTGGGTGTGAAGAAGACAGGGGACATGGTAAATGTAGAGGTGGATATCATGGCCAAGTATGTGGAGAAACTAAGCCAAGGGGGTGGTGGCGTTACTCTGGAATTTCTTGGTGAGCATGGTTTTTTGAAAGCGAGGTGAAATCTCATGGCATTTGCTACAATTCCTGAGGCTATCGCTGATATTAAAGCTGGCAAGTTCATTATTATCGTCGATGACGAAAACCGCGAGAACGAGGGAGACATAGCGATAGCCGCTGAGAAAGTTACCCCGGAAGCGATTAACTTTATGAGCAAGTATGCTCGCGGATTGATTTGTATGCCTCTAATCGGGCAACGCCTAGACGAGTTGGGGATTCCACCTATGGTGCAGGTTAACACGTCGAAGTTTTCAACTGCTTTCACCGTGTCGATTGAGGCAAAACACAGAACATCCAGCGGTATCTCGGCACCGGACAGAGCCGCAACGGTGAAGACCGTTCTTGACTCCAGTACAAAGCCTGAAGATATCGCTTATCCCGGGCATATGTTCCCCCTGCGTGCCCGCGAGGGTGGTGTGCTGGTTCGTGCCGGCCATACTGAAGCTGTAGTGGATTTGGCTAGGCTGGCTGGTCTTTATCCGGCGGGTGTAATCTGCGAAATAATGAATGATGATGGGACTATGGCCCGCTTACCTGAATTAGAATTGATGGGCGATAGGTTTGGAATTAAGATAGTGAGTATCGCTGACCTGATTGCCTACAGGCACATCAAAGAGAAGCTGGTAGAGGGGGTGGCTGAGGCCAAGTTGCCTACCAAGTACGGCGATTTTATGGCTATCGCTTATAGAAGTAAAGTGGATGCAGACGAGCATGTTGCCTTGATAAGAGGTAATATATCTGGCGAAGAACCGGTGCTGGTGCGTGTGCATAGCGAATGTTTGACTGGCGATGTATTTGGCAGCCTGCGTTGTGATTGTGGTGATCAGATAGGCTTGGCGATGGAACATATTGCTGACGATGGACGTGGCGTTTTTCTGTATATGCGACAAGAGGGCAGAGGAATAGGCTTTCATAATAAATTGCGGGCATACGCGCTCCAGGACCAGGGGCTAGATACTGTAGAGGCCAATATTGCCCTAGGCTTTGAACCGGACTTGAGAGATTATGGCATCGGTGCGCAAATTCTGGCTGACCTTGGGCTACATAAAATTAAGCTGCTTACAAATAATCCTAAAAAGGTAATCGGGCTAGAAAGCTATGGATTGGAGATAGTGGAGACGATACCAGTAAGGGTGTCGCCAACGCCTTATAATCTGGAGTATCTTAAGACCAAACAGCAGAAGCTGGGACATATGTTGGGCATGGATGAGTCCGTCGAAGGTTAACCTTAGAGAAGAGGAGGCGTTCAATGGCTAAACAATATGAAGGTGTACTACTAGGCAAAGGTCTGAAATTCGCTGTGGTTATCTCTCGGTTCAATGAAGTAATTACCACCAGGTTATTTGAAGGGGCTAAGGATGGTCTGCTGCGGCATGGCGTTGCAGAGCAGGATATTGACATGGCCTGGACACCTGGCTCTATGGAAATTCCTATTATAGCTAAGAAGCTGGCACAAACAGGGAAATACGACGCGATTATATGCCTAGGGTGTGTCATCCGTGGTGGCACACCTCATTTTGAATATGTAGCCTCTGAGGTGAATAGAGGCATTTCCAGAATCAGTCTGGACCTAGGGTTGCCGGTAATTCAGGGTATTATAACTGCCGATACGCTCGAGCAGGCTCTTGAGCGAGCTGGCGCCAAAGAGGGCAACCGTGGATTCAAGGCAGCGATGAGTGCCATCGAGATGGCGAACCTGGTAAAATCCATCGGCGGTTAGTAAATCACGGTGTGACTTTATATACGTGGTCTCCAGGTCTTACACGGTCAGTGACTTTGATGCCTATAGCGTCTCCGGCTTTGGCTTCGGTCACGTTAACATTGTGGATTTGCATGGATTCCACGGCCAGTTCTATATCAGTCGTATGACCTTTAATGTGAATTTTGTCGCCGACTTTCAAGGTGTCGGTTAAGTTTATGCCGGCTACTACAGGCTTGGCAAAGAAGTCACTCACGCGACCAATCTCTATTTCTGGCATTTGTTTTCACCTCCCGCTTTTAGTTTAGTATAGGTTGCCAGTCTTGACAAATCAAGAGTTACACTGCTTGACAAGGTGTCTTGTCGGGCATATTATAGGCGGTGATACCACCTGATTAAGGTTGGAGGTCACAAGATGGCAGAAGAGATGTGGACACCCAAGCCATACTCCTATGAGGAGTTCCTTTCTTTCGACAGGCTTAAGAGGGCTGTTATGAGCAGGGTTCTGGATAGGGCAGAAGCTATGATGGGTGAAGAGTTCCCCCTGAGCCCTGAGCGTGTAAATGCCCTGATAGCCGAAGAATGGCACCGAGCAAAGATAGCGGTGCGGTCTTCACCTGCTGCCCGTGAGGCTTTCAGAAAGTATCTTGAGGGCACTGTCAGCAATCATCTGGACAGCCTGATGAAAACGGACAAGGAGGAGCTGGGAGCAATGGGTGTCGCCGAGAAGAGCCTGTAGATTTTTCAGGCTAAATCCGGGGCATCGGTTTTTCAAAATATTGCGATTGTAGGAGCAGGATTTTGGCAGCGAGAGATGAGCAATTTAAGCAGCGTTTCGAGATGCTAGACCAACGGTTAGACAATATAGATTCCATAGTCACCAATTTGGTGGAGAGGGTGATGAGACAGCCGGTTACTATTGAGCTGGTCTGTCCCAAGTGCGATAACGTTATTCAGATAATGCTGACAAGCTCCACAAAAACTGGTGGCAAGAGGACAAACAGCGTCTAATCTATCTGTTCAAGCTCTAGAGAATCGATAGATAGTTCTTCAGTTCGTAATCGGTTATATAAGTCCGATATCTATCCCACTCAACTTCTTTATTGCGTATAAACCCGTTGAATAGGTGTTCACCCAGCGCTTTCTTCACCAGTTCGCTCTTCTTAGTGAGTTGAACTGATTCATGCAGGCTACCCGGTAGTGTTTTGATTTTCCTTTTCTCCCTTTCCTCAGCGCCCATCTCAAAGACGTTTCTTTCCATCGGTGGTGGTGGCTCGTAGCCCTTTTCGATTCCTTCTAGCCCGGCAGCAAGTAGAACGCTAAAGGCAAGGTATGGATTGCAAGCGGGGTCAGGTGACCTGAACTCAATCCTGGTCGCTGTTTCTCTTCCGGGTTGGTACTCGGGAACTCTGATGAGGTCAGACCTGTTTCTGCGTGCCCAGGTAAGGTAGCATGGCGCTTCATAGCCGGGGACAAGGCGTTTGTAAGAGTTGACCCACTGGTTGGTTATTGAGGTTATCCCGGGCGCGTGTTTCAGAAGCCCGGCCAGAAATCCCAAAGCTACCTTCGACAGGTGATATTGGGCATTCTTGTCGAAGAAGGCATTGGAACTGCCTTTGAATAATGACATATGAACATGCATTCCGCTGCCGTTAACCCCAAAAACGGGCTTGGGCATAAAAGTGGCATATACGCCATGGTCTTGGGCTACCTGTTTGACAGCCACTCGATAGGTCATGACATTGTCGGCCATTGATAAAGCATCCGTGTAATGCAGGTCTATCTCGTGTTGACTGGGTGCCACTTCGTGGTGGCTGTATTCTACCCCGATGCCCATTTCCTCTAGAATAAGAATCGTCTTTCTTCGCAGGTCACTGGCCGCCTCTGGCGGCGTCAGGTCAAAATAGCCACCCATGTCCAGGAATTCAGTAGAGCAGTCGTCCTTGAAGTAGAAGTATTCCAGTTCTGGGCCGACATAGAATGTATATCCCATGTCGGCAGCACGCTTGAGATTTCTTTTGAGTATGTAGCGGGGATCGCCTTCAAAAGGCTGGCCGCCAGGCCAGCATATATCGCAGAACATCCTGGCTATGCCATGTTCTTTAGGACGCCATGGTATTAGTTGAAAGGTGGTGGGGTCAGGAATGGCTATCATATCGCTCTCGTCGATACGGGCAAAACCCTGGATGGAGGAACCATCGAAGCCCATGCCATTTTCCAGGGCACCTTCTAGGTGATCGGCGGTGATGGAGAAGCTCTTGAGGAAACCGAGGATGTCTGTGAACCAGAACCTGATGAATTTTATGTTCTGTTCTTTTACTTTCTTGAGGACGTATGCTTTTGCTTCGTCATCTTTCTTGCCCATGTTGCCTCCTAATGGCAGCTGAATGCACAGAGAGATTTTCAGCTACTCTTTGTGGCTGCTAAGTATAGAGAAGGTTGTAGTTTAATTCAAGAAGGGTTTCTATTTCTATTGACACAAAATACGGGATTGTGATAATATAAGCTTTGCTCTCGAAGCGAGTACCTTAACAACTGGATAGTGGAAGGAAGATTCTGATCAGAGAGTTTGATCCTGGCTCAGAATAAACGTTAGCGGCGTGCCTGATGCATGCAAGTCGAACGGTCTGATAGTTCG